>Ga0307379_10006091_pt1 | contig 16657 bp, 11 predicted proteins | sample UN2MG_FD_202237 | JGI IMG/M metagenome (GOLD analysis project Ga0307379, IMG submission 202237) | Soil microbial communities from Risofladan, Vaasa, Finland - UN-2 | ecosystem: Environmental > Terrestrial > Soil > Coastal area > Acid sulfate soil | place: Finland: Risofladan, Vaasa | collected... | reverse complement strand
TCCTGGCGTTCATATCCACGGCGAACGCGGGGATCATGGCGGCGTCCAGATACCTTTTTGCTCTCAGCCAAGATGGCCTGCTGCCCAGCCCGATGCGGAAGGTCGGCGCGAAGTCCCGAACGCCCTATGTTTCGATCTTGACGACCGGCGGGGTCGTGGCGGCAGCCCTTTTCCTGAGACTGGACATTCTCGTCAAGGCGGCTTCCACCGCGCTTATCCTCGGTTACATTCTTTCAAATCTGTCCGTCATCGTGCTGAGGGAAAGTGGGCTGCAGAACTACCGGCCGAAGTTTCGCACGCCGCTTTATCCGTGGGTTCAGATCGCCGGCATCGTCGGCTTTGCCTTCATTCTTTTCCAAATGGGCCAGGAAGCGTTTTTGATGAGCATGCTGCTGATCAGCGTCGGTTTTGCGGTCTATTGGTTCTATGGGCGGGCCAGGACGCAGCGGGAGTCGGCCCTGCTCCATCTCATCGAGCGAATTACGGCGAGGGAACTTGTGACCGGTTCGTTGGAGGCTGAACTCAAGGACATCATTCGCGAGCGCGACGAGATCGTCCTGGACCGATTCGACCACATCATCGAGAAAAGCACCACCATTGACCTCGACGAAGCCATGCCCGTGGAGGACTTCTTCGGGCTGGTGGCCGAGAAGATGGCCGGGCGGCTGAGGATAAGCAAGCCGGCGCTCTTGGAACTGCTCGTCGCCAGAGAGGCGGAAAGCAGCACCGTGCTTCGACCCGGTCTGGCCATTCCCCACATCGTCATTGAGGGAGAAAAGACGTTCGACATCCTCCTGGCACGGTCTCGGGAGGGGATTGTGTTCTCGGAAGATGCACCCCGAGTCCATCTGGCCTTCGTCCTGGTGGGAACGCGGGACGAACGCAACTTTCATCTCCGCGTGCTCTCGGCCATCGCCCAGATCGTCCAGAGCCACGGCTTCGACAAAAAGTGGATGCGAGCGCGCGGCGAACAGGCCCTCCGCGACGTCGTTCTGCTGGCGGAACGGCAAAGGCTCTAAGCGGCTGTTTCACAACGTGCGCGGCGTCCCGGCGCGCCGGGACCGACCCGCCGCGAGAAAGGCGGCCAAGCGGGGTGGCGGGTGGGGACACCCGCCACCCGAGGGATATGAAACACCTTCTAAGCGGCCCGGAGGAGGCGCTTCGATGGGCACGTTCGAGACGTTCGACCACACCGCTGACGTCGGGCTTGAAGTCCGGGGCGAAAGTTTCGAAGATCTCCTCGCAACGGCCGCCCACGCCGTCTTCTCGCTCGTCCTCGAGGACCGGCCAGAGGCGGTCGAGACCAAAGCCGAAATCGAAGTGGCGCCCCAGGGTGGATTGGAGGACCAAGCGGAACTCTTCGTCCTCTGGCTCCAGGAACTCTTATACCGCTTCGACACCGAGCACCTTGTGCCGCTCGAATTCGATTTTCAGGAGGCTTCGCCCGATCGCGTCCGCGCCCAGGTCGGTTTCGGCCGCTTCGACCCGAAGCGCCACCGCGCCGGCGCGGAAGTCAAGGCCGTGACGTATCACGGCCTGGAGGTCCACAAGGACGCAAGCGGCGTCTGGTCGGCCCGGTTTATCCTGGACATTTGATTGCCGAGGAGGGCGTATGGGATTCGTTGACGAAAAGTTTCGTGCGAACAAGGCGCGATACATTTTCCAGTGCGGGTTGGCGACTGCGTCGGTTCTGGCCGTTCTGCTGGTGCTGGACGCCTTCTCGAACGCTGCCGTCATCGCCTCACTCGGGGCGAGTTCCTTTGTCGCGTTCACGATGCCGAGGTCGGACGTTTCGAGGCCGAGGTTTCTCGTGGGTGGCTACGTCGTCGGTGTGGCGGCCGGGAGCCTTTGCTACTGGCTGTCGCTACTGGCCTGGCCCGGGCCTTTGATCCCGAAGCATTCGTATATCCTGTTCGGCGCCCTGGCGGTGGGGCTGGCGATCTTCGCTATGGTGGTGACCAATACCGAGCACCCCCCTGCCGCAGGCGTGGCCCTGGGGCTCGTCCTTGGTGAATGGCACGGGCTGACCGTCGTCGTAATCCTGGTGGGCATCGTCGCCCTGTCTGCTGTCAAACGCCTATTGAGACCGGTGTTAATCGATCTGCTGTAGGAGGTGATCGCATGGCCACGTCCCAAACCTACCAAGGCCCTCTGGAGCCCGCCGGCGAGTGCCGCTGGCGCATCCCCAAGTCCTACAAGCCCGCCATGCGCGTGGACGGCATCATCTACGCCGACGAGCACCTCATGGAGCAGATCCGCAAGGACAACGCTCTCGAACAGGTCGCCAACGTCGCCTGTCTGCCCGGCATCCAGAAGGCGAGCCTCGCCATGCCCGACATTCACTGGGGCTACGGCTTTCCCATCGGCGGCGTGGCGGCGACCGACCCGGCCGAGGGCGGCGTCGTTTCGCCCGGCGGCGTCGGATACGACATCAACTGCGGCGTCCGGATGCTGCGCAGCGACCTGTCGCGCAGCGAGGTCGAGCCGCGAGTGAAGGAACTCGTGGCCCAAATTTTTCGCGACGTGCCGTGCGGCGTCGGCGTGGGCGGACGCATCAGATTTTCACCGAAGGAACTCAGGCGCCTCGTGACCGAAGGGTCACGGTTCATCGTCGAGCGCGGCCACGGATGGCCCGAAGACCCCGACCACACCGAAGCGGGCGGTTGCCTCCAGGGCGCCAATCCCGACGCCGTCTCCAAACGGGCCTTCGAGCGAGGGAAAAACCAGGTCGGCACGCTCGGCGCCGGCAACCACTTCGTCGAAATCCAGGCCGTGGACGAAGTGTACGACGCGGAGGCCGCCGAAGCCTTCGGCGTCGCTCAAGGATCGGTCACGATCCTGATTCACTCCGGCAGCCGCGGCTTCGGCCACCAGGTCTGCGACGATTTCCTGAAGACCATGCGCGGGGCCGCCAGAAAATACGGATTCGACCTGCCGGACCAGCAACTTTGCTGCGCGCCGGTCCACAGCGACGAGGGGCAGCACTACCTCGGCGCCATGCGCGCCGCGGCGAACTACGCGTGGGCCAACCGCCAACTCCTGACGGACCTCGTGCGAGGGGCGATTGCGAAAGTCTTCGGCGCCAAACCGCACGACCTCGGCCTGCGGCTCATTTACGACGTCGCACACAACATCGCCAAACTCGAAACCCACACCGTCGGCGGCAAAGAGAAAACGCTGTGCGTCCACCGAAAAGGCGCGACCCGCGCCTTCCCGGCGGGCCACCCCGAAGTGCCGCACGCCTACCGCGACGTCGGCCAACCCGTCCTGATCCCCGGCGACATGGGGCGATACTCATTCTTGCTGGTCGGCCAGCCGGCCGCGATGGACGAGACGTTCGGCTCCGTTTGCCACGGCGCCGGGCGGGCGATGTCGCGCCACCAGGCCCGGAAGACCGTCAGCGGCGAACAGGTCAGGGCGGACCTTGCCGCCAAAGGCATCGTCGCGCGAAGCAAATCGTGGAAAGGCCTGGCCGAGGAATACTCCGGCGCCTACAAGGACGTGGCCGACGTGGTGGACGTGGTCGAGCGCGCGGGCCTCGCGCAAAAGGTGTGCCGCATGCGGCCGCTCGGCGTCATCAAAGGTTGACGCGCCAGGACGTCAGAATCGAAACTCAAACCTGGCGGCCGTGTGACCTGCGTGAAACAGATGCGTCATCGGCAGATCCTCGGGCTGAAGCGGGATGCGCGTTCCGCACGTCGCGCACCGCACGCTTCCTCCCTCGTGGACCTCGTCGAGCGTGACGAACAGTTCCGCGCCGCAGCACGGGCACGCAAGCGGCACAAAAACGTTCGCGTGCCGTTGCATCTTGAGCCCCCTTGTCGAACATCCTTTCCATGTATTATACAATGCGGGGTGGCCAAGAGGTAAAAGGAAACTCTCCGGTTTCCTCGAATTTTCGGGCTCGCGTTGACGGCGAGGGCGGTATATCTTATATTCAAAGGGGGCCTGCGGGGCCATTGGGGTCCCGTGAATCGGCCCCGGGGAAGGCGATAAACGAGCGAGTGAAAGAACTCAAGACCACCCGACGCAGCGTCGTCCGCGAACGGGCCGTTCTGGTCGAAGTGATCCTCAAGGGAGACGCCGACGGCCCGGCCGCCGGTCTCCACAGTCCTTCTAAGGATGGACGCCTGCGCCCCGGACACGACGTACACCGCGACCGGCTGGAAGAACTCGGCCGCCTGACCGAGGCCGCCGGCGCCGAGGTCGTCGCCACCATCACGCAGCGCCGCAAGGAGCCTCATCCCGGCACCTACGTCGGCCACGGCAAGGTCGAGGAACTGGCTCGCCTGGCCCGCCGGCACCGCGCCCACGTCATCATCTTCGACAACGACCTGTCGCCCGCCCAGGTGCGCAATCTCGAGGCGGGCACCGAAACCAAGACCATCGACCGGAGCGAACTGATCCTCGATATTTTCGCCTCCCGCGCACGGACGCACGAGGCGCGGCTCCAGGTGGAACTCGCGCAGTTGGAATACTTGTACCCGCGGCTGCGGCGGATGTGGACGCACCTGTCGCGCATGGAGGGAGGCATCGGGACGCGCGGCCCGGGGGAGATGCAACTGGAGACCGACAGGCGGCTCGTGCGCCGACGCATCGCCGACCTCGCGCGCAAAATCCGCGCCATCGACGCCCGCAAGAAACGCGAGGTCCGCGCGCGAGCGGGCCTGCTTCGAATCGGAATCGTCGGTTACACGAACGCCGGGAAGTCCAGCCTACTGAACGCCCTGACCGACGCCCACGCTTACGTCGAGGACAAACTCTTTGCTACGCTCGACACACGGACGCGGGCATGGCCGTTGCCGTACGGCGTGACGGCGCTATTGTCGGACACGGTCGGTTTCCTCCGCGACTTGCCGCACCATCTGGTCGCATCGTTCCGGGCGACCCTCGAGGAGGCGATCCACGCGGACCTCCTGCTGCACATCGTCGATGTATCCACCGAGCACGTCCGCGCCGACGTGGCCGCGGTCGAGGCCGTACTCGAGGAAATCGGCTGCGCGGACAAACCCCAGATTCTCCTATTGAACAAGGTGGACCGCGTTCGGGAATCGGTTCGCCTGGACCTTGCGCTTCTGGCGTTTCCGGACGCCGTCGCCATGAGCGCGACCGGCGGCCAGGGGCTCGAGCGCCTCGCCCGGGTGGTCACCGAGCGGCTCCTCGGGGCCGAGAAGGAGGTGACGGTTCGGGCGTCGCCTCGGGACGGGCGATTCCTGGCCTGGATCGACCGCCACGCCAACGTCTTAGCGCGCGCGGTTGAGAACGGCGAGATCGTGCAGCGAGTCCGGATGCCCGAGCGCCTGGTGGCGGAAATCCCGCGCGTAGCCGAGCACACGTTTGCCGTGACGGCGGAACCATAGGAAAAAGGGGTAACCCAATGAAAGCACGGCGACTTGATGCAATGCACCGGTGGCCGTACGCGATGCTGCTGGCGGGCCTGTTCGCCCTGCTGGGGTTGTGGGCCTGGCCCTGTTGCGCGGCCGACGACCCGCCCGAAGAGGGGGAGGAGGCGGGGGAGGAGGGGAAAGAAGAGGACGAGACAACCGGCGGCAAGGACGAGCGGGTCATCGTCGAAACCGAGGAACACCGGTTCGAACCCTGGCGGCTGCCGAAAAACTGGCGCAACGAGGACGGCTCCTTCAACCAGGAAGCGATCGTCACCCAGCAGACGCGGCGGCTGAAGGTCCTGAACCAGGAACTCCTGGCCGCATTCCAACTGGTCGAGACCAAGCATTACCTAATCTTCAGCAACGCCGATCCGCGCGTGACCGCCCTGTTCGTCCGGTGGTGCGAAGCGCTTTATAAGAACCTCGGCCAGCAGTTCGGCATCCCCGCGACCGAGCGCGTCTGGGACGGCAAATGCGTCCTGATGATTTTCGGCACGCGCAGCCTGTTTGAAAGGCACGCACGGGAATTCGACAGTTTCGGCGCGGAGGGCGCCGGGGCGTACTTCGCCCCGGAGAGCCGCTCTCCCGACAATCCGCAACTCGTTCATATCTGCATTCCTCTGGGAACAGGCGACCTGAAGTGGCTCCAGGAAGTGCTCGCCCACGAGGGAACCCACGCCTTCTTCCAACTGTACCGAAAATCGGTCGACCTGCCCCGCTGGCTCCACGAAGGGCTGGCCGAATACATGACCGTCGTCAATAACAAGGACCTGCGAAGGGAGAAGCAAAAATATGCGATACAACATGCGCAGCACGGCAGCTCGATCAGGAACCTCCTCAAACGGGATCCCCGCTTCGGCATCTCCTACCTCGAATACAACATCTCTTATACCCTCGTCGAGTTTCTCCTGAGGGCGGGAAAAGAGAAGTTCAAAACCTTCGTCCACGCGCTCAAAGACGGCAAGGAGCCGGAAACCGCCCTGAAGGAAGCCTACGGATGGTCCTTTCTGGAACTGGAACACCGTTGGCGAATCTATGTCACCAAGTACGCATCCAGAGGACGCTGAACCCGCAGGGAGCAAGGCTTGAATCTTCGCCATGAGTGAAACGCGGCTCCTGTTCTACAGCGACGGGCTGGCCCTGGCCGGGATAACCGCCGCAGCGGCGGGGGCGCTCATCTTCTGGGGCCTGCTGGTGCACTGGCTGGTTCGGAGCAGCCGGTGGCGGATGGCGCCGCTGCTCATCGTCCCGCCCATCCTGGCTCTCGTGGCGTGGCTCCAAAGCCGCAGGCCACGAGACGGAACATCGCCCGAAAGCGATGAACCGGCCGTCGAGCCGATCCTGCCGTGGTGGCAAATCCTGGTCGGCTTCGCTCTGGCGGTGGCGCTTTTCCCGGCCGCCGTGGCGGCGGCTCGAACCCCCAAGCCGCCGATCCAATTGGCCTTGATGGGCCTACTGGCGGCCAGCGCCAGCGCGTGGGTCCTGTTCTTCTACCTGCGCGCGTATCAGTACCTCGGCCGGCTGCCGATGGGCATCCTGACGGCGATGCGCATTGCTGCCATCTGTCTGCTCGTGCTGCTGATCTTCAAGCCCATCCTGAGTTTCCGGGAGCACGTGCGGCACCGCACCAACCTGGCGGTGCTGGTGGATGCGTCGCGTTCGATGTCCGTCAGCGACTGGCCCGACACACCCCACCGCCTCGCCCAGGCAACCACGCAACTCGAGGAATACCTCGACCGGCTCGAGGCGGCCTTCGACGTCAAACTCTACGCCTTCGACACGCACGCCCGCGAGGTCACCGGCGGCGAGTGGCCCGAGCCCGAAGGCGACGCCACCAACCTGACGCGCGCCCTGCGGGATGTCCTCGCAGCCACGCGCCGGGCCGACACGAGCGCTCTGGTCGTGATGACCGACGGCCTCTACAACGCGGGCGGCGACCCGGTCGAGGCAATCTCAAGGGTAGGACCTCCGCCCATCTACCCGGTCGGGGTGGGAACCGACCTGACCGCCCAGAGCGGATACCAGGACATCAGCCTCGCCGACATCCGCGCCCCGGAGGAAGCCGTCGCGGGCAACATCGCGAAGATCACCGTGGACGTCGAGGCGACGGGCCTTGCGGACCGCTCCGTCCAGGTCCTCCTTCGCGAAGGCGAAACGCTGCTCGCCTCCGAACCCCTCCGTCTCGACGCCGCGCCCGGAAGCCAAAGCGTCACGCTCACCGTGACGCCCGCCGAAACCGGCCGGCACACTTACACGGTCGAAATCCCGCCCGACCCCGCCGAGCGGCGCGCCGAAAACAATACGCGCGACGTTTATCTCCTCGTGACCGACCCGAAAATCCGCGTCCTCTACATCGAAGGTGTCGTGCGGCCGGAGTATAAGCCGCTGAAAAGCGTCCTCGAAACCGACCCGAACGTGGAACTCCTCGCCCTGGTCCAGGTGAGCCAAGGCGAGTTCCTCCAGTCGGGGAACCTCACGGGCCTCGCCCTTTCTGGCTTTCCGCAGACGCTCGACGACATGCGAAAGTTCGACGTCTTCATCATCGGCGACCTCGACCGAAGTTACTTCTCGGCCAGACACTTGGAGAACCTCAAAACGGCCGTCTCCGAAGGCCGGGGCCTCGTGATGATCGGCGGCTACAACAGTTTCGGCCCCGGTGGATATGAAGATACGCCGATGGAAGAGATGCTCCCCGTCCGCGTCGGGCCGCGCAGCATGGGCCAGGAAACCATCGCCTTCGTCATGAAACTGACCCCCGAAGGCGAGAACCACCCGATCCTCTTCGGCACGCGCGACTTCTTCGCCGCCCCCGGCAAGGCCGCGCCGCGCGAACAGTTGCCCCACCTGAAAGGCTGCTCACGGCTGGGTCGCGCCAAGCCCGGCGCCAGCGTCCTGGCCGTCCATCCCGAGCGCGCCGGTCCGGACGGCCCGCTCGTCGTCCTGGCGGTCCAGCCCTGGGGCGAGGGCCGCACCGCCGCCTTCGCCGCCGACACCACCTATCAGTGGTATCTCCCGTTCAAGGCTCTCGGCCTCGACTCGCCCTACGTCAAATTCTGGGGCCAGATGGTCCGCTGGCTCGCCAACAAGGAAATCAAGGAACAGGCGGCCGAGCCGGGCGTCACCCTCCTCGTCCGCAAGCCACATTACATGCCCGGCGAAAAGGTAGCCGTCCGCGTCAAGGTCCGGGCCGAAGAAGGCCGGGCCACCAACTTTGCCGACGTCACCGGGGCCGTCGTCCAGCCCGACGACAAGCGCGTGACCCTGAACCTGGCCCTGGCGCCGGGCGAGACAGGCGTCTATGAGGCCGAGTTCGCGCCGGCCGACCCGGGGGAATACAAACTCCTGGTCGAAGCGCGAAAGGACGGCGCGCGGATCGGGCTGGCCGAGGACTCGTTCCAGGTCGGCCGGCCGAATCAGGAGTTCGACCGCCTCAGCATCGACCGGACGGTTCTCCAGGGACTTGCCCGGGCCACCGGCGGCGAATACTACGAGCCTGCCGCCTTCGGCGACCTCGTCGAGACCCTCCGCAGCCGCACCATCGCCGAAGACATCCACCGCGAACTCGGCGTCCAGACCGTCCCCGGCCTGTTCGGCGTTTTGTTCGCCGTGTTCCTGACCATCGTGACGGCCGAGTGGATCCTCAGAAAATACTATCAACTCAACTGAGGCCAAGGTAATCCGCCCGAAGGCTGGTGGCAATGTCGCGCGCAAGTTCCAGTGCGCGATTCGCCGCCGCGGGCGGTCGCGTGCCCAGGCCGCAGGCGGGCGTAATGAGGCTCTGGAGGAGAACCTGTTCGCGCGAAAAGCCGATCGCTTCCACCTTGGCGACCAGGCCCAAAAGGCGCTCGCGCAGGCTCTCCGCCGTCTCCCGCCCCAGCGCCTCGGGATCGGTCGGCACAATGCCCCACGCGATGGTCCCGCCGCGCGAAAGAAACGCCGCCAGACTATCGCGATACACCAGGAAGTTCTTGGCGAACTCGTAGGCGTCGAACGAGACGACGTCCAGGCGGCTCTCCAGGAAGATGGACCACTCGGTGTTCGAGCAGCAGTGCGAGCCGACCGTCTCGGCGCCCGCGCAAACTGCCTCCAGTGTCTCGCGGACCTGTTCGGCACCCCAGCCGAAAAACGGCGTGCCGAACGATGCCAGAAACGGCTCGTCCACGAAGATAATCGGCTCGGCCCCGGCCGCCCGCAGGCGCTCGCTTTGCCACCTCACGCGCAGGTGGAGGAATTTGGTGAGCACGTCGCGGATAACGTCGTCGTAGAGGATCGGATTTCCGCCCTCGCCGAGGACCGCCATGCCGACGGTGATGGGGCCGGCGATCTGGCCCTTGGCCTCCTTGCCGTCGCGCGCGGCCAGCGCGCCGGCGAACGGCTCGAAGGCGCAGGCGGTCTCCGGCGACATGGCCGCAGCGCTCGCGTCGCCCGACTCGTAGGCCGCGAAGATGCGCTCGGTGCCCAGGAAGAACGCCTCGTCCTGAACGTGCCTGAGTTTCCCGTCCTCGACCTGAAGGCCCGGCAGGCCTGCGAGCGCCTGCTCGTTCATCCCCTCCTTCGGCGAGACGTTCGGCAGTTGCGGCCAATAGGGCAGGTCCGGCGCGGAAGTGAACACGGCCTCGATGGCCTCGGCGGCATCCGTATGCGGCAAACTTCCAATCCCCGTTGCCCGACAGTTCCCGGCAAACGCCATATGCCCCTCCAACCCTCGTCCCGTGTGCGGACCGGATTATACCACCGCCGTCGTCGAAGCGAAAGTCCGGGGGATGAGAACGCGGTAGGTGCCTAGGCACCGCAGGGACACCCCGCGCCACGAACGGCTCAGCCTTGAATGTCGCCATTGCGGTTGCAGTCACTTCCGGGTAATCTATACGCGCCGAGCGTGGGGCGGACAGACTGTCCGCCAGCGGGCCCGTCTGCCGTAGCCAGGGCGAAGGCGGGTGCCGCCACTGCGGGAAGCGCCTCACAACCTGGGAGCGGCCAATGGGATGCTGAGACCAGGGTCCTGGCTGGCGTCTGCATCACGGTGGATGCCTTGTGAGGGTTACCAAGCAGGGATCTAACTCCAATCCGCATATGGCCCCGCGCAAAATACGGGCACGGAAAGTATATAGCTGCAGAGACTGGGGTTAAAGACGGAACCCCGGCGGGACCGCGCGCGTCTAATATTGCAGTCACGTTCCGCTCGCGGTCTTGCACGGAACCAAATAATCACTGGTGGGCGTGAGGAGACCATGATGCCAAAAAGTCTCTTGACATTTGCCGTCACACTTGCGGTGGCCTTTGCTGCCGGGGCTGTTGAGAGCGGTTCGGACGAGACGTCCGAACTTAATGGGTACTTCGCTCGGTTGGAGGAGCGGGTCCTTGAGGAGAGCGAGATACCGCTGAAGGAGTATGGTAGCGACAAGTTCCCACAGGAGATCACACGAAGCCAGAATCTTGCAGAAAGTGGCAAGTACCTCGAAGCCGCGGCCGTTCTCTCTGCACTTCTCGAGGTAGAAATGGCGTCCGACTGGAGGGCGATGCTGACAACCCGTGTAGAGATACTCAAGAAATGGGCCGAATCGAAGAAGATCGAACTCTCTGACTATCGCCGATTCTATCTGGACACAGGACCACAGTGGTTCCGGAAGCGGGCCAAGCCCATCGTTGCTCTATGGAAAATGAATAGTGTTGACGAGACTCAGAAGCTCGCACTCCTTCGGGATCTACTCCGGAAGAGGGGTGACACAGAGGGGGAACAACTTGTCCTCAAAACCATCGCCACCTCCAGGCATGCCACCAGCGATGACGCTGCGAACGCGCTACTGGAGATTGGGAACCAACACTATCAATCAGGAGATTACGGGCAGGCCGAAGCAGTCTGGCTGAAGGTAAGAGAGCAATTTCCGACCTCTGCAGCATGGGCCAAAGCGGTCTTCAACCTGGGAGTTCTCCACAAAGAGAAGGGTGAGTTTCCTCAGGCAATTCACTACTTCGAGCAGCTCCTCAAGGCGGACGTCAATGACCTGGAACCAGGCGGCCACATCATGGAGGCTTACCGTAACCACCGTCCCCGTTCGCAATGGGAGATAGGCAATTGTCTCTTCGCGCAGAAGAAATACAGAGAGGCCCTGGAGGCGTACCGGCTGGCTGAAACGAAGTATCCCTTTCGCTCGTGGTGCGGTACCTGCCAGGCCGGATACCGCTATCGGTACGCGTTCTACCAGGGATTGTGCTATGACTGGCTGGGTGAGCCTGCCACGGCAGTGAGGCTTTACTGCAAGGCCATTCGCGGCCCCTTGGGGCCCCCTTCTGCCCCGGAAGCGTATCTGCGCATCGTCGATCTCTATGAGGCCGCGGGGCAGAGAGAGGCCCTGGGACAACTGCTTGACGCCATCGATCAGCAACACCTAGCCGAAGTGAAGCGGCATATGAAAGGCGAGAAGCAGATCGACGATCAGAAGATACTGAAGTCCAGCCCATCACGGACGATGCGGCGGGTCCTCGAGTTGCGCCAGATGGAGGCGGCGGAAGACTGGCACGCGTTGATTGGCTTGCTGAAGATCAAGGGGACCGTAGCCGGTCCGGACGAAGCACACGCCCGTCGAGGAAACTGGGAGGCGGTCGAGGCCGCTCGACTCCTTGCCAAGCACAGCAAGGCGACAGTCCCACTTCTCATCGCTCGGCTTGAGCGTGCAGACCGCCAGGACGTGAAATGGGTGTATTACGCTTTGGGCCGCTGCGGCACGGAGGAAGCGGTAGAGGCGCTCAAAGCCAATGCCCTCAAAGAAACCAACTGTTGGTGGACCAATGCAGTCATCTATGCATTGAGCCTGGCCGGCGAGAGGGGCGATATTGCACTCAGGGAACTCGCCAAGGTAGCCGAAGAAAACCTAAAAGGATCCATTCAGCGCTACCGGGAAGGGCGGATTGGCGACCGAGACGCCGACATCACTTTTCCGGAACCGAAGAATATCCCTTCTCTCCCCAAAACACCGGACGTAGAACAGCGACCGTCCTGGCCCATTGTTCTGGCTGGTTGCGTCGGTGTCGTTGGAATCTTCCTGGGCATCTGGCGATTTCTGCGCCGGCGAACTTGAACGTCGGCCGGGGGAGGCGCGGACGCAACTTCCTCATCCGGTTGGCCGGAGGACATCATAGCGCCACGGCTTCCGCCGCCGGTTCGGCGGGCTTCTCTTGTGGCTCGGTTGCCTCCAGCGGTTCGGGGGACTTGTCGAGTTGTTCGACGGCGTACTTTTTCTCCTCCAGGAGCCGCACGATGCCTTTCGGGCCGACCAGGTGACCGCCTCCGACCACGGCGAAATACATCCCGGCGGCAACAGTGAAAGCGGTCCCGATGAATCGGGACCGCACTCCAAAGCCGCTTCGCGGCAAGCGCCGTCCAGATCGAAAATCGCAAATCGAAAATGCCCGTGGCGCGACGCTAACGGGTCCGCTTTCGTCCTTTGGCCTTGTCTTTGGCCTTCTGCGCGGCCGCCTTGTCGGCGGCGGCCTTCTCGCGGGCTTTGGCGCCCTTTCTCAGTTCGTTCACCGACCGGGTCCGCACGCGGGCGGCGCCCTTCCCTTTCTTCGTGCCGCGGTAGGCGCCTTTACGCTTGGTGGCCGCCAGGCGCTTCTTCGCTTCGGGGATGTCGTCCCTATACTGCGGCAGCCACTTGGCCTGGGCGACGAGCATCTCGTCGACCATCTGCCACACTTCCTCCGGGTCGCACACCGCGCCGACCAGCGGGTCGTGCAGCATCGCCTGCTTAAGGAGCACGACGTTCCCCTCGACGGCCGCATGGACCGCCATCCGCTGGACGTTGACGCTGGCGCTCAGGGTGGCGGCGCAGGCCATCGGCAGGTCGCCGATGCGGGGGATCGAGATGCCGTTGCGGTCCACATAACCGGGCACCTCAACGATGGCGTCGTCCGGCAGGTTCGAGATGCACCCACTGTTCTGGACGTTGAAGTGGCCGCGGTACGCCCGCCCGGTCTCGATGGATTCGATGATGTAACCGGCGTGCTCGTTGCCTCGGTCGGCGGGCCCGATCGGCGGGTCGTCGGCGTTCAGCCACCGGGGGAAATCGGTCTCGAACCAGTTCCGCCCTTCGGTGCATTCGCGCAGGTACCCGCCCGTCTCACCGTTGATCCAACTCGAGAGGTCGATCCACTTACGGATCTCCTGGGGGCGCTTGCGGTACCACGGGACGTACTCCGAAAGGTGGCCGTTCGACTCGGTCGAGAAGTAGCCGAAGCGGCGGAGGACGTCGATCCGGACCTTCTCGGTCCGCGAGTAGACCGGATGCCGTTCAAAGGCCGCCAGGAGTTCTTCGCTGGTGACCTTGCGCCCCTGGTAGATAATCTGAATGTACCAGGTCTGGTGGTTGATGCCGGCGCAGATGATGTCCACTTCGCGGTGATCCTTGGCGCCGAGGACGTTGGCGATTTGCCACCATCCACCCTCCACGCCGTGGCAGAGGCCCACGGTGTTGACGCCTCCAAACTCGATGGCCGCCCAGGTGTTCATGGCGTTCGGGTTGGCGTAGTTCAGGAACAGGGCGCCGGGCTTGGCGAGTTCGCGGATGTCCTTGCAGAACTCCAAAATGCAGGGGACGTTCCGCTGGCCGTACATGATGCCGCCCGCGCAAAGCGTGTCACCGACGCACTGGTCGACGCCATACTTCAGCGGGATGTCGATGTCCAGCTGGAACGCCTCCAGGCCCCCGATGCGCGTGCAGTTAATCACATAGTCGGCGTCGGCGACGGCGCGGCGTCGGTCGAGCATCGCCGTCAGCCGCGCCGGCAGACCGTTGCCCTTGATGTCTTTGCGACACAACTGGACGACCATGTCGAGGTTGCGCCGCGAGATGTCGGTCATGGCGAAGTGCGTGTCCTGAAGTTCGGGGACCGTCAGAATGTCGCGGAAGAGGCGCCTTGTGAACCCGACGCTTCCGGCCCCGATGAAGGCTACTTTCAGCATGTCGCTTCTCCTCTCGCGCCGCTGGCGGTGCGGCGAATCGCCATTCTGGCCAGTGCCGGGCGAGGATTCAACCCTAAACCCGGTGCCGAGCCCCCGCGGAAGGGGCATCCGCTGGTGGCTTCGAGATGGTCAGAGATAATAAGAGCCTATCCCAAAACCGGTCTCTACTGCGGCTGGCTGCGAAGACCGACGCCGCCTCTTCTTCGCTCAACCGCGCGAAAAGGCGTCGCCGTCCCACGATCGCCTCCCGGAAAAGAAACCACTTGTCGCGGAAGGCAAGATCGACTACTCTCCGCGGTAACTTGCACAGTTTCCATTGGAGCCGCCCAGGACCATGCGATTGTGACAACGCCTGAAACGGATTCCAGCGACGTTGCCGGTGCCCCCGCGACGCCGTTCGTCTCGGTGGCCCTTCCGATCGGCCTGGACCGGGCGTTTACCTACCGGCTGCCGGAGCGCCTGCGCGGCCAAGTTCATGCGGGTCAGCGGGTGCGCGTCCCGTTCGGGCGGGGCAACCGCAAAACGGTCGGCTGGGTGGTCGGCGGCGTCGAAAAAACCGACCTCAAGGAGGTCAAAGAGGTCCTCGAAGCGGTGGACCCGGAGCCGCTGCTCTCGGAGGACCTGTTGGACCTGGCGTTCTGGATGAGCCAGTACTACGTGACACCTATCGGCCAGGTGTTCGAGGCGATTCTGCCGGCGGCCGTGAAGCGCAGCGCCGGTTTCAAGACCGTCCAGTTGGTCGTCCGGACCGACAAACCCGAATCCGAGGTGGACCGCATCCTGTCGAAGCAGCGGCGGGTGCTGGACCGGCTGGCCGAGGGCGGCGCGCCGCTGGCGCCGAGGGAACTGGCGCGGCAAGCGGGGTGCACGATTGCCGTCATCAAGACCCTCGAGGAAAAGGGCCTCGTGCGGATCGAGAAGCGCCAGGTGGACGAGTTCACGCGGGACCTGTTTATCGAACTCGAGGAGCCCAAGCCGCTTCACCTGACGAGCGAACAGCAGTTGGCGCTTCAGCGGATTAAGAACCAGATTACGAGCGGCGCGTTCGGCGTGACCGTCCTGAACGGCGTGACGGGGTCCGGCAAGACGGAGATATATCTTCGGGCGATCGCCGAGGTGGTCGAGGCGGGGCGGCGGGCGATTGTGCTGGTGCCGGAAATTGCTCTGACGCCGCAGACCATCCGCCGGTTCCGCGAGCGGTTCGCCCGGGTGGCGGTGCTGCATTCCCGCCTGTCGGACACGGAGCGCCATCGCCAGTGGCGGGACATCCGCGAGGGCCGCGCCGAGGTCGTCATCGGCGCCCGAAGCGCCGTCTTTGCGCCCGTCGAGGACCTGGGGCTGATCGTCATCGACGAGGAACACGAAAATTCGTTCAAGCAGGACACCGCGCCGCGTTACCACGCCCGCGACGTCGCAATCATGCGGGCAAACCTGGTGGGCGTGCCGGTCGTCCTTGGCAGCGCGACGCCGAGCCTGGAGTCCTACTGGAATTGCCGCAACCTGGAGCATTATCAGGAGGCGCGGCTGACGCGGCGGGTCGAGGGCCGGCCGATGCCGCCCGTCCAGGTCGTGGACATGCGCCAGGAGGCCACCGAGCGTAAGGGCTACCACATCCTGTCGCGCGCGATGGAGAAGGCTGTCGCCGAGGCCCTCCGAAAAAGCGAGCAGACGATCCTCTTCCTGAACCGCCGCGGCTGGGCCACGCACCTGTTCTGCGTGCGATGCGGCTGGGTGTTGCGGTGTTCGGACTGCGACGTAGGCATGACCTATCACGCGAAGCGCGCCGTGGCCGTGTGCCATTATTGTGGCAGGACGGCCAAGCCGCCCGAGCGGTGCCCGGCCTGCTCGGCCGAGACGATTAACTACTGGGGCACGGGCACCCAGCGCGTCGAAGAGGAGGTGCTGAAGAAGTTTCCGGACATCCGCCTCGGCCGCATGGACTCCGACGCGATGCGCAAGCGCGGCGGGCACGAGAGCGTCTTGGCGGCGTTTCGCGACGGCGAGATTGACGTGCTCCTGGGGACGCAGATGGTCGCCAAGGGTCTGGACTTCCCGAACGTGACGGTCGTGGGCGTCATTAACGCCGACACGGCGCTCAGCCTGCCGGACTTCCGGGCCAACGAGCGGACGTTTCAACTCATCTGCCAGGTCGCCGGTCGCGCAGGCCGCGGACCCAAGGGCGGCTTGGTTTTCATCCAGACGTTCCAGCCGGACCATCTGGCGATTCAGTTGGCGGCGAAACACGATTACGAGGCGTTCGCGCGGGACGAACTCCAGTCGCGTCGTGCGCGCGGCTACCCGCCGTTCG
>Ga0307379_10006087_pt1 | contig 16659 bp, 11 predicted proteins | sample UN2MG_FD_202237 | JGI IMG/M metagenome (GOLD analysis project Ga0307379, IMG submission 202237) | Soil microbial communities from Risofladan, Vaasa, Finland - UN-2 | ecosystem: Environmental > Terrestrial > Soil > Coastal area > Acid sulfate soil | place: Finland: Risofladan, Vaasa | collected... | reverse complement strand
ACAAGCGATGTAGCATCTCGAGTCACCATAGTTTTAAACGAATATTTCGGCAATACCTATGTTACAAAAGGTCATGATAACGAAACTGTCAGACAATGTATGACTTGCCACGGTGATAAAGGCAAATTAGTCAATACCAGCAGCAAGATGGGTTGTACTTCGTGCCACACAGAATCAATTGGACATAGACTTTTTGCTGATATACACTACAAAATAATGAAACCAAAATAATCGTGACAAATTCAAAAGGATCTCTCCCTAGACAAAAAAATAATAACACGAACGCATAACACGGACAATAAAATTAATAGGTTTGTCACATTTTTTGCATTGATTTTCTGCCACTTAGACAGCTTTGTAAACCAAGACAAATCCGGACCGCGCATCTGCTTTCTATAAAACTTTGTGTACCTTGACTTGTAACCTGCTCCAAATAAACCTTGTATCGCGACACTCGTAATGTTCAATAAAATTTGTACCTGGACGGCAAAAAATGCGCCATGCTTCGCTCATTACGGCTGTGTACCAGGACTCTACCTCAAAGGAGCTTTTGTGGCCACAGCCTTCACTCGCTCAGCAACACCTACTAAATTTTATTGCCGGGCCGTTAGCTGTCACTTTTAAAAACGCGCCGTGACAATTAGTATGTTAATTTATGTGCTGAAAGACAAACTCCCTTTATTGCTAGTTAATGGTTTTGAACTTGCTCTGATGTCACCAAGTCAACAAGTTAAGCAATAACATAATTGGAGAAAAATATCTCAAATAAATGCAGCATAAAATTAATTTCACGGTCTATTAGAAAGTTAATTTAATTATCAAAACTTTTCTCCATATAATCATATCCAATTCAACAAACTAATTATCAAACTATTATGAAAATGAAGGCCAAAATTCTGATGTTGGGTGCTATTTCTATCATACTTTTTTTCTTATGGGGTACTCATTCCTGGATCAAAAAAGACAAAAACGTTATCAAAAGTGTTGCTAAAACCAACTCAGGTTCGATTGAATATACTTTGCAAGGACAAGGTCCTGTCGTCTTAAAACTTACCGGCTCAATGGATGATTGCGAATCCAGAGGAGGAAATGCAGCTTTGTTAAGAGCTGGTTTTTCTATATTAACCCCATCTCGGCCAGGCTATGGAAAAACACCTTTATCGATAGGAAAAACCGCACCAGAAGCTGCAAATGTTATGGTCTCCCTCTTGGATTTTTTAAAAGTAGAAAAAGTTGATGTAATTGCTGAGTCAGCAGGTGGACCAACAGCATTGTATCTTGCTGCCATGCACCCAGAGCGGGTTCACAAATTGGTACTTGAGGAAGCTGTTTCAAAGTATGCCAAAGATTTGAATCCCCAAAACTATGAAACAGTACGAAAATTCAATACTTCGCAATACTGGTACCTTGCTCCAATGTTAAAAATGATGGCAAATGTAGCTCCAAGAAAACTTGCTCTTGTGACCATGCAGATTTTTGGGACAGGTGATCCAGAGGCTGCTATGAAAGAGTTGAGCAAAGCTGACATCGACGGCTTGTGTAATTTCTATCTTAGATGGGGAAGAACTTGGAACAAAGCAGCTTACAATGATCTGGAGCAACGCACCGAAGATTCAGTATTGGACTCGATTAAAGCATCAACTCTGATCGTACACAGCCGTGCTGATGGATCTGTCCCATTTGCATCAGCAGAGTATGCTCACTCTCATATTGCCGAATCTATATTGTGGGAAGCGCCCACATGGAATCACATGACACTTGGTCACGGAGCTGAAAAAGTCGACAGTATGGTGGTTGAGTTTCTGAAAAAATGAGAGATACTCGCAAAACTAAAATTAAAGAATCTTGTTTTATTTTGATTTTTAGATACTATTTAACTGTAAAAATAGATCAAAGCGACAGCTAACACGGACAATATAGGTCATTTGTTTGTCACGGTTTTTGAACATCCTGCTTTCTTATAACATGACTCTTATATCGCACCACCCGGACACCGCACCAGTGCCCTCAATAAAGGTTCTGTACCATGACTAATTCCTGGCTCCGTTGACAGTTTGTAACGCGACACTGCACCAGTGCCCATTTATAAAGTTACTGTAAGGTGACTTACTCCTGCTTACTTAGCAACATTGTACCGCGACACGCGTATATGTCAGATAATTTGTGCCTGGACTCCAAAAACCGCGCCATGGCCTCCTTGTGCCGTGACAACTTTTTGGCTAAAGAACAAGGATACTGCCCGGCACTTGCGTCGGCCAACACAAACGCCCCATATTGCCGGGCCGTTATGGGCAAGCCATTGACAGCATGACAGTTAAGTTCATAATGATAAAAAAATCCTGAACCCTTGACAGCTTAACCGTGACAAGAAAACTTAGTGCTTTCTATCGGGACTTCCCCCGCGCGCAAAAAATTTTAATATTCCATGATAGAAAATTGGCACATTTGCTTTTGCTCCAACCTACAGTCCAACTCTTATAACAAAAGCAAAAGAGCCAATTTTACTACCACAAGAATGACAGATATTTACATTAGAAATAAGGTCGATTTTGTGTAACTTAACCGGCGAAAGAAAGCCTTGATTTATCTATGACGAACCAGAATCCAGAACAAATAGCACGTGATAATATTGACAGGCAACTTATTGCATGCGGCTGGATTATTCAGGGTATTAAAGATATTAACCTTAATCGAGGTATTGGAGTTGCTGTAAAAGAATATTCGACTGATGTCGGGCCTGCTGATTATGTTCTTTTTGTAGCAGGGAAGCCATGCGGTGTAATTGAAGCCAAACGTGAAGAAGAGGCTCATAAATTGAATATTCATGAGGACCAGACAGAAGGATATGCTTTCGCAACTCTCAAACATCTAAAGAATGAGCCATTACCATTTGTTTATCTTAGTACAGGCGATATAACCAGATTCACTGACTTCACCGATCCTAAACCAAGAGCAAGAGAAGTTTTTAGTTTTCACCGCCCCGAGACTTTAAGTGATTGGTTGAAGCAGACAAAATCCTTAAGAAAGAGACTACATGATTTGCCAGCTTTGCAAACACAGAAATTAAGAGAATGTCAGATTAATGCAATCAATAATCTGGAAAAATCTTTTAAGGAAAACCGACCCAGAGCTTTGATTCAAATGGCAACCGGGTCCGGAAAAACATTTGCTGCCATCACTTTCATCTATCGCTTACTTAAATTTGCAAAGGCTAAACGGATATTGTTTCTGGTTGACACTAAGAACCTCGGAGAGCAGGCTGAGCAGGAGTTTATGTCATATGTGCCTAACGATGATAACCGCAAGTTTACAGAACTTTACAGTGTTCAGCGGCTCAAATCAGGTTACATACCAACTGACAGCCAGGTTTGTATAAGTACTATCCAGCGTTTATATTCAATTCTTAAAGGAATGGAACTCGAAGAATCAGCCGAGGAGGAAAATCCAAACGAACGGAGGTATCAGCCAAAAGAGATTCCTCCGGTTGAGTACGACCCGAAAATGCCAATTGAATTTTTCGATTTCATTGTAATTGATGAGTGTCACCGCTCCATTTACAATTTATGGAAACAGGTACTTGAGTATTATGATGCATTTGAAATTGGATTAACTGCCACTCCCGATAAACGTACAATCGGTTATTTCGATCAGAATCTGGTAAGTGAATATTCTCATGAAATGGCAGTTGCCGACGGGGTAAATGTAGGTTATGAAGTTTTCATAATTGATACCATCGTGTCTATGCAAGGCGGGACACTCTGGAAAGGAGAATATATTGAACATCGTGAACGGCTTAGCCGGAAAAAAAGAATGGAATTACAGGATGAAGATGAAGAATATTCTTCAAAGCAATTGGATAATGATGTAGTAAATCCAAACCAGATCAGAACCATCATCAGAACTTTCAAAGAAAACCTGCCTGTAGTTTTCGACAATCGTTTTGATATAAATGGGACATTTGAAGTACCGAAAACGCTGATCTTTGCCAAGACTGACAGTCATGCCAATGATATTATTGATATTGTCAGAGAAGAATTTGCCGAGGAAAATAAATTCTGCAAAAAAATAACATATAACAGTGAGGATCCCAAAAGCATTCTTTCACAGTTCCGAAATAGCTATTACCCTCGCATTGCGGTAACAGTTGATATGATTGCAACCGGTACAGATGTAAAACCTCTTGAGTGTCTTCTTTTTATGCGTGACGTAAAAAGCAAGAATTATTTCGAGCAGATGAAAGGCCGGGGTACCAGGACATTAAATATTGATGATCTTAGGAAGGTAACTCCTACTGCTAAATCAACAAAAGATCATTTTGTTATTGTAGATGCAATTGGTGTGACAAGAAGTCTGAAAACTGATAGCAGACCACTGGAGAAAAAGCCTGGTGTACCATTAAAAGAGCTTCTGCAGGCAGTAGCAGTGGGTGCGAGGGATGAGGAATTATTTACAACTCTGGCAGGCAGACTTGCAAGGTTGGATAAACAAATAACAGAAAAAGAGAAAAATAAATTTACAGAGAAGGCAAATGGTAAAACTGTTTCGCAAGTTGTTAAAGATTTACTGAACGCATTCAATCCTGATGTACTTGAAGAATTAGTAGCAAAGGTCAGACATAATTTTATTGGGGCTCCTCCTGTAGATATTGATTCAGCTATCGTCTCAGCAACCAAAAAACTTCAAGATGATGCTGCCCGTGTATTTAACGGTGAATTGAACGATTACATCGAAAATGTGCGCAAGGCACATGAACAAAGGATTGACTTAACCAATCCTGATGAAGTAATAAAAGTAGGTTGGGATAAAGACAATAAAGAGAAGGCCGGTGAAATCGTTAAAGATTTCATTTCATGGATGGAAGATAATAAAAATGAATTACTGGCTTTACAGATTTTTTACAATCAGCCTTTCCGCCGTCGTGAACTTACATACTCAATGATTAAAGAAGTTCTGGAAAAACTTCATAATGATAAGCCAACTCTTGCACCATTATCTATCTGGAAGGCCTATGAAGCTCTTGAGCAGTGCAATGGTTCTCCCCGGAATGAACTAACTGCAATTATTTCTCTTATTCGCAAAGTGAGTGGACTTGATATAACACTGACTGCTTACGACAAAATCGTTGATAAGAACTTTCAGGAATGGGTATTTAAAAAACAGGCAGGAACAACAAAGTTCAATGAGGAGCAGATGCAATGGCTGAGAATGATAAAGGATTATGTTACCAATAGTTACCATATTGAGAAAGAAGATTTTGATCTGAATCCATTTAACGCTCAAGGTGGATTAGGTAAGATGTGGCAACTATTTGGAGACACAACAGATGAAATAATTGTTGAATTAAATGAAGCTCTTGCTGCATAATTTTAATTTGATACAATGAAAGACATTTTATATGAACCTCAAACTGAATGGGGTGGTATATGGACTGAAAAAAAACTTGATGCATTTGCTAAGTATGTATTTGCATATTTGACAATAATGAAGAAAAACCCATACTGGAAAACTATTTATTTTGATGGTTTTGCAGGTTGTGGAGAAAGGAAGGATAAACGTAAAACCTCCATCTATCAGGGATTACTACTAACAGAAAAAGAAGAGAAACTATATAAGGGGGCTGCTGAAAGTGTTCTTACTTTACCAAATAATCTATCCTTCGATTTTTATTATTTTATTGACTCTAATGAGCAATCACTTAATAAGCTGAAAAAGAAGCTGGCACGGTATCAGAAGGCTAAAGCAAATCCTTTTCAGTTTCGCTCGGGAGATTGTAATCAATGGTTGCTTGAATTATCAAATGCAATGAAACTGAACAAAAAAGAATTTGCTTCATTGGTTTTGTTAGATCCCTTTGGAATGCAAATAAACTGGGAGTCAATCGCATCACTTAAAGATACAAGAACTGACATTTGGATTCTAATCCCCACCGGAGTAATTGTAAATAGACTACTCGATAAATCTGGTGAGCTCAAACAATCTCAAAAATTAGAATCATTTTTTGGCCTGGATAAAGAAGAAATCATTGAATATTTTTACGAAAAAAAAACTTATAACTCACTTTTTGGCGAAACAGAGATTATCAGGAAAGTAAGTAGCCCAATTGAAAAAATTGCAGAATTATATGCTGTGAGGCTTAAAACGATTTGGAAATATGTGACAGAAAAGCCTTTACGGTTGGAAAATTCAAGAGGTGTCCCTATTTTTCATTTTGTATTTGCATCGAACAATCCAGCCGCTGTTAAAATTGCTAAACAAATAATTAAATCTGAGAGAAGATGGCGACCACAAAAATAGAATGGACAGAAAGTACATGGAATCCGATTACCGGTTGCTCTAAAATATCGACCGGTTGTAAGTTCTGCTATGCTGAAATTATGTCTAGACGTTTGAAAGCTATGCGACAAGAAAAATACCAGAATGGATTTGAACTAACATTGCATCCGGATGTCTTAAATGAACCCTATTCCTGGAGGAAAGGGAAACTGATCTTTGTCAATTCAATGAGCGATCTCTTTCATAAAGATGTGCCAGTGGAATATATACAACGGATTTTTAAGGTAATAAAGGAAAATCCCCAGCATCTGTTCCAGGTATTAACAAAACGTGCAGATGTATTAAGATACTACGATAGCGAAGGGTGGCTTGAATGGCCGCACAATCTATGGATGGGTGTAACAGTTGAAACCAACAGTTTAACTAAACGGATTGAGTTATTAAGGCAAACGGGTGCCCGTGTAAAGTTTTTATCCTGCGAACCACTTTTAAGTTCTTTGCCCAACCTGAATCTACAAGAAATAGATTGGGTTATTGTTGGAGGAGAAAGCGGCCGGACACCACGGCCAATTAAAGAGGAATGGGTAATTGACATAAAAGAACAATGCCAGACTGCAAATGTTGCTTTTTATTTTAAACAATGGGGAGGAACGAATAAAAAGAAAGCAGGTAAAATCCTTGAAGGGAAAGTTTATAATCAAATGCCTGAAACAATTTAATGTTTATTCATGGTAGGAAACAATATACCAAAGCACTGGCAAATAAAAAAGTTGGGAGCGGTTTGCAAACTAAAAAATGGCTTTGCATTCAAAAGCATAGAATACAAAGATGAAGGTGTACCAATAATTCGTATTTCAGATATTAATGAAGGTATAATTTCATGTAAAGTGGCAGTTAAAGTTGAAGCAAAAGAAGAATACGATAATTATTTAGTTGAGAAAGATGATATTCTTATAGCAATGTCAGGTGCAACAACTGGCAAATATGGAATATTTAAAAGTACAGAAAAAGCATATCAGAATCAACGTGTAGGTAAATTCAAAATTTTTGCTTTAGATATTTTGGATAACCAATTTCTATATTATCAAATTAATTCGTTAAAAAGACAAATTGAGAAAGACGCATATGGAGGAGCACAACCAAATATTTCTTCAAATAAGATTGAACAAATGGAAATTGTTGTTCCCCCTCTCCCCGAACAAAAAGTGATCGTCTCCAAAATAGAAGAACTCCTCAGCGATTTAGAAAATGGGAAACAACAACTTCTTTTAGCACAACAGCAACTAAAAGTTTACCGGCAGAGTTTGTTGAAATGGGGTTTTGAAGGTAAACTATCTAACAAAAACTTAAATGGACAATTGCCGAAGGGATGGCGAATTCTTAAACTTAAAGATATTACAATCGGAAAAGAAGGATTAAGACGAGGTCCTTTTGGAAGTTCGATAAAAAAGGAATTCTTTGTTCCGGATGGTTACAAAGTTTATGAACAGGGAAATGCTATTAATGATGATCCTTATAGAGGTATATATTTTGTTGATGAAAAAAAATATCAAGAATTAATAAACTTTAAGGCTCTCCCTGGTGATCTGATTGTTAGTTGTTCAGGTGTAACTCTAGGAAGAATATGTGAACTGCCTACTGACGCAAAAGCAGGAATAATTAATCAAGCATTGCTGCGTATACGATTAAAAAAAGATTTGATCTTGAATAAATATTTTGTTCTTCATTTTAGAGGCGCATTTTTCCAAAAGAGGATTTTTGCTCAATCGCAAGGAACAGCAATGCCCAATTTAGTTGGAATAAAAGACTTTAAAGAAATTGACATGTATGTTCCACCTATTGAGGAACAAAAAATCATTCTTCAGGAATTAGAAAGCAAACTTACTATTTGCGATAAAATAGAAGAAACAATAAACCAGAGTTTACAGCAGGCAGAAACATTAAAACAAAGCATTTTGAAAAAAGCGTTTGAGGGAAAACTAATTTAAAATTCGAAATTTATGAACACCTCCAGTATAGTAAGTAAAGTATGGTCATTTTGCAATCCTCTTCGCGATGTCGGTGTAGGTTATGGAGACTATCTCGAACAACTCACATATCTACTCTTTTTGAAAATGGCTGATGAGTACAGCAAACCACCTTATAATCGCCAGCTTAATATTCCTAAAACATATAATTGGGAAAGTCTGATCTCCAAAAAAGGTGCAGAGCTTGAATTACATTATGTCACTCTCCTACGCGAACTTAGCACACAAAAAGGAATACTTGGGCAGATTTTCACTAAGAGTCAGAACAAAATTCAAGACCCGGCCATGCTTGCAAAGGTAATTGATATGATAGGAAATGAAAATTGGTTGGTTATGGGTGCTGATGTTAAAGGGGATATTTATGAAGGGTTGTTAGAGAAAAATGCTGAGGACGTAAAGAGTGGTGCCGGTCAGTATTTTACTCCACGTGCATTGATCAGAGCTATGGTGAAATGTGTTCAACCTAAACCAATGAAAACTATCGCCGACCCAGCTTGTGGTACCGGTGGTTTTTTCCTTGCATCATATGATTATCTGGTAGCAAACAATAAACTAGATAAAGAGCAGAATAAATTCCTAAAACTCAACACTTTTTTTGGAAACGAAATTGTTGCCGGAACAAGAAGACTGGCTTTAATGAATCTTTTCTTACACAATATTGGTGATATTGAAAGTGATAACTTCATCTCACCTGCTGATGCTTTAATTGCAGCTTCTCCTATTACCTACGATTATGTTTTAGCTAATCCGCCATTCGGTAAGAAAAGTTCTCAGACGTTCACCAATGAAGAAGGGGAGCTGGAAAAAGATGATTTAACATATAACAGACAGGACTTTTGGGCAACCACAAGCAACAAGCAGTTAAACTTTGTTCAGCATATTCGAACAATGTTAAAAACGACAGGTGTTGCCGCAGTTGTTGTTCCCGACAATGTTTTATTTGAAGGAGGGGCTGGAGAAACTGTCCGGAAGAAACTATTGGAAACTACTGACCTTCATACTATTCTTCGTTTACCCACAGGTATTTTTTATGCCCAGGGTGTAAAAGCAAATGTTATTTTCTTCGATAACAAGGAAGCAAGCAAAACTCCGTGGACAAAAGAAATCTGGGTTTATGATTATAGAACTAACATTCACCATACTCTTAAGAAAAATCCGCTTAAACTTGATGACCTGAAGGATTTTATCAAATGTTACAATCAAGGGAATCGGTACAAACGAGAAGAGATATTTAATTCTGAAACAAATCCGGAAGGTCGTTGGAGAAAATTCACATATGAAGAAATCATAAACCGGGACAAAACTAGTCTTGATATAACCTGGCTAAAAGATAAATCCTTAGCCGATCTTGACAACCTTCCTGATCCAGATGTTTTAGCAGCGGACATAATAGAAAACCTTGAAGCGGGACTTGAAAGCTTCAGAGAGATTATGATAAAATTAAATTCAAAAGAATAAAGCATACCACTTTGCAAGCACATAAAAGGACTTTATTCGCCCAAAGACTGGTCTTTAGATTAAAAAATTCTTTGGTTATATAACAAATATTTTACTTTCAATTTTTCAAATAAATATATGCCAACTCAAGCGGAATTAATTGGTAATCACCCTTCACTGCCCAATATTTTTGCCAAATGGTTAGTTAGTAATGATTTTACTGTGACAGTTACCAAATCTCATCGATCACTGACCCCAATAATTAATTCTACTGATAATGATTTAATTGAATGGCTAGGTCGTAAAATATTTGAGCATCATCATAGTGATTACAGAATCGAAAAATTAAAAGAGAATTATACTAAACTAGGTTTTGATAAATATGCTGAACAACACAGAAAATTACCAAAAGCAGATAGGACAAAAAAAGGAAATGCAACAGAAATAGTTTTGACTGAATATATTGAAAGTTGCCTTAATAAAAAACTGATAAAAGTATTTAAGCTTAAATATAATCCAAATGTTGATCAAGCAATAAAGGGTGATGATACCCTTATGGTTGATATTATTAAGGATAAAGTTAAAGATAAGATAAAGCTATTTCTTGGTGAGGCTAAGTTTAGAAAGGTACCTAGTAAAACGGTGGTTGAAGACATAGCTAAATCTCTATCAAGGAATAAACGACCGTTATCCTACACATTTCTTGTTGAGGAGCTTGGTAGAGATTCTAAGACTAAGGATTTAGCAGATATATTGGATGCCTATATTATTGAAGATATCAAAGGGAAAGGTGATTTAATTTACACAGGTTTACTCTTAAGCAATACAAAAACATCTTCAATAGTTGAATCACATTTATGTTCAGATAATCCTAATTTGGTATTAATATCAATTGGAATTGAAGACCCAGAGGATCTTATAAACAAAGCATTTGAAAAAGCTGATTTCTTTGTTAAAAATCCTGATAAAATATGAATATTGAACAAAATATTGCAAGATTTAAAAGAATAAATGGTGATTCTCTTATCCAAAACTTTATTGCACAAGCGAATGCGAGATATATATTATTCAATACATCCGAAAACAAGGAAAATTTTCCTCCATATACCATAGAAGATGAAAACCTAAATATACTTGCATTATATTATCTCGAAATTGGCTGTTCATTTGCTGAAAACAAAGACTTAGAGAATGCAAGAGAACCAATGGAAAGAGGTGCCTCAATTTTAGAATATATACATGGTTCTGAATCAAACAAGAATGAATTAAGTAACTTCTATTGTTTAATTTCAGCATTAGCTTATTATGTAAGCTTTCAGTACTCAAAATCATTTATTTTAATTAAGAAAACTCAATCAGATACTATAATAGCAAAATTAATTTCATTGTTTTTACAAAGAAGTTTTAATGAATTAAATGAAGAAGTTGAGAAACTCGTTATAGATAAGGGCTATAAAGATGAATTTATTTCAGAAAACGATGATGAAACTGATGGATCTGATAAAATATATGCAATTACAATAGCGAAATCTCTTTATGGGTTTGTAAAATATTTCCAAACTGGTAATAATGAATATTTATCGGTCGCCAATACTAATCTTCTTATAATAAAAGAAGTTGCAGAGTTAAAAAGTGAACCAAGCATATGGTGGGTAATAAGATTACTATTCTTGATTTCTGAGGGTTTTAAAGAGGCATCATTGTGGAATTCACTAAGCAACCATTTTGATACAAAATCTCCTATATTAAAAAGATATATAAAATCGTTGGTATATCTTTCTCCAAGAGGTATTTATGAGCTCTTTATTACACAAAGGAAATCGCTTTCTAAGGTCTTAAATCCTGAAGATAATGGTTGTATTATTACAATCCCTACGAGTAGCGGCAAAACAAGAATTGCAGAAATTGCAATTCTGGACTGCATGATAAAACATCCAGAAAATAAAATATTATATATTGCTCCGTTCAGATCATTAGCTTTTGAAATTGAAAATACACTTGAGAAAATTCTTAGTAATATTGGAATTACGCTTTCACATTTATATGGTGGAAGTTTATTTAGTAGGCTTGATGAAAAAATAATTGAAGAATCAAATGTAATAATTGCAACACCTGAAAAAGCTAAAGCAATTTTGAGAGGGGACAGAACTATTGCAAATCAAATAAAACTAATAGTAATTGATGAGGGGCATTTATTAGGCCCTGATAAGCGCTTGATAGTTAATGAAATATTTTATGAAGAACTACGTTTTTTCATAGAAAATAATGGTGGTAGGTTTTTACTTTTATCAGCAGTATTGCCAAACACAGAGGATTTAGCATTATGGCTTACGAAATCCAAAGAAAATATTTATAAAGATACTTGGCGCCCATCTGACGAACGTTTGGGTATTTTAGAGTGGAATGGAGAACAAGTAAATCTTAATTGGATTAACAACGATGAAGGCAGACCATCTTTTAATAACAAATTTATTTTAAAGGAACAACTACCTTTGAAGCAAGGACAAAGAAAAACGAGATATTTTCCGAGCAATAAAAATGAAGCAATCGCTTCTACAACATTCAAACTGAGAAGTTTTGGTACATCTTTAATTTTTGTAGGATTAAGGGCTTCTGTTTTTACAATGGCTAATGCTTATTTAAAATGCCTAGGTAATGACCCTGATGATTTTAAATGGTCAAATAAATTTGATTGGAAAACATATGAGTTGGCTTGTATTGAAACATATGGCGATAATAATAACTGGCTGCTATTTGCAAGAAAAGGTATTCTATGTCATCATGCCGCATTACATGTTGATGTAAGAATACCTCTTGAAAGATTAATGAGAAATGATAAACCATTAGTTATTATTTCAACTTCTACACTAGGTCAAGGTGTTAATATTGGGGTTTCTTCAGTTATATTTTCTACAATATATCAATATTCAGCCATATCCGGGAAAAATGAATTAATGACTGCTAAAGACTTTTGGAATATTGCGGGTAGAGCAGGCAGAGCATTTATTGACCATGAAGCAAAAATTCTTATTGCTCTTGATAAATCAGATACATCAACCCTAAGAGCAAGAAAGAAAAATGATTGGGAGCACTCTAAAGCTTTAGAGTATTTTGATAAAGAAAAAATTAATATTGCTTCAAGTGGAATTCTTGCATTAGTGAAAGCATTAAAACAAATCACAGAAGATGCGAATATTGCGTTCGACGTTTTATTACAATTAATAGCAGAAAATAAAATTGAGGAACTCGGAGAAAATGCTCAAACTATTGACGATGTACTTGATTGGCTTGATGACACCTTGCTTGCTTTACACTTTTTTATGAGCAAATCTGAGGCAGGAATTAATTACGACTGGATAGAGACTTTTTTTAGAGATTCACTTGCGTATATTCAAACAGATGAATCTAATTCACTCACTAAAGAAAATTTGCTTTTTTTTCTAAACGCAAGAGTAAAAGGAGTAATTAAAAAAGTAGGATCTGATAGTAATAAATGGGGCTATATCATTAAATCAGGTCTCCCATTAAATAGCGATTTGTTTCTTGAAAATAAATTACCTGAAATTGCTGCACTTATATCATCTTACAATGAAATTGAAAAAACTATTGATACTAAAATAGAAATCACAAATGCGATCATAAAAATAATTGAAGAGCTACCTGTTCTTGAAGAAAATGTTAATGAATTAGCAAGCAAGGATTTTGAAGTTATAACTTCTAAATGGCTTCAAGCTGAATCATTTTCTTCTATAATTAATCTGAATCTTGCTGAAGATATAATTACAAATTTATTTTCTTATAAGCTCCCTTGGATTTTTAATGGCATATCTAAAAAGCTTAAAAATATTGAATTAGAAGTCGAAGCAGAATTTATTGAAGAACTGTCAATATTAGTTGAAATTGGATTACCTGATTTAAAATCAGTAAAAATCTATCAAGCAGGAATTCGCTCAAGAATTTATACTAAAGAGTTTTCTTCCCTTTTTAAAGATGAACTTTGGGATAAAAGTATAAGAGATTACAAAACAGAAATTGTACTAAATAGTGAATACTATAAAAGTAAAGTTTCAGTAAAATGTGGAGAATGGATAGACTTATTAATTCATATGGCTGGTACAAAAGCAACATTTATAGATCCAATACCTAATTTCCGATTTGGTAAGGTTCATGAAAAAACCAAAATTCTTCTAGCAAAAGAAATTAATGGTATACAACATTTGGTTAGCCCTGATTTTTCATTTATCCAAGAAATTTCTAAAAGTGACATAGATTTTTCTCCAATCAATAAAATACCTGGCATTATCTTTAAATATGACTCAAATGCAAACATTTGGAAAATGATAATTGAAAATCCTTATGTTAATTTGAGATAACTAAACATTTGCAAGCACATTGCCAAAGCCCCCCGAGCCAACTCTACAACCCAAGCTTTGGCAAAGAGCTTGCAAATCAGAACCTGAAGAATTTTAAAATTTTTCTCCCTCGCGCCGATACAAGATAAATTTCTATGACTAGACAAAAACTAAGAAAAGATTTGTAAACCTAGACAGTTATCTGGTAACGAGACAAATAAATAAGGCCTGGCCCATAACACGGACAATATGGGTAAGTTATTTGTCACACTTTTTGCTTTTATTCCTGCCCATAAGACAGTTTTGTAATGGTTGTTGCACCCGGACACGCGCAACTGTCCGCAATTAAATTCCCATACCATGACAGATTTCTGGCTCCGAGACAAATTGTACCGCGACACTGCGCTAGTGCCCCCAATAAAAATCCTGTAACGTGATAGTTTTCCGGCTCCGATCAAACTTGTACCGCGACACGCGTAATGCTCAATAAAACTTGTACCTGGACGGCAAAAAGTGCGCCATACCCTCCTTGCACCGTGACAGTTTTCTGGCTAAAGTATCTGGACCCTGCCCGGTGCTCGCGTCGGGTAACACAACCTCCCCATATTGCCGGGCCGTTATAAGGCATATTGCGTCGTCCTGAAAAATGTCTACACAAACCAAAGTAGATATGTATAAAAATGATCTTTCAGCAAGACGCTACAGCGATGCTTTCAAACTCAAAATTCTGGATGAATTTAGTAAAGGAAAATATTCCAAAAGAGATCTATCCCGTCTTTATGGAATACGTGCAAGTACAATAAATGATTGGATCAAAAAGTTTGACAGAAAAGACTTAATGAATACAAGAATTATCGTGGAAAATGCAGATGAAATCAGCAGATTGAAACTCTTACAAAAAGAGATTGAGCAGCTTAAGAAACTACTATTAAAGAAAGATCTGGAGATGCTCGCTAATGACTCTTACCTGGAAGTTGCAGCTGAAAAACTAGGCTTTAAGAATGTGGCTGAGTTAAAAAAAAACTTAAACATAAAGCCCTGATGAAAACAGTTTTCAAAGCAAAAAAGACTGGTGTGGCAAGCGTTGCACAAATATGCAGTTTTTTTGACCTCAAACGTGACGCATTCTACAAATACCAAAAGCGATTGATACGACGGGCATCTGTTGTTTCGCAAGTAGTGGATCTGGTGAAAAAAGAACGCCAGGACCAACCAAGAGTTGGGACCCGTAAACTACTTGAAGCATTGCGCCCTACTTTTGAAAATGAGAGTATTAAAGTCGGAAGGGACTGCCTGTTCGATATCCTCAGGGAGTATAATATGCTGATTAGAAGAAAAAAAGCATCTTGTAGAACTACCAACTCATATCATCATTTTCACAAGTACAATAACCTGGTTAAGGACATAAAAGTAACTGCGCCAAACCAGGTATGGGTATCTGATATCACATACATCCGTACCGTGAAGGGATTTTGCTATTTAGCGCTGATTACAGATATGTATTCACGGAAAATTATAGGTTATGACATCAGCGACTCACTGGAACTTGCGGGATGTCTGAGGGCCCTAAAAATGGCCCTCAGGCATGTCCGTAACCCTTCCGGATTAGTGCACCATTCGGATAGAGGAATACAATATTGTAGCAACCTATATGTAAATGAACTCAAAAAACGAAATATTAAGATAAGCATGACAGAAGAAAATCATTGCTATGAAAATGCTATAGCAGAGAGAGTTAACGGCATTCTGAAAGACGAGTTTTATCTTGATCAATGCTTCTTTAGCACCAGACATGCCTGCATGGCTACTAAAAATGCTGTTGACATTTATAATTCTAAAAGGCTTCACTTATCTTTAGATTACAAAACTCCAAATATGGTCTTTAAAATTGTAGCTTAATTTATTGTTTAACCTGTAGCCATATTTTAGGACTAGACATATCACACTGAAAATAAGCATAATCTAAATGATGAAAATCTCAACTGTAATTGACATTAACTGTAAACCAGAAGAAGTCTTTCCATGGATAGATGAACCAAACAAAGCCATGCTTTGGCAGAAAGGTGTCAAAAGTGGAGAAATCATAAAGGAGACTCCTGAAAAGATCGGTACTACCTTTAAAGAGACTATGGAAGAAGATGGCAAAAGCCTTGAAATGCATGGAATGATTACAAATTATATCCCTAATGAACTAATTTCATTTCAATTAGAAAGCAAAATTCATAAAGTCCAAGTAAACTACTCTATTAAAGGTGAAACAGAAAAATCAATTGTGCTAATCGATTCAACAATCAACTGGAAATTTCCAATGAGTATAATATCTGTTTTTATTGGATCTAAAATAAAGGCAAAAATTCTAGATCAAACCAGATTTGAACTTTCAGAATTAAAAAGACTATGCGAGACCAGGACGAAAGAAATGTGACTCGTGATTAAAAAACAGTACGCCTTATAACACGGACAATAAAGGTAAGTTGTTTGTCACACTTTTTGCTTTTGTTCCTGCACCTAAGACAAATTCGTAATGGCCGTTGTACCCGGACTCGCTCATTTGCCCGCAATTTAATTCC
>Ga0307379_10006085_pt1 | contig 16663 bp, 11 predicted proteins | sample UN2MG_FD_202237 | JGI IMG/M metagenome (GOLD analysis project Ga0307379, IMG submission 202237) | Soil microbial communities from Risofladan, Vaasa, Finland - UN-2 | ecosystem: Environmental > Terrestrial > Soil > Coastal area > Acid sulfate soil | place: Finland: Risofladan, Vaasa | collected... | reverse complement strand
AAGCCGATCCCCGAGCCGCTCACGCTCAGCCTGCTGGCGATGGGTCTTGCGGGAATGGCCGCCGCCAGGCGCCGGCGCCGGTAGCCTGACCGCAGCACAAACAAGAACAAACCGACGCGCGCACGGACGCGCGGGCGAGCAAGGACTGACACGGGGCGGCACGGACTAACACGGACGAGCACGGGCTGGCAGATCAGCGGTGCGGGTTCGTGGCGGCGTTCTGAAAATTTCTTCCGAAAGGGCGGAGTTTCTTACCCTCTTGAGCAGGCGTTGCCTGCCCGCGCGTTGGCCGGTTTGCCCCCTGGGATCGCGGGCGTCCCGCCCAATGGCGTGAGGTTAAGCACTTTGTAAGAAGGTCGCCAGAAGAAGGGCGGGCACGGAGACCCGCCCCTACACTAGCCGATGTCATTCTCTGGCGATATGGCTCGGTGGCCGTCAGAAGGCAGCGTTGATTCATGCGGGCAATCAATTGACCAACGGCACTCCAAGGGCGTTGTTCATGCTTGTGATACCTTACTACTCCGGGCACCATATATTGAACTTCTGCAAGCCGTTGCCGTTGGGTGAGATGAAGACGGGCGGGCCTCCGCGCTATATCCTGATTCCAAGCTCCTTCAACTGGCGCGGGTCGACGGTCGAGGGTGCGTCGCTCATCAGGCACTGGGCCTTCTGCGTCTTGGGGAACGCGATGACATCGCGGATCGTGTCAAGCCCCAGCAGCAGCATGACCAGCCTGTCGAGGCCGAGCGCAATTCCGCCGTGCGGCGGTGCGCCGTATCGCAATGCATCCAGCAGGAAGCCGAATTTCTGCCTGGCGTCGGCGTCGGATATGCCCAGCAGCCTGAATACGCGCTGCTGGACGTCCGGGTCGTGGATACGAATGCTCCCGCCGCCGATCTCGGTGCCGTTGAGGACGATATCGTAAGCGCGGGCACGGACGGCTGCGGTGTCGGTATCGAGCTTGTCGAGGTCCGTCACGGCAGGCGAGGTGAATGGATGGTGCAGCGCTTCGTAGCGTTTCTCGTCTTCGTTCCACTCGAACGAGGGGAAATTGACCACCCAGCAGAACTCGAACTTCGACTTGTCAAGCAGGTTCTGCCGCCCGGCCACGTGTGTGCGCAGGGCACCGAGCGCCTGTGCGACAACCGCCGGCGTGTCGGCAACGAACATGAGGATGTCGCCCGGCTGGGCTTTCATCGCGCTGCCGAGTTCCGCCTGCAGTGCTTCGTTGAAAAACTTGGCGATGGGCGACGAGAACGCGCCGCCTTCTTCGATGCGGAACCATGCCAGGCCCTTGGCGCCGTATTCCTTGACGTAATCGGTGAGGCCGTCGAGGTCGCGCCGCGAGAAGGTGTCCATCCCTTTCCCGACGTTTATGCCGCGCACTTGCAGGGCGTTTTTGAAGACGTTGAAATCGGATTTCCGGCCGATGCCGGTGATGTCGGCAAACGTCATTCCGTAGCGGAGGTCGGGGCGGTCGGTGCCGTACAGGTCGATCGCCGTGTCGTAGTCCATCCGCTTGATCGGCAGCTCGATTTCGATCCCGAGCGCGTCTTTCATAACGTCCGCGAGCACTGTTTCGGTCAGGCCGATCACGTCGTCTTCGTCAACGAACGACATCTCGATGTCGAGCTGAGTGAACTCGGGCTGGCGGTCGGAGCGCAGGTCTTCGTCGCGGAAACAGCGCACTACCTGGTAGTATCGCTCGAGGCCGGCCACCATCAGTATCTGCTTGAAAAGCTGCGGCGACTGCGGCAGCGCGTAGAATTCGCCGGGCGTGAGGCGGCTCGGCACGAGGTAGTCGCGGGCGCCCTCGGGTGTGCTTTTGGTCAAAAACGGCGTTTCAACTTCTATGAAATCGCGCTTGTTGAGGCACTCGCGCATAGTCCGCACAACCTGGTGCCGCACGAGAAGGTTGCGCTGCATCGAGGCGCGGCGGAGGTCGAGGTATCGGTATCGCAGGCGGATATCCTGCGCAACTTCGACGTCGTCGTCGATCTCGAACGCGGGCGTTTCGGAGCGGTTGAGAAGCTCCGCCTCGTCGATGATGACCTCGATCCCGCCGGTCGCGAGGCCGGGGTTGACCGTTCCCTCCGGCCGCTCGCGCACGGTGCCGGTGACGGAGATGACGTATTCGCTGCGGAGCGATTCGCCGAACGCGTGCATTTCGGCGCTGTGCTCAGGGTTGAACACGAGCTGCACGACGCCCCAGCGGTCGCGCAGATCGATGAAGATCACGCCGCCGTGGTCGCGCTGTGTTTGAACCCAGCCGCATAATGTTGCAGTTTTGCCGACGTCTGCCTTGCGGAGTTCTCCGCAGGTGTGTGTGCGTTTCGATTTCATGCACCTCTCCGGGCAATCAGGGGCGATCCCCTTGTTGGACTATCAGTTCGGCCGGCGTTACCGGCTCATTTCTCTGATGGTATCCGCTATGGTTTCAAATGTTGCGGGCGTTTCGGCGCCCGTCTGCATGTTTTTCAGTTTCAGCTCGCCCGACGCCACTTCGTCCGGCCCGATCACCGCGACAATCGGGACGTTGAGGCGGTTGGCGGCGCGCATCTGGGCCTTCGTGCTGCGGCCCTCGAAGTCCATCTCGGCGGATATACCGCTGCATCGAAGCTCAGAAACGATCTCGAAGATGCGCGGGCGCGTCTCGTCGCCCACGTTCACCACAAAAACCTGCGGCGTGCGCGGGTCTTGCAGTTCCTGCTGGGCCGATTGCAGGATCATTATCATGCGTTCGGTGCCGATCGCGAAGCCGGTGGCGCCTGTGCCCGGCCCGCCGCGGTCCGATACCAGGTGATCGTATCGGCCGCCCGCGCAGATGGTGTCTTGGGCGCCGAGGCCGGAGTGCACGAACTCGTAGACCAGGCCGGTGTAGTAGTCCAGCCCGCGCACGAGGAAGCCGTCGACCTCGTATGGCACTCCGGTTGCGTCGAGCGCGGAAGTTACCGCCTGAAAATTCGCGCGGTCGTGATCGGTCAGGTGATCCTGGATATTCGGGCCGCTGCGGGTGAGCCGGCGGCAGCCAGGCTCCTTGCAGTCGAGCGCGCGGAAAACGTTGCGGTCGATGCGTACGCGGCAGTTTTCGCACAGTGCGTCGCGGTTCTCGACGAGATACTTCAGCAGCACCTGCCGGTATCGGTCGCGCGATTCATCCCCGCCGAGCGTGTTGATTCTGATCGTGTATCCGCCCACTCCCAGTTCGGCGAAGAATGCGGCCGCCATCGTGATGCATTCGGCGTCGAGCAGCGGATCGGACGAGCCAATGGCTTCAACGCCGATCTGGTGGAACTGGCGGTAGCGGCCGGCCTGGGGCCGCTCGGCGCGGAACATCGGCCCGATGTAATACAGCTTCTGGAAGGCGCGGGTCTTGTCGAGGTTGTGCTGGATGTATGCCCGCACCACGCACGCGGTGGCCTCGGGCCGCAACGCGTATGTCTCGCGGCCCTTCTGGAAGATGTACATCTCCTTCTCGACGATGTCGGTGGTCTCGCCGATGCTGGCGGTGAACAGCTCGGCGTTTTCGAATATCGGCGTGCGTATCTCGCCATAGCCGTATCGGCTGAAAATTCCGCGAGCGGTTTCCTCCACCCTGTGCCACAGCTCGGCGCGGTCGGGCAGTATGTCGGATGTTCCTCGCGGTGCCTTGATCGGCATGCTTATCTTCTCTCCTTACAGGCCCTCGTTTATGGCCCGCGTATCGGTGCCGACCGGCGCCTGGTCTTCGCCCGGTTCATCTGTGCCCTTTTCGGGCGGGGGCGCGTGCTTGAGGCGGTCGATCTGCTCCTGCGCAAGCTGGGCGTAGCGCTCAACTCCCCATTCGTTTACCACTTTCTGGAGCAGTTCGATGGCCTTGTCCACCTTTCCATTCATCTGGAAATCGGCGGCATAGGTCGTGAACTTGATGAACTCGTCATTGATTATCCTGTCGATGATGGTCTTGAGATTATCGAGATGCGCCTTCACGCGTGCCTGATCGTCTATGTCGGCGTCTTCGCAAACGTATTTCTCCTGGAGCTTGTTCAGCTTTTCGTATGCCTGGCCGAAGCGTCGCCTGACGATGTCGTTCTCGATCTCCTGTTTGTCAATACTTCGCTGGCCTTCCCACACGACGTCCAGGCCCTTCTTGGAGTGTTCGATCAGCTTGTCGATGTTCTCGACGTCGGCGTATTCTTCCAGAAGCTTATCGAGCTTTGCGGAATGTTTCGTGATCAGGTGCGCCTGGCTTTCGGCGTCCTGGACCATCTCGCGCATTTTTATCCGTGCTTCTTCTTCGCGCTGAGCCTTGGCCAGCAGCTTCTTCTTCTCCTCGATCTTCGCCGCGAGTTCGGCCCTTCTCGGGTGCTTGGGATATTCTGCGATGAACTCCTCGGCAAACTTCACGAAACCCCTGTCGTTCTTCTCCGCTTCGGTTATTTCGATTTTTGCCAGATGCTGTGTGACTTTGCCCTGGCGCAGCAGGTGCCACAGAATTCCGCCCAGCACTGCGCCGCATACCAGAAATACCGCCAGCGTTATCAGGATGACCTTGGGGTTGGCCTTTTTCTGCCGATGCCGCCCGTGGCGCAGTTTTTGTTCCACCCTGTGCTCCACGTTTCGCGGGCGGCCCGAGAGCCGCTTCAGTTCGTTTGTGGCTGCCACCAGCGACGTATAACCCTTCTGTCCCTTCAGCATCTGGAGCACCACCTTGTCCAGCAGCGGCGAAACTCCGGCGTTGTGCGCGCTGGGCGGATCGATCTTCTTCTCGCCCGCCACCTCAACTCCTGTCAGCAGGGCATACAGCAGCGCGCCCAGTTGCTGAGTGCATTGGCCTTCGACAGGTTCCCTGCCCTTCTGCTCGACCGCCGATAACGCCTCGGGCAGAATCTTCACCTCGCCCTGGGTGGTCAGCATCACGGTGCTGGACGTCAGGCCGACGCTCGCCACCTTGTGCCGCAGGGCGTGTGTGAGGGCGCTCCCGATCGTCACGGCCACGCGTACGGCGTCGGTCAGCGGCGGCGGGCCTGCTGAATCGACCATCTGCCGGATGGTCGAGCCTTCCGCGTATTCCATCGAGAAATAGCAGGGCAACTGCTCGGCACTGACATCGTAGATGCTGATGATGTTGGGGCTTTGCATAGCCGCGACGAGCCGCGCATCCGCAACGAACGTCTCCACGGTTGCAGGATCGGACGAAAGCTCGCTGCGCAGCACGCCCACCGCCACCGTGCGGCGCATCGCAACCTGCTGGGCCTTGTAGACGTCCATCTGCTGGCCGCGATCTACAAGCGCAAGCAGCCGGTAGCCTCCCAGGTCGTGCCCCGCGAGGTCGGCCTCGGCCGGAGCCGGCTGCACCTTGGCTTGCTGCTGCACTTCGGGTTGTTCCTGCGGCTCGGGTTCGATCGATATAACCATGCCGCATTTCCTGCACTTCACCTGATTGTCGGGCGGCTGGCGCATCAACCTGTAACGCGTGCCGCATTTCGTGCACTTCAGTTCAATGGCTGCCATACTTTCGATCCCCCTGTGCGGGCTGTTATTGAGGTCCTGGTTCCGTCAGCTTGCGGATTACAGTGGGAGAATTGATTATACCAATTCGGAAGGCAAAAATAAAACAAAAGTACGCGGAACATGACGGACTGGAAAGACAACGGCATCGGAGGGCAGGACAAGCCCTGCCCCTGCGTACCGATGCCATCTATCCACACTGAAACCGGAAGAAGCAAAAAAGCTTCGCCGCCGGGGTCGTTCAGACCCGGGCGGCGCAGCTCCCCGGAGGGGGGCGATCATTCTGCGGGTGGCACAGCCGGGCGAATGCCGGCTGATGCGCGGCTGCCATGCGCGCGTAGTTACTTGCGGCGCTCCTTGCGGAGCCTCATTCCAGCCAGAACTGCCAGGCCGGTGGCGAACAGCGCCACCGAAACCGGCTCGGGCACGGCGGCCATGTCCACGCGCTCGACGTTCTCCGTGGTTCCGACGAATGACATCCTCAGCGTAACTTCGGCATTCGGATCGGCATCATCCAGCCACGCCGGAGGCAGGAAACCGATTTCTTCCTCGCCCCTGGGTGAAGTGACCACCACGATGCCCTCGCCCGATGCGACAGTTTCGCCATCCGCCATTATTTCGATTTCCGAAATCGGCACCGAACCTCTCTTGAGCTTCACAAGCGGGCCGAACGTCTCGTCATTGAGGTCTTTTCCCGCCAGGTAGTCTCGAATCTGCCGGACGGTTATCGTGCCCGAACCCTCAGCCGGATAGGTCACGTCGGTATCGAGTTCGGCTGGATCGGGGAACGGCTCCGGATTCGTAACGGCGTTGTCGTTCTCCGGTGCGAAGAAGGTCACGCCTGCGTTGATCGCGTCTTCCGTCACCTTGAAATCGCCGAAAGTTTCCCGGTCAAACTGCCCGTATGCCAGCGAGGCGCCCAAAAGCACCACGGCGGCGAGAATGGCGGTTTTTGCTACAGTTGCTCTCATTCGCGTTTGCTCCTTGTGCCGCTGCGGATGCCGGTTAGCCCCGCAGCGTTTCTCCCTCTGCTATCCATCGATGCGAACTGCTCCGGGGATTCGCGCGCGGCTCGCCGGAAGGTTCCATCCGGGGGCCGGAAATTTTCGCCCCGACCTGTCGCATCAAGGCACATCGTATGCCTCAAACAGCTAAACACTCGACGGCGCAAAGCTTGCGCCTGAATGCCGGCGCCTGCGGGGAGATTTTCCGCAACTATCAGGCATCGGCGGAGGGCTGTCACGGAAGGGGCGCGGCTGCTATGAACCGCGCCCCCTCGGGAAACGCCACGACTGGCGCCTGGGGAAGCCGCTTCCCCCTAGCGGCGGCGTCGCCTGCGGACGAATATCATCCCGAACAGCCCTGAACCCAACAGGGCCAGCGAAGCCGGCTCAGGAACTGCACAGAAGCATACCTTCTTCAGGTCAGGACGCAGACCGTCGAGGTAGCAGATCGTGATGCTGTCGCTTGGATCGTAGCAGTTGAGGTTGACGTTGGTCAGCAAGCACAGTTTGCCGTTCGCGGGTACTTTCACTGTGCCGTCGAAGATGAAATCGGCCTCGGCCGCTATGTCCTTGCCGATCGTAACCACCAGGCCTTTCAGCGGGGTATCTCTGTCGCCTCCCTTCCAGCACAGGCCGAAGGTGTCGGTAGGAACCCCTGAATCGGCCAGGAACTGCTGCAGGGCGTTGACAGTGAGGCACTGACCGCTCAGAAGCCCCGGATAGCAACTGACTATGCTGACGTCGGACGGCGGCGGAAAACCGACGGGATTCGGATTGATCAAGTTGTTGCTGTTGCTGCTGTTGTTGTTTTCGTGAGCCACGAATGCGCAGGCATCCAGCTTGAACAGCGTATCGCAATCGACAATCGTGAAGTCCCCCCATGGGACTGCGGGCGTGGCCTCTGCGGTGAAGCTGACGAAGATGAACGCCACTACTGATAGTGTCAGAATAGCGCTAAGCCTTTTCAATTTGCTTTCTCCTTCAGGTAGCGTTTGTGTGCCGTAGCACAAGTCACATTCGAGTGCGGGAATTGCGCCAGGTTCTGGGATATGCACTCCGTCTATCAAAACACCGCACGAAGGCTGCGGCGGCGCAGGAGCATCGCCCGGCCAACGGAAGGAGAAACCGGCATAGCTGCCTGAAATCGGCGGGGAAAAAACAGTGGGCGCGGCTGGGCGTGCTTCCGCGCCCCCGAGTTGGATTGCTGCAGCCGCACGCGGCTGCGACGGGCGGAAAAGCTATTTCCTGCGGCGCCTGGTTATCACAACCGCCGCAAGACCCGTGGCAAACAGCAGCATCGAAAGCGGCTCAGGAACGCCGACCATCTCCATCTCCGGCACCTCGTCGAAACTGCCGACCAGGTTGTAGCTGACCAGCACTTCGGCGTCTGGATCGGCCGAATCAAGGTTCAGGTCCGGCAGAAAACCGATCGTTGTAACGAGCACCTCGTCCGATTCAAATTCTTCCACCCCCTCCGATATCGCGAGCAGCTCGTCGCCGGCGGTGATCTGCAGGTTGGACATGGTAACCTTACCCCGCGGCTCAAGCACCAGCCCTATGCCGAAGGTGTCGGTGTTCAGCCCCTTCTCGCCCAGCCGGTCGCGGATATTCCGCACGGTCAGCGGCTCCCTGTCGCGCGTGGGATACACCGCCGCCTCGTCGATGGTCGTGGGATCGGCGAAAGGCGCCGGATTCGACGCCGAATCCGGCTGTATGAACAATATCACGCCCGTGCGCTCGAAATCTTCAACGACGTCGAAATCACCGAACCGCTCCACATATGCGCGAGCCGCCGGCGTCGCGATCAGAAGCAGCGCGACCGCCACGGCGGCTTTCATCAGCAACGATTTCATCAGCCTATGCTCCTTTCCGTGCAACAGGCCCCGGCAGCGGGCAAATTGCCGCCTGCCGCGGCGCAGGGTTTCCATCCCGGAGAACCCCGGCCGGTGCGGGTGGCCGGCATTGTCGCATCTTCACACGAAATTGTGCTTCAAGTAATGAAACAAGCAGCGAGGTGCTTACTGCGCCTGCGCGATCGCATGGAGCGCCCTATGCCGGGCCGCGCGAATGCAGCCCTGCAAGTGCATGTGTGTGCGAAGAGCTATCGTGGCGGGTCATCCGACGTGTATGTTCGTACGCTACGGGGCGTGCTTCTGCCTGATCGCGCCAGATCAAGATTACATGGAACTACAAGAAAAGATTGCGTGGCGCTGTAGGGGCGGGCCACCTGCCTTCTCAGGCACGATCAAGCCCCGGGGGGCGGCTCTGCCGCACGACGATCTTCTGCCGCCCTCCTGCGGGGGCTACAATTATGAAGGGGCAACATGTTCCCCACGGCTCACGCCGTGGGCTAAGGTCTGACGCCCTGCCGGGCTTGAGAGGACATGAAATGCGGATAATGCCGGCGAGGCGCCGAATGGCGTGAGATTAAGGCTGCAAGAGGGCAGGGAACACGCTCGAAGACTCGCGCGCCCTGCCCCTACAACGGAAGGATCGCCTTAACCTCACGCCATTGCGCGAGACGCCCGCGATCCTGGGGGGCGTGATGCTGCCCTGCCTCGGCCTCACGCCTCAAGTCTTAAGCCTCGCGCCTTGAATGATGCGGGCGAGACGCCCGCGATCCCAGCGCTCGCACACCCTTGGCGAGGTTCGGTAAGGCGATGCGCGTGAAATGGAATGGCCCCCCTTCACACCTCACACTTCCCTCATCCTTCTTTTCTTTTTTCCTCCTCATCTCCGCGTCTCCGCGTCTCCGCGTGAACCCTCTTCATTCTTCACACTTCACACTTCACACTTCACACTTCCCTCATCCCTTCTTCTCTTCTTCCATCCTTTCCTCCTCATCTCCGCGTCTCCGCGTCTCCGCGTGAACCCTCTTCATTCTTCACACTTCACACTTCCCACTTCCCACTTCCCCCACTCCACGCGCGTAGGGTGGTATCCTACGTTGAGGTCGAGGTATTCGGCATACTCCGGAACGAAACGTATCATTCCGAATTTTGCGTCGTCCGGCGATGCGAAATAACCGGCGAGCACTGGGTTGGCTTCCCAGAACTCGCGCTTACGCTCGGCCGACTCGACCATCTCGGCCCTTCCCGAAACCGTCGCAACCTGCAGAAAGTCCGGCGTGGCGAACAGCAGTTGCGAGTGCGGATTCTGCACCACGTCATGCACCTTCTCGGAATCGGTTTCGCAGGCCAGGAAGAAGGCCGAGTAATCGGGCGCGATATCCAGGACCCCCATGTAACGGGAGTGCGGGCGCCCTTCGTCGTCTACCGTGGCAAACACGAAAATCTGCTTGCCAAGCTCGATCACTTTCCTTACCTTCTCCCTCAGCTCATTCTCGGTCATGCCTTCCTCCTTGGTCAGCCGTAGGCCGGCGGGTGCGGCCGTGTGTGCTATTATTGCTTCTCGGGCTTTGCAGCGCTTTTCTGCATGCGCACGCGGCCGCATTTCGGGCATATCCACTTGCGCTGCTTGTGGAAACTCCGCTTCTCCTCCTTCATTTTGGTCTTGCAGCGGTTGCAGTACATCGTCTTTTTCCGGCACCGCCGCATCCGGCACGGCGGCAACGTTGCGCAACTACTTCGCGCACAAGTTCAGAACCGTCAGCGCGTAGGCCGTCACCAGGCCCGGGTCGCTCTCCATCCATTGGTCCTCGGGGTTCATCCACGAGCCGTCCTCACGCTGCATGGCGATCAGTTTCTGCGAAACGTCTTCCCGCCAATTGTGCTCGCGGCCGTCGGGCGTCTTGACGGTGTCGACACCGAACGCCGTCAGGGCGCGGGCCATCGTCATGTAGTAATAGAACAGCCCCTTCTGCCCCACGCCGGGGTTCTCATCGACGGTGTAGTTCTTGCTGATCCAGCCGTAGGCCGCCTGAACGCGCGGGTCGTTCTTGTCAAGCCCGGAGAAAATGTAGCTCTTGAGCAACGCGTATGTCATGCTTCCGTAAGACTTGTAGACCTTGCGGCCGTCGGGCAGCGTTACGACTTCGGCCTTACTCGAGCGGGGCGTGTAGATGGCACCGCCGTCGTCGCCGACCACCGGCTCATCTTCGCCCTCGGCGGGCGGCACATCGTTGGACTCCGTCCGGTTCTGGCAGCGCTGCAGGAACACGATCGCCCGCTGGAATGCGGGATCGTCGGGCGGCACGCCCGTGTCTTTCAGCGCCGCGAGCGCAAACTGCACGTTGGACATGTCCGGATCGGCCTTGTCTTCTTCCATCTTGTAGTCCCAGCCGCCGTACTCCCAGTCGTCCTTCTGCGAAAATCCGCGCTCGTCCGCGAACTGCGTACTCCTGAGGTATCGCTGGCCGCCGGCAATCAATTCCTTGTACTTTTCGGCGTCAACCGCGTTGAGGGCCATCATCGCGAGGCACGTGCGGTAGTTGGCCAGCATGCCCTTGTCGTGGTTGTTGATCGAGCCGTCTTCGCGCTGATACCTGGTGATATACGGCACTGCCTTTTCGATAGTCGCCTTGCCCTGGTCGCTGTCGGCCAGGTTGCTGGTGGCAATGGCATACACGACCAGGCCGGTAACGCCCACGCCGGGCCGCTCGCCGCCGAACGAGCCGTCTTCGTTCTGCTTCGAGGCGATCAGCGCCACGGCATCCTGCGAAGCCTGCTCGATCGTCTTTTTGACGGCAGGCTCCTGCGCGGCGTCAGCAGGTTCCTGCGGCTCGGTTTCCTTCTTGCCGCAGCCTGCAAGCATCAGGCACGCCGCGAGCAAAACAATCGCGAATACACGGATTTCTCTCATTCTTCATTCTCCTTCGGGCGCTTGGGCACCCCCAGCAAACTCGCTGCCGAAAACAGGCAGCCGACAATACCGTATCCGCCGCCGATCGCCCACCATCGCGGGTAACGATACAGGTGGTCAGGTCCGATCAGCGACAGATCATACAATGACGCGCCGCGCCGGCGCGATGTCAGGATATCATAATCGAGCGCCGAACCCGCCACGCACAGCACGGGGTTCGCCGCCACAGCAGTTTGGATCACCGCCAGTTTGGCCCGCCCGCTGGTGGCTGCAACCGCCGGGTTTGCGTAGAATACCGTTCCCAGCATCAGGGCCGCCACCGCATAGGCCGCCAGCGCGCGGCCGTGCGCGCATGCGCCCAGCCGCCCCGCGAGCACAACAACCCCGGCCAACAGCAAGCTGAAACCCGCGAGAATCCATGCCGACCGCACGATCCACCATACCGGCGCGCGGCCGGCAAGCACAAGCGACAGCACCGCGGCGGTCAGCCCGGCGGCCGCTATCACGCCGCAGGCCCGCAGCAGCGTAGCCGCAGCAGCGCGGATCGGCGTGCTGCCGTTTCGCGCAGAGCCGAAAAACGGCACCATGCATCCCAGCACCACGCACTGAAGCAACAGCAGCAGCCGCACCACGCCCGGAACGCCCGCGCCGGGCGTGCGGCTGAGCGCCCAGCCGGCCGCCAGGCCCGCTGCCGGATATGCAACGAAAGTGACGATGAAATACGCGGTGTTGCTGCGCAAACTCGATGCCATTCATCAATGGGGGCGAAGCGGCAAACAGCCGGGCGCCCGTCATTCGTCCTGAAAATACCGTTCGACCGCCCAGCGGTACCTTGCCGGCACGCTTTCCGTTTCAATTGCAGCCCGCGCTTCGAGGGCGGCATCGATGGGAAACAGCGGAGCGACGTGCGCCGGGCCGCTTTCGCCCTCGGCCGATCCACCCGAAATGATCCGCCGGACCACGCCTTCGTCGCCGGCGGCGGTCGCCTCGGCCTCGGCCAGCCGCTCCTTGAGATCGCCGAGCGCTTCGAGCTGATGCTTGCTTGTGACCTCAGCCAGCTTGTCGATCAGGCCGGCGAGCGCCTCAGCGACTGCCGCGTCGTCGCCGGCCTCGAGCGCCGCCGCAGCTTGTTCGACAGCGGCACGCAGATCGCGGTCTGCGCTCAGCCCGCGGGCGGCACGATAGAGCGCGGCCTCGAGCTGCTTGCGGGCGTCGGGCTCATGCTCGAGCGCCGCCTTGATGTCGTCGGCCGTCAGGCCCTCGATCTTCAGCTCCTCGGCTGTATTTTTGAAATCATCGAGCGCTTCGAATGCGTTGAGAAGGCTGTCGAGCCGGGCGAGCGCCTCGTCAAACTCGCCGCCAGGCCCTGCCAGCTTCGCCAGCTCTTTCTGCAAATCTGCCGGCAGCACCACGCGGGCATAGCTTTTCGAAACGGTCATCTCGCGGATTTCATACGTTGCGGGTGCGTTAGTTTCGGCCGAACCTTGCAGCCCGGCACCGAAAATGAGCGCCGCAACCACAAACAGCGCCGCTCCGGTGAAAGGCGCCGAACGCGGAAAAGACAGCGGGCAGGCGTCGGCCGCTTTCGCATCTGCAATCTGACTTACCGTATCCTGCATCAGCGCCGCGAGCATGGCGCGGTCTGCGGCCGCCGGCACGTTCACCAACGTCGACAGCCGTTCATCGAGCCTCAGGCGGCGGTCTATATGCAGGGCCGCATCGAGCAATCCCGGCCGGCGGATCAGCGATTCAACACCGGCCGCCGCGAGCGCCGCCGCGCATAGAATCGCGGCGCATCCCGCCAGGTGAGGGCTGGTGCGGAACGCCGAGATCACGGCTGCCGGCAGCACCAGCAGCAGGACAACAAGCAGATTCCGGCTGGCGGCAAGCCCCATTCGGCGAATCAGCAGACGTTTTCGCACGTCCGCCAGCAGCCGGTCGAGGCCGGAATCAGATTGAATGACCGATTCGCCGCGCATACGTGCACTTCCTGCGTGAATACCAGAACAGGCTCGAACGGCGTGAAATTAAGGCATAAGAGGGCAGGCAACACGCTCGAAGACTCGCGCGGCCAGCCCCTACAACGGCTGGAAACGCCTTAATTTCACACCATTCTGAACAGGCTCGAACAGCCTCATACGTAATAGACGAAAGATTGCGGCGCAAAGTTCACGTAAACAGGCGCATTTATCATCTAGTATCAACGAAAAGGCCGCTGAATCAAGAGGAAACCGGCACGCCCCGGGCGCCGGCGCCGCACCTCGTGCCACGCGCCCGAAATCAGCCTCCTTTTTCGCTTGCAAACGACGCCCCGCTCTGTTAGGATAGAAGGACTGCCGCACGCCTGCTATCGAGCATCATTGTGCCACTGCGCCTGTGTTCTTACGGCGCCTGGAAACCAGCGGAGGTCGCAGCACTTGCCCCGGCGGGACGATCTCGACAAGATTCTCATCATCGGATCAGGCCCGATTGTCATCGGCCAAGCCTGCGAATTCGACTATTCCGGCACGCAAGCCTGCAAGGCCCTCCGCAGCGAAGGCTACCGGGTAGTGCTCGTCAATTCCAACCCCGCCACCATAATGACCGACCCGGGCACGTCGGACCGAACCTACGTTGAGCCTATCACACCCGAGTGCATCGAGAAAATCATAGCATTGGAGCGCCCCGACGCGGTACTGCCCACGCTTGGCGGGCAGACTGCGCTCAACGTGGCCGTCGAGCTTGCCGAATCGGGCGTGTTCGAGAAGTATGGCGTCGAGATGATAGGCGCCAGCCGCGACGTCATAAACAAGGCCGAAGACCGCAACGAATTCCGCGAAGCGATGCGGAACGTGGGCCTCGAGGTGCCGCGCAGCGGCCTCGCCCACACAATGGAGGAGGCCCGGGCGGTCCGCGACGACATCGGCCTGCCTGCCATCATCCGCCCGGCATACACACTGGGCGGCAGCGGCGGAGGCGTTGCATATAATGTGGATGAATTCGAGGAAATGGCGCAGTGGGGCCTGCGCCAGAGCCGGATTTCGGAAATCCTGGTCGAGGAGTCGGTGATCGGGTGGAAGGAATTCGAACTCGAGGTGATGCGCGACCGCAAGGATAACGTCGTCATCGTCTGCTCGATCGAAAACTTCGACCCGATGGGCGTGCACACGGGCGACAGCATCACGGTGGCGCCGGCGCAGACCCTCACCGACAAGGAATACCAGCGGATGCGCGATGCATCCATCGATATCATACGCGAAATTGGAGTTGAAACCGGCGGATCGAACATCCAGTTCGCGGTGAACCCCGACGACGGCCGCATGGTAGTCATCGAGATGAACCCGCGCGTTTCGCGCAGCAGCGCGCTCGCTTCCAAGGCCACCGGCTTCCCGATAGCCAAGTTCGCCGCCAAACTCGCCGTGGGTTTTTCGCTGGACGAAATCCGAAACGACATTACCCGCGAAACTCCCGCCAGCTTCGAGCCGACGCTCGACTACTGCGTGGTCAAGTTTCCCCGGTGGGCGATGGAGAAATTCCACGGCGCCGACCCCACGCTGACGGTCCAGATGAAATCCGTCGGCGAGGCCATGGCAATCGGCCGAACATTCAAGGAAGCCCTGCAGAAAGCGATCCGGTCGCTCGAGATCAGCCGTTTCGGCCTGGGTTGGGACTCGAAGGACCTGCTTCTGAGAGGCAAGGAGATCGCACTCGAAGACCTCCGCCATTCGCTGATGACGCCGACGCCGGAGCGGATTTTCGCCATCCGCTATGCCATCCGCCAAGGCATGAGCACCGCCGAAATCAACCAGCTCACAAAAATCGATCCCTGGTTCCTCCATAACATCGAGGAGATCGTTGACCGGGAGAACCAGCTCACGCGGTTTGCAACGCTCGCCGACGTGCCCAACGAAGCCCTTCTCGAGGCGAAACGGGCGGGATTCTCCGATTTCCAGCTCGCAAAGATGTGGAAAACGACCGAAGACAACGTCCGCGCCGACCGCCTGCGCCGCGGCATCCGCAGCACCTTCAAGTGCGTAGACACCTGCGCCGCCGAATTCGAAGCATACACCCCCTACTTCTACTCAACCTACGAAACCGAAGACGAATCGCCGGTCAGCAACCGCAAGAAGGTGATGATCCTCGGCGGCGGGCCCAATCGCATCGGGCAGGGCATCGAATTCGACTACTGCTGCGTGCATGCCTCGATGGCGCTCAAGGAGGCGGGCTACGAAACCATAATGGTAAACAGCAACCCCGAAACCGTCAGCACCGACTACGACGTTTCGGACCAGTTGTATTTCGAGCCGCTCACGCAGGAAGACGTGCTTTCGATCTGCGAACGGCAGAAGCCGATGGGCGTGATAGTGCAGCTTGGCGGGCAGACGCCGCTGAACCTGTGCAGCGCCCTCGAGAAGGCCGGCGTGCCGATCATCGGCACCAGCCCGGAGAGCATCGAGCTGGCCGAAGACCGCGAAAAATTCCAGGCGCTGCTCGACCGCCTCGGCCTGCTGCAGCCGCTCAACGGCATCGCCACAAACGTCGACCAGGCGCTCGGCGTGGCCAAGACAATCGGCTACCCCGTGCTCGTGCGGCCTTCGTTCGTGCTGGGCGGCCGGGCCATGGAAATCGTCTACGACGCCGACAGCCTCGTAAAATACATGACGCTCGCGGTGGAAGCCTCGCCCGAGAAGCCGGTCCTCATCGACAAATTCCTCCAGGACGCCACCGAGGTGGACGTCGACGCCATATCCGACGGCCGCCGCGTGGTGATAGGCGGCATCATGGAGCACATCGAGGAAGCCGGCATCCACTCGGGCGACAGCTCGTGTTTCCTGCCGCCCCGCAGCCTCACGCCCGAGCTGCTCGAGCAAATCCGCCGGGCCACGCGGGCGCTCGCGAGGCAGCTAAACGTAATCGGCCTGATGAACGTTCAGTATGCCGTCCGAAACAACATTCTATACGTGCTCGAGGTGAACCCCAGGGCGTCGCGCACCATACCGTTTGTCAGCAAGGCAACCGGCGTGCCACTGGCGAAGCTCGCGGCCAAGGTGATGGTGGGAATGACGCTCGACGAGCTTGGCTTCACCGAAGAGGTAGTCCCCCGGCACAACGCCGTCAAGGCCGTGGTAATTCCATACACGAAATTCCCCGAGTGCGACATCCTGCTCGGCCCGGAAATGCGCTCGACCGGCGAGGTGATGGGCATAGACCACGACGCCGGCCTCGCCCTCGCCAAGGCTCAGATCGCCACCTCGCAGGCGCCGCCGCTGTCGGGCAAGGTGTTCATCAGCGTGCAGGACCGCGACAAGCCGGCCATCGCCGAGATCGCCCACCGGCTGCGCGAGCTTGGCTTCACCCTCGCCGCCACCGCCGGCACCTACGGCGCCATCCGGGCGTCGGGCATTCATCTCGACCGCATACACAAGGTT
>Ga0307379_10006082_pt1 | contig 16670 bp, 25 predicted proteins | sample UN2MG_FD_202237 | JGI IMG/M metagenome (GOLD analysis project Ga0307379, IMG submission 202237) | Soil microbial communities from Risofladan, Vaasa, Finland - UN-2 | ecosystem: Environmental > Terrestrial > Soil > Coastal area > Acid sulfate soil | place: Finland: Risofladan, Vaasa | collected... | reverse complement strand
GGAGAGGCCGGGCGATGGTAAATAAAGGACTATTTGAAACAGCATTGGGTAAACGGTGGTATCCGCTATACATGAATCCAGGAGCAGAGAGGCTTGATAAGGAGCGGTATGTAAAGAAGTTAATAACCCTACCAAGCGGAAGGCGCTCAGGAAAAACAGAACGGTTCAAGCGTCATATTATCAGCATTGGTACAAAGCGGTGGTTAGATCCACAATTCCCACACATGGAACAGAACTATTTTTTAGCGGCTCCAACTTACGGACAGGCGAAAAAGATATTCTGGAAGCATCAAAAACAATTCCTTTACAATTTTCCCCGATACCTAAAAGACATATCAGAATCAGACTTAAGGATATCCCTGAGACATCCAAAGAATGAAGAGCGTACAGTGGCGTGGTGGGTTTTTGGAATGGACAAACCCGAGCGCATGGAGGGTATTGATTGGGACGGTGGCGGCTGTGATGAATTCGGGAACACTAAGCCCGATACTTACGGCGAGCACATACAACCCGCTTTGGCAACACCAGGCCGGGATACCTTTTTCTGGCCTTTTGGTGTGCCTGAAGGAAGAAATCACTATTACGAATTGGCTATGTACATTCTCAATCACATGGAATCCGATGCTGAATTCGGTTATTACATTTGGCCGTCAAGTGAGGTTTTAACTCCGGCAGTCATTAAAAAGGCAAAGGATATTCTCGACCCTAAGAGTTTTGCACAGGAATATGAGGCGAGTTGGGAAACAAAATCCGGTCTGGTTTATTATGCGTGGCTGGCCCAACACTCCCCAAAAGGTAATATCGATAACGACATAAAATATGACAAAAGTTTACCGGTTTATATCGGTATGGATTTTAACGTAGATCCGATGACCGCTACTCTCAGTAATCATGTTATGAATAATGAGAGCAAACTGGAAACGTGGGTATTTGACGCATTTTTTATCAGGAATAGCAACACCAGGGACTTAACCGAAAGAATATTAAATAAGTACAATGACGCACCGAGTTATGTGTTAACTCCCTGTAATTCATCTTCAAAGCGACAGACATCACAGGAGATTGGCAAAACGGACTTAAAAATAATAGAGGGTATATTTCGGGAAAGAAAATGTATATTAAGAATGGCAAGGCGGCCACAGAATCCACCAATAAGCGACCGGGTAAATGTACTTAATAGCAGACTGTATCATAAAATGATAAGGATTAACTGCAATGAGGACGGCTGCAAAGAGCTTGTTAAGGATTTTGAGGCGTTATCATACAAAGAGGGCACGTCCGATATTGACGATACAAACAAGATGAGAGGTCATATATCGGCAGCGCTTGGTTACTCAGAGGAATATCATTTCGACATAAAATCAATAGTTCATTCGGACAAAGAACAAAGGGGCTTCATACCTTAAAGGAGTTTGTATGGCTAAGAAAACTATACCATTGAAAAATGAATTAAAAAAAATGCATGAGAAATGGAAGCGAGTACAAGTACTTATTGAAAATGATGAGACCAGCTTAGGTGAAGACAATTTCTGCTTAAAGCTTCCAAACGAAACCGCAAAGGCTTATGTAGCCAGAAAAAAATTATTTCCTATTGGCTTTGTTAATCCAGCGATAGAATTACTCACTGCACCTGCCAATACTATTTTTCGTAATGAAATAAAAGAAGATATTGGTGTTAAAAACACCAGGCTTAATATGTTTTTAGACAATGTTATGTTAGGCCAAGAGAACCAAGTACCGCTCAAACAATATATGGAAGAAACGGTATGTATTCAATTGAGAAGTTACGGCACTGTTTTTATCCTTATGGATATGCCTCGAATTGATGGCAAGATATCAGAAGAGGCGCAAAAGGAAAACAGGATATGGCCTTATTTGAATATGATACATCCGCGTGATATGATTAATTATGAATATAAAAATGGTGAGCTTCTGTGGATTGAATACAAAACAGACCACAGAGACCCGTGGGAAAACCCATTAGACAAAGAGCCTAAAACTGAGCCCGAAAGGCGGGTGTGGACTCAAAAACAATATATAAGGAAAAATTTAAACAATGAAATTATTGTAACGATTGACCATAACTGGGGCTTTGTTCCTATGATAATCCAAGCAAGTTTTAAGGCAGATTCGAGTAGTGTTATTGGTGAATCGCCTTTTTTAACTTCATCACGGTATATTATAGCAGCTAACAATCATCTTGATGGTATTAACATGGAATTGTGGAAATATAAAAACGCTTTATTGTTAATCCATAGAGAAACGATTACCGCAGAAAATTCATCAACAAATTCAGAAGGTGAAATCACATTAAAAACAATTCCCGATGGTTCGGCTCTTATATGGGCAGGAGAGAAACCGCCCGATTATCTTATCAGGGATCTGGCTGTTATTGAACCAACGATTAAACAGTACAATTTATACATGGATTCAGCTATCGATAATGAGCGGTCTGCAAAGTCAGTTGCAAAGAGTGGATATTCAGGTTCCGAGGCTGTTAAGGCTGGAATTTCACTTTTAATAGAAAGAGACCCTATACTTGCCAATATCATAGCGACTGCCCTTGATTGCCAGGTTATACATAAGCGGGCGGTTGTTATGGCAGACAAAATGATTAATGACGGTAAGGCAACGGTAAAACCTGCAATCGAATACGACATGAATTACGACATTAAGCCGTTTAAGGATAATCTGGCTAATATTAAAGCCGTTATAGATTTGAGGATACCCTCAGAGACACTAACGAAAGCAGAATACAAAAAAATTGCCGATAACGAAGTCAAGGATTTAAAGATAAGGAAAAAGGTTTATAGCGAGATAGACGCTGCCGATGTGGGCGAGAAGGTTGTCAGCGATGAGGAGTTGGAAAATATTTTAACCGGAGAAAAGAAAAAGGTTGTGCCACCGAAAAAATAATATATATTAATAGCATTGTAATAATTAAAAACACATAGGGGAACAATATGAATTGCCCTACTTCTTTTATACCTTTTACTACACTTTTTAAGCGGGTGGTCTTATCAACTACCCGCTTTTTTTATTTGGTGATGAATGAATAAAACAAAAGGCTGCATTGGTAAGAAAAAATATTTAACCGAGGAATCGGCGGAGCTTGCTATTTTAGTAATGAGAACTTCAAGGCGTAGAAAGAAAATAGACAGCAGACTCAATTCATACCACTGCAAACATTGTAATTACTTTCATATAGGTCACAACAAATATATCATGGAGCAATTTTAATATGTCAATACAATTTAAATTTGACCCAAAGATAATCTGTCCCGATGACCCCACTGCGACACCGGAAAGAATCAAAGGCTATAAATCCCATTACGCCACAAAGTATCTTATTTGTAAATTACTCAATCCGAAGGTTATTGTAGAGATAGGTGTACGTGCCGGTTATTCAAGTTGGACATTCTTTCAGGCGTGCCCTGATGCTACTGTTTACGGCTTTGATAATAATTGTGGCAAGCATGGTGGGCAAGGCGGAGAGGGCGGGAAGTATAAACAGTGGGCTAAGAAAATATTGGCGGCATACCATTTTTGTTATTATGAATTAGACACACAGATAGTCAGTAAATTGCCAATAGCAGAAGACATTGACTTTTTCCACATTGACGGTGACCACACACGGCAGGGTGTTTACCATGACCTGCGGCTTGCAATAAAACAGGTTAAAAAGGGCGGGTATGTATTGATTGACGATATAGACTATATACCCGAAGTGGCGGATGGCGTGAGTGATTTTGCGAGGCTGTACAAAAGAGAGATAGAGTATATTTATATCCCATCTTTTCGAGGTGAGATATTGATGAGGAAGAAGTAATTTAACCATTAACTAAAGGAGCTGTTATATGGCTGCGAAGAAAGAACGTGTAGAGATTAAGGCACCGAAGATGATTACTGCTATTTTTAAAATTGAAGGAACGGCACCACTTGTTATGAATAAGTTTTCTCATAAAGCGCTTTTGCAAATGAAGGAGAAGCAAGAGGCGGGGTCGCAGGCAAAAAAAGGCAAAAAAAGAGAAGGGAAAGATTTCAAGGCATTGTATGAAGGCGCTATTTATCGCAACGGTTCAGCGAATGGTTGGATAGGTATTCCGGCAACTGCTTTTAGGTCTGCTATAATAGGGGCTTGCCGTTTGGTTGGATTTACAATGACCCATGCAAAGCTTGGTGTGTTTATTGAAAATGATGGTGTTGATTATGAAGATGGTACACCTTTAATTAAGTTGATTGGTACTCCAAAACCTTTAGAGTCAAAGGTAAGGCTTGAAACTGGTGTTGCCGATATTCGTATACGTCCCATATTTGAAAAATGGAGCGCAACTGTGAGAATAAGATATGATGCCGATATGTTTAACTCAGAAGATATTACAAACCTACTGATGCGAGTCGGTATGCAGGTTGGGCTTTTGGAAGGTAGACCAAACTCAACAAAATCTTGTGGTATGGGTTGGGGCCTTTTTAAAATTTCAAATAAGGGATAAACTCTATATGAAAAAGAAAATTACCAATAAAGAAACTGTTTATGAGTTGAAGCGCATTTACAAAAAATATGGTAGTATACTCAGTCCTGAAAATGTAGTAATTGAGGCTAAATATTTAAAATCTCCATTGCATAAACATTTTAATTGGAATGACACTGAGGCAGCGCACCAATTCAGATTAGTACAAGCAAGAAAGCTATTACAAATAGTTGTTGATATAATTCCTTCAGATGGAAAGACTGTTAGGATATTTTACTCACTTAAACAGGACAGGCAGGGTAATAATACCGGCTATAGAACCACAGTTGATATTTTGTCTGATAGGCAACTATACAAACAATTGCTTGAAGACGCAAAGAGTGAGATGCAGATATTTATTTCTAAATATGAGGAAATAAAGGAATTGAAAAAAGTATTTTCTGAGATGAAAAAATTGTTATAAATGCGGCGGGGTATCGTGGGGTGTGGCATGGTGTTGTACGTTACGGCAGGTTCGGTAAGGTTGGGTGCGGTTAGTTCCGGTGTGGTCAGGTAAGGTTTGGTACGGTGCGTTATGGCAGGTGTGGTGGGGTCAGGTGGGGTCTGGTGCGGTCTGGTTGGGTACATTACGGCAGTTCCGGTTTGGTGAGATGGGGTGAGTTACGGTAAGGTCCGGTTTGTTGTGGCAGGTTAAAAAGTAGAGAGATAATAGACTGTCTCTCTGCTTACTTTAAATTCAATAAGGGGGAACAATGGAATTCTTTTTAATTTATATTGCTCTTTGTGTACTGGCTGGAATAATAGCGTCTCAGAAACATCGGTCTGGATTTGGCTTTTTCATGCTTGCCTTGTGCCTGAGTCCGCTTGTAGGTATCATTGCGGCTTTAGTCGTAAAGGGGAAGTAAAATCAAAATCCTATTCAACGCATATAATTGCGGCCTCGGAAACAACGGCGGATCTCAAACTATTATCCGCTCTGCTGAGACTCTTGACGAAATGGGACATGAGGCTATTATATTAACCAGGACAAACGCCTATACCCTCAATAAACACAATGCCAATATTATATCTAATATACCAATTAACGGAGTTACTTATTTTGACGCTATTATCAATTGCTCTGCATGGGAGATTGAACATACACTATCATTAAAGCATCGTAATCCATATTGGTGGTTACGCGGATGGGAAGACTACCGGCCTGAAGGTGAGATTACAAAATACATACATAAAATACCAATGCTCGTTAGTTCAACTGGATTGCAGCACAGACTTGAATCTTACGGAGTGAAATCTGAATTAATACCCCAGGGAATAAATATTGAGTTTTGGCGGTGCATAGGCAACAAACCCGAATATCCGAGGGTGGGATTTCTCGCAAATACCAAAGAGAACAAAAGGTTCAAAGACGCTTTGAAGATAGTAGATAAAATCGGTGATAAGTTTCAATATACGGCAGTTGGGGAAAGCCGGACTGTAACCAATGCAATAAGAAAAGAATTAAAGGACAGAAATATACCATTACTTGAATCGCTGAATAAGTATCGCATGAGAGATTTTTATTCGCTGTGTAATATCTGGCTACAGACATCATACAACGAGGGGCTTTGTAACATGGCAATGGAAGCAGCTCTGTGTGATTGTCTCATTATTGCCAATGTAGAGGGGTTAAGCGGTGTAGATGATTACCATGAATACGTACTTACATATTCTGACACTGCCTATGCGTGTACGTGGTTAAATCAATACCCGGATAAGTATATTGATAAATTCGTAAATAACTGTAAAAAAGTAATTAAAACTAAAATAGGAGATCGAACCGCATGCATGAAAAAACTGATAAGCGCTATAACTTTGAAGCCAAAAAAATAGAACTTGTGGCGTGGTGCGATAAGGATGAGCCAGATGATATATCGCTATGTTGGCAGGTGATCATTCCAAGGATTACCCATGTTGGCGAACTGTCACATATTCGACGCGACAATGAATCAGAAAAAGATCATTGGAGTTTTTATATTGGTTTAAATGGTAAAACAGAATGGTTTTCATATACCACTGAAAAAATGGCTTACAAAAAGTACAATGAACTTATTGATAAGATAACCAATTTTTATACTTATAATATTTAGGAGTAGAGAAATGAAAACGGATAAAACCAAAGTAAAAGAAATAAACCCTAATCTGGCATGGATAAGAGGTGAAACGGCTTATCTTCTGGCAAGCATAAAGAGTATATCCTCTTCAATTCAATCATATACAGTTGAGGACAAGAAAACATATTATTTTGAAGTGAACAGTATCACGTGTACTTATTTAGACAAAAAACAGGCATACCGCGAATATGGTGATTTGGTGGATAGGTTGAATGCTTTTCATTCTCCATTTCTTACTTACAAAACAAAGGAATAAATAATATGGCAATAATCGAAAAAGTTGTTAAAAAATGTACTATTTGTGGGAAAAGTTCATGTTCCGGCAAAGAATTCAAAGTACATCTTAAATATGATTACTATAAGAAAGTAGATAAATGGATTACTGTTTGTGAAAGTGAGGTGTATAAGGCAACAGACAGAGAAATTGGCAGAAAATATAGTAGTGCCTTAGATTATTTAAAAACACTCGTTTCGAGGGTTGAATTGTTGGAAAATAAATTAAAAATACCCATAGAAAAAATAGAAGACGAAAAAAGATTGTATCTTCAAAAATTACACAATACAGGATGGATGATACCAGATGGTGTCAGTATTCCAAAAAAATATTATTATAAAGTTGTTCATGGGATGGGAGCATCTGACGAATTCGAGGCAATTCCAAATGATTAAAATAGCCTTCATCCATAAGCCGAATCACCCGTATTTAACTGGGAATTATTTCTCTTCCCAGAGTTACCGGTTTTATATCAAGGGGCTTATGAAAAACAATCGTGTCATGGTGTACCCAATTAACACTATTGACCAGATAAAAAACGATGACTTTAAAAAATACGATATAATATTATTTATTGGCTTGAAAGCAAATCGTGATATCGATAGTTGCTTTACAAATAAATTAAGCGGAATCAATAAGCCAAAAATAGCATGTAGCTATGATTGCCATAAATTTGACGCTGAGACTTTGCCTCTGGCAAAAATAGCGGGTGTTAAGAATTTCTTTTATCATCATAACAAAGAATGGTTTTATGAATTTGCACCCAAAGAATACAATTACCGGCAGATATTTATGTGCCTTGATGAAAGCCTGGTTGAAAAAGTATTAAGCTGGAAATATAGGCAAAATGACAAAATACTCGTAACCGGCGCTATGAATGATATACAATATTATACGTTAAGAAAGAAATGCGCTGAATTGCCTTATACGTGGTATGTAGATAGGAGAGAACAGTTTATAGCAGATAGGTTTCAATTTCTTTTACAGGGCTTTAGGGCTACTGTAGCGGCCTGTGATGTAGTAACGGTAAATAAGTACATTGAGGCAATGTCATGTGCAACCCTGACATTTGCACAGGCTAACAACATAAACCACTGGCAGAACCTGGGGCTTATTGACGGAGAAAACTGTATATTGATAAACGATGACAACTATGAGGATAAAATGCAGGAATACCTAAAAGATAAAGACAATCCGAAATGGGAAGCGATTGCATACAAGGGCAGAGATCACGTTTTAGAAAACTTTGGATTGAAAGTGCAGGTAAATAAATTCGTTGATTACGTGGAGGAATTGATATGAGGTGGTGTTTCTATAGCAACATGACAAAATGTTTTAGCGATCAGCCATGTTACGATTGCCAGCATTATCAAATATTTCAAAGAGAGGTTAAAATGAAAGAAATACAAGTTAGACGTTTAGAAATTGATAGCAAGCATACGGAACCATTAAGAAATGGTCAGGTTGCCTTTTTAACAGACAGGAAGTGCTTTGTTTATAAAGATGATGAAGGTAAGTTGTGGTATTTTGAGAATGATCCAAAGTTAGCCAAAGCACTTGAAACAGTACACACAGACCCTAAAGCAGATGCAATTAAAAAGGGATACACAAAAATCAGAACCTATTCTGAGCCACCAATACGCGCAGAGGCATAATGAAAAAAGTATTCATTGATGCAGGATGCCATAAGGGAGAGTCTATTGATGCCTTTATGAAGTCAAAGCATTACGACTCTTCTTTCGAAATACATGCCTTTGAGCCTGAGAGTGGATTGCATGATAGCCTGTATAATAATCTCAATTTCAATATTAATTACTTCTATCCGGTTGCTGCGTATATTCATAATGGAACAATTAATTTTTATGATACAGTTGGGGTAAATAAATCCGGTAATAGTATTTGTAGTAGTAAAACAACAGCAAATTTAGACAAAAAACATCCTAAAAAAGTGCCATGTATTGATTTCAGTAAGTGGATAGAAAACACATTTGATAGAGAGGACTTAATATATCTTAGAATGAACATAGAAGGAGCCGAATATCCTGTGTTGACCAAAATGCTAATGGATGGTACTATAAGATATATAAACAGATTATCGATAAGATTTCATTGGGAGAAAATAAATTATCCTCAGAGTATGCACGATGCACTGGTTAGCGAATTGAATAAAAATGTAAAAATGAATATAACACGATTACGGGAGTTGTATTAATGATAATATTCCTTGCAAATAACATAGACGGGTATGACTACCGGAAGGACGTTTATAACCCTGTCGATAAGTATATAAACCATATCAAGGTGTCCCTGTTCTCACTAAGTAAACACTGCGACTATCCGGTAACGGTATATTTAATAGATTGTGTGCCTGAAATTGGAAACGATTTAAAAAAACTATACAAAAACTTAACCGTAAGCCATATATCAATTACCTCGAAGGATGCTGAAAACCCACTTGATTGGGGAGTAAATAAAATACGGTTTCGCATGATGCGGGAAAAGATACTCGCAGTAAGAAAGGCGCTATCTAATGATGATAATAAATGGGTACTGTTTATTGATTGCGATAGTATTATAAGAGCACCATTAGACGGGCTAATAAAATCAATACTGATAGAGAATGCTCAAAAGGAATCAAGAATTGCAATATTACACCGTCCCGATGCTGAAAAGAATATGTATAAATTCAACTCAGGCGTAATAGGCTTTACTAATACATTATTAATAAGAATGTTAGTCGTGGATTGGTATAAAGAAGCATTAACGTCGGACGCACTATCATGCGAGCAGGAAGGGCTATACACAGTATATTGCAAAATGAGAAATCATATTAAATTAATACCATTGGAACAGAAATATAATTGCTGGAATTGGAGCGAAGATCCGATAATATATCACTGTAAGGGAAAGTATTTTAATTTTTTAACATTTAAAAGCCTGTTCTTTCCTTTGCTTTTTGAAGCACAAAACAAAATAAAGGAGGTTGATTGTGGAAAAAAATAGATCAATTACAAAAAAGTTAGATAGATATAGGTGGTATGTAGACCCACTTTATACAGTGATTGGGCCTGTTACGTTTGGGTTTGGATTGCAAATAATTGGAACACACAAAGAAGGTTTAAATGATATGCAAATACTATTATATGTATTTAGTGGTTTAATTTTACAATTAATTGGGTATTTGATGTTTAGATTATTAAAGAAACGCAACAGAAAGCAGGTTAAAAATGGAAAAAAATAACTCAATAGTTATTCATAAGGCAAAGAACGGTTTTATTTTAGAGGAAAACACGAAATATAGAGCCGATGTTTCTGGTGTTGCCGAATCTGAAAAGTTCGTTTTTAACAAAACCGACGACATGTATAAGTTTATTTCGGAACATTTTGGTGTCTTACAATATGCTGATGTAACGGAGTTGTTGAAGAAAAGTTTTGTCCTCGATTCAGGCGAGGAAACAAAATGATATTCACCTGTGCAACATTTACAAAGAAGTGGAATTTTGAGGGAAACCATAGCGGTTATGGCGATATATCGTACTATGATTATTTGATTACATTTATAAAGTCATGCGCCATAAATTGCAGACCTGAACCTTTAACGGTATATCTGATAAATACCGATAACATGGAGCACCTTAAAAAGATACATCCGAGGCTTGAAATTAATTATGTGAAAACAAAAAAAGAAGGTGATTCGCTTAAAAATTATGCAGTGTGTTATTGCACTAAAGGATTCAGGGAATTGATAAAAACAAATAAGCATGTGGCCTATTTTGATGCTGATATTATCATAAGAAAGCCCGTGCCTGAGTTGTTTATATTCCCGGAGAAGGGTAAACCTGTTTTAACGGTAATGTCAAGGCCGCACCAGGAATTTGTAAAAAGCAAGTTTCAAGCCGGTGTTATTTTGATGAACAAAAATAAGAAAAGCAATTACTTTATGGAGCAGTGGGATTTCTATACCTGGAAAGCATTAGAACTTTCGGATACGTGGTTCCACGATCAAAGGTGTCTTTTTAAGGTGTATGAAGTGAGAAAAAGTGAATTTGATTTACGTCCTTTAGAGCACAGGTATAACGATTGGAATTTTCTTGATGACTCCCCTATATGGCACTGCAAAGGACACCATGACAATGAGAAATGGCAAAAAGAATTTAATGAGTATCACGATATAGCTGTTGAGGAATTGAAATGAAATATCCGTTAGTAAAAATTGAATGGCTTGATTCTGCCGAAACCTTGGGATGGCATTATAAAGATGATATAAACTTTGGTTTTAAGAGGATTGTTTCTGTAGGATATTTAGTTAAAGATGAAAAGGAATATTGTTCAATTGCTCCACATATAACAGACACAGAAGATGATACTTACCAGTGTTGTGGATTAATGTGTATACCAAAATGTAGTATTATAAAAAAAAGGAAGATTAATGAAAATCTACATACAAAATCTTAGGCCGGATATGTCGCCCTACAATGGCAAGGGTAAGTTTGTTCAACGACTTGCAAGGGAATTAAGAACACGAAAAGATATTGAAATAGTTGATAAGCCTGATAATTGCGATATTAATTTCCGGATGAATACCTTGCCCGATACCAATTATGGTAAAAGAGTAGTTCGACTCGATGGATTTAATTTTACGCTGACAAGCAACGATGCGATAGAACAGGATAGGGAGAATTTTATTGATACATTACACGGTGCTAATGGTATAATATATCAATCAGCATATGCGAAAGAACTATTAACAAAATATCTCGGCTATGATTCTGATGACAGCAAAAACTATAAAATAATCCCCAACGGAGTAGATCCTTACGATTTTAAGCCAAGTGTTGATATTGATTTGGATAAAAAATATTATCTGTTTGCCTGTCAGGTATTACACCCTATAAGAAGGCTCGAAAGCCTATTAAATATATGGCAGCAATACGATAGCAAAAAATGGTTATACGTTGTATTTGACCAGAACAAGAACCATACCGATATTGATTTCTCAAAGTATAAAAATGTTAAAGTATTTGACATTATGAATCAGGAGACCCTCAATCATTACATGAAAAATGCCATTGCGGTTATTAATTTGACGTATAGAGACAGTTGCCCGAATTTATTAATAGAGGCGCTGGCTTGTGGTACTCCTGTAATAGCAGATAAGGAGAGTGGTATTTGGGAATATATAATAGGTGGAACACACGGCCATGAAGTTGATATTAGTTTACCTGAAAGGGGTGGCGTATATCCTATCAAAAATCCGCAAGAGGTAAAACGTGCAATGGATTACTATAAATCGTCATCGTATATTAGAGAGTTACCCGATTGTCTTAAAATTAAAAATGTTGCTGATAAATATATTAAATATTTTGAGGAAATCTTATGTCAATAATAAAAAGAAAAGAAGACATATTACTGAATTGTGTCGAAGAAAAAGAGCATTATAGATTCCAATATGGTTTTATTATTCACCTGGCGAAGAAAGAATATGAAACGAAATCCAAAGATGAGCTGATCAAAAAATTGAATAAAATTATAATTAATCAAACAGAAGAGGCCAGAAAAAAGGCTTTATTTATCACTGGAATATAGCATGATTGAACAAAACAAACTTTACGAGATTAAATACTGGCTCAATCAGGATAAGGCCGTTGTTTTAAATACCTATAAGAAATTCTTTGAGATTGTCCCGATAGGCTTATTCAGTGAATGCACCGTTGCTGCTGATATTGGTTGCGGTGCTTATGGTGGAATATTCAACGAGGTTACGTTTCCCGTTATGTACGGTGTGGATCCGATGTGGGGAGAGTACGTAAGCAATGGCCTTGTACCTTGTGACGATGTCAAAATGGTTACCGCAAACGCTTCTAATAAATTTGAAATGTCACAGATTGGTGACCTTGACTGTGTTTTCAGTATTAATGCGCTTGACCATTCTGGTGACTTTAACAAATCAATTGAGAATATTTATGACAGCCTGAAAGATGGCGGGCTATTCGCTATGCACGTTCAATTAAAAACTGAGGAACAACTCGATATTGGGCACATGATGGCTATTGATACTGATAAAATAATGAACAGTGGTATAAGATTAATGCACCGGTTGTTTTTAAATGAATATGTGCGTTGTCCTTTTGGCAACCAAAACAAGGCAGGGAAATGTATCTCTGCAATAATAGGAGTGTGGAAAAAATGATAATTGATGTCGCTCTTTCAAGTTGTGCTCGTGCTGAATTATTGGAAAAATCAATTCAATCCTTTTTTATGAACGTCGTAACAAAACATAAACCGCGGTGGATTATAGTCGAGGATAAGGTTGATGACCAGAGAAGGCAGGAAGCGGGTAGAAAGTGGATCCTTGATAACTTTTACCGGTTTGATGAAATCATATACTCTGAAAAGAAACTTACCTATGTTTATTGCTTCGGTGAAGTATTAAAGCATGTCACATCTGGTTACTTTATTCGATGGGAAGACGATTTTGAATTTCAGAGAATGATTGATATTGACCCTATGATCGATACTTTAATGTACCACGATAAGGGAAAAGTTGACAATAATATATCACCCATGGCAAACATTAGTTTTAAGAGAAATTATTGCGATGTTTCTGATTTTACACAACGGCTGGCTTCCAATTCAATAGAATATGTAAATGAATACACAGCACGTTCTCGTATATTTGATTTAATTGAATCACCACTATTTTCTATCGGGCCCGGTATATTCAATACAAAACTTACCAGGGAAATAGTCGATTATTCCGGTACTGGTGAATGCCATGAATTCGGTGTCCTTACGCCCTCAATGAATAAACTTGGCTATAAATCATTTATTTGGGGCTCAAAAGAAGAGCCTTTTTTATTAGATCACATAGGCAAAAAACTTGGTTTTAAAAAGGGTGAATACAAATAATGAATCCTTTTGACAGAAACAAAATACTATCCCATTGGGAGCAGATCGAGGAATTCAAAAATCATGGTGAAACATTGCACCCTATCACTGTTGAATTATCTTTAACCAATAAATGCAATCACAAATGCCCGGCCTGTAGTGGCCTTAGAGAGAACACGGATAGGAATAGTTCTATTGGCTATGACCTTGCAATGGAAATTATAACTCAGCTTAGTGAAATAGGAGTTAAGGGCGTTATATTCACAGGCGGCGGTGACCCTGGTATGTATAAGAATTACGATAGGCTCATAGCCTATGCAAAATCAAAAGGGATTAAGGTAGGGCTAATAACCAATGGTGGTATGATAAAAGATAACCAGTTAGAAAATCTTCTTTACTGTGACTGGATAAGAATAAGTATTGACGCTGCAAGTCCGGAAACTTATAAAGCAATGCACGGTGTTAGCACCTTCAAGCAAACTTTAATTAATGTGCGTAAGTTGGTGAAACAAAAGGGTAATACAACGATAGGGCTTGGCTTTTTAACCTGCAAAGAAACGGAAAAAGAGATAATCGCCTTTGCAAAACTTGCTCGTGGTCTCGGTGTGGATTATTGCCAGTATCGGCCTATACACGGATTGGAATACCAGGAATCTATCAATAACCTGATTGCCTATGCTAAAGAATATTATGAGAATGAAAAGTTCCGGGTATTATATTCCGAATTCAAGTTTAACACTTTGCGAGGCTGTGAAACGAATAGGACATACAGTAAATGCCATGCATCAAATTTTGTAACGCACATTGCCGCCGATGCCTGTGTTTATATGTGCTGTCATTGCGTAAATATTAACTCGCGGCTTGGCAGCCTAAAGGAAATAGTTTTTATGGATATATGGGCGGGCAAGAAAAGTTCAATCGACAATTACGACATATCCCCCTGCTTGCCATTGTGCCGGAATGATTGCTCAAATAGGGCGTTGGAAATGATAATAAACAGCGACAAATTAACGCACGGAGAATTTTTATAATGGATAACCCAATTTTTATATGTGGATTTGAGCGTTCGGGCACTACACTACTCAGGCGGCTTGTTTCTATGCATCCCGCATTAAAATATGAGTTATTGCATGAACAAAGAAAGTTGCTTAATTACAAAACAGCAGATGAGGCTATAGAAAACTACAAATTAAATGCAAAGCAGGGCGGCAAATTAACGGGCTCAATAGCGTCTATCGAATCCGGAGAGAAGATACCATATAGAGATAACTGGCTTTTTATTATTGAATATATAGAAAGGTGGAAATTGTGGTGGCCTGAGTCGATAATAATGCACGTTGACAGAGATATTGAAATGGCGGCAAAATCAGCGGTAAGAACATTTAATAGAGACTACGACAGGACTATTGAAATTGCTATGAGCAACATACCGAAAATAAAGAAATATCTCGACCTGCAAAGTAATGTTATATGGATATCCTATGAGAGAATACTTGCAAATCCTTTTCATTTCGTTAAGAATTTATATAGTGTAATGGGAGATTTTTACGAGAATGATAATTATATACACAGAGTAATAACCACAAAAGACCCCTGGGAATACAAAGGCCGGGTAAACTGTGGCCTTAGATATGCTGATGGGATAAAGAGGTTGCATACTTATGAGTAATTGGCTTTTTCTTCGCGGTTCATGGGATGAACGCACACAAAAATCTATTGATGACGATGATGATATGTGGGTACAACTATTCAGGAAATTGGGAGACCCCAATTATGATATATGGTTTTTAGATAGAAAAGAAACCTTAACGTGGATAACTTGTGGTGGTAAAAATATAACAAAATCTTCTGTTGAAGGATTGATAAAAAATATAAATCCAGATTTAGACTATATCTTTGCTCGCGGTGGATTTGATTATTACTTACCTATATTAAAAAAATGTCCTAATGCTTACAAAATTCGTTACGGTGCCGGTAAACGTTTCGTGCCTGAGCCTGAAATTGATTATCAATTGATATTAGTAGATACCGAAAAGCAGAAAGCGGACGTTCTCGCCAAGTATCCAAAGGCTAACGTACACCTATTTATAAAGCCAGCGGCAAGGCATTTTAAGCCCTTAGACGTGGAGAAAGAATACGATGTGTGTTATATTGCAAATGGTCAGCAAGCGCGTTTTAAAGGCATTGAGTGGATTTACAAAACATGCCCTTCCGATATTAGCATTTTACATCTTGGTTACCCTTCTAAGTTTAAGCCCCCTGCTAATGTTACTTGTAGGCGCGTGGATAGAATCGACATGGCACGGGAGATAAGCCGTTGCAAAGTCGGGATTGTACCTTATGACTCAACAGACAGTTGCCCGCGTGTAATACCTGAAATGCTGGCTTGCGGATTACCTTTGGTAATACTGGATACGGTTAATTTTTGGAAAGATAAATATTGTTGCGTTGTATCAAACAGGGATAATTTTTGGAAAAATGTTATAAATAGTGTCGATGTAAAAAAAGAATATGTTGAACTTATAAAAAAATATTACAAAATCTACCTATCCCTTCCCATAGCTGCTAAACACATAAAGGAGTTAATCAATGGCTAACAGAGACTACAAAAAAGAGTATAAGCAATATCACAGCAAGCCCGAACAGGTACAAAACCGTAGTCTACGGAATCAGGCACGGGCTAAACTTGGTTTAAAGAAGGGTGACAGCCGTGAAGTTGACCATAAAAACCCTATATCCAAAGGTGGCAGCAATCGCAGAGACAACCTACGTGCGGTATCGCTTAAAACCAATAGATCAAAAGGCGGGAAATGAAAATGAACTTAGAACAAAAAAAGATATTAAAAAAGTTACAAAACAGTATTAATCCTGCAAAAAAATATG
>Ga0307379_10006079_pt1 | contig 16676 bp, 12 predicted proteins | sample UN2MG_FD_202237 | JGI IMG/M metagenome (GOLD analysis project Ga0307379, IMG submission 202237) | Soil microbial communities from Risofladan, Vaasa, Finland - UN-2 | ecosystem: Environmental > Terrestrial > Soil > Coastal area > Acid sulfate soil | place: Finland: Risofladan, Vaasa | collected... | reverse complement strand
TCGTCCTGGACGGCCAGAAGGTCGATCTCGGCCAGCAGCCGGGCGACCAGCGGGCGGATGCGGCAATACCCGCGGAAACTGTGCTCGCTCAACCGGCCGTTGATCACCGCCACCCGGGCCCCCGATTCCCGCGCTGCCCGGACCAGATTCGGCCAAAGCTCCAACTCGGCCAGCACCAGGAGGTTGGGCCGCACCCGGCGCACGGCCGTTCGCACCGCCCAGGTGAAATCCAACGGGCAGTAGAACACGGCCAGGTGCGGGTATTTCTTCCTGGCCAGCGCCAAGCCGGTCTTGGTGGTGGTCGAGACGACGCACTCGCAGTCCGGTCGGTTCCGGGCAAAGTGGTCGATCAGCGTCGCCAGCAGATTGACCTCGCCCACGCTGACCGCGTGCAGCCAGACGCACGTCCCTTCCGACTCCCGCGGCGGCACCCGACCCAGCAGCTTTTCGCCGAATCCCTCCCGGTACTTCCCTTTGCGAACCGCCTGATACGCCAGCCACGGCAGCGCGACCAGGATCAAAAGCAGGTAGACAAGATTGAGCAGATAGGGCACTTGGGGGCATCCTTTCCCGAAAAGTCGTTGCGCGTCGAGAGGGGCCCGATCGCCGTCAGCGAGACGAGGCCACTCTCGTCGTGAGGCGGTCTGCGGAAGAGGGTTTCCGGACTGCGTCGACGGGGACGGAGGCCACAGCCAGCGTGTCGCCGGCAGCAGAGAACAGCTCCACTTCAAAGCCGACGACTTCTCCTGACGCGTCACGATGTTCTTCAACAATTGTCGCAACGTCGCCGCGACGCACGTTCTCTCCGGGGACATCGCGCGTCAGCACGACTCGAGTGAACAGCTCGAAACTCACGACGATTCTCCTGGCTCAGGCACAAGGGTGATCAGTCGCGGGAAAGACTCGCCATGACGAATCATCCATACGGAGGTCGCCATCACCGTTCCTTGGGGCCCCGACGACGGCCCGCTCACCTCGTACTTCGTGCCGAAGGCCGAAGACTTGCCCAATCGAGCGTCCCTGCCGAGGTGTTGGGTTCTCAATGCCTCCTCCAGTTCCTCGGGGCGACTGCGATCGAACCCGGCGTGAGCGAGCACTTTTGCCTTGGACGCTCCGTCGGGGTGGTCGGGATTCAGCAGGTAGCAGACAACCTTCTCCGTCGAGATCAACGCGTTGTCGGCCCCCGGCATCTTCATGAGTGCTCTATCAACCCCGGGGTCGCTGTCCGCTCACTGGTCATCTGTTCTGCAATTGGGATCCTACGCCCCTTTCGACTTCCCGCAGCACTTCTTGTACTTCTTTCCACTCCCACAAGGGCACTGGTCGTTGCGGCCGACCCGTTGGGCGCGGTGGCGGAACGGTTGCGGCTTGCGGTCGGCCTCGGTGCCGTCGATGGCGGCTTGCTGCTGCTCGGCAATCTCGCTGGCGCCGGGTGCTTCTTCGTGGACCGCTCGCGTTTCCCGGAAGGTGGACGCGAGCAGGCCGGGTGGCAGTTGCTCCGACTTGAAGATCATGTCGGTGACGCGCTCGCCGATCGAGGTCCACATCTGCTCGAAGGTCCGCATGCCCTCGCGCTTGTACTCCACCTTGGGGTCGACCTGGGCGTATCCTCGCAAGCCGACGCTGCTGCGCAGGTGGTCCATGACGAGCAGATGGTTTTTCCAGGCCGTGTCCAGATGGTGCAAGAGCAGAAAACGTTCCAGGCGCCGCATCTCGCGTCGGTATCGCTCTTCGACGGCCGCGGAAAGCCGGCGCTGGAGCTCCTCCCGCTCCATCCCGACCATTTCCTCCGGCGCCAGGTCGTACTGGAGTGTCTCCTTGAGCCAACTGGAGAGCGATCGCAAGGGGCCGTCGTGGCGAGCCGAAATGCGAGACTGCTCCGGCGCAGGCTCCGCGTCGAACAACTCTCCCACCCGCTTTCGGACTTCGGCGGCCACCTGGCGCCCTTCTTCGGCGTGGCGTCGGCTCTGTTCGAGCAGGAGGACCTCGATGTCGTGCCGCTGCTTGGCCTTCAGCTCGGCGACCGACAGCTCGACGCCGAACCGCTCCTTCACTCGCTTGACCACTTCCTCACGGACGTAGCGTTTGTGGCCGGCGGCGTCTCGCGTGGCGGCTTCGGCCAACACCGCCATCACCGGGAACTCGGCCTCCTTGTCTTCGTAGGCAGCCCTCGCCTTCTCGCGGATCAGGTCCTTCAGCGGCTCCGGTTCCAGATGGCGAGCCTCCTCCAGATCCAACTCGATGCCGAACTTCACGCGGACCCAGAAACAAGCCCTCCGCAACCCGAAGTCGGGATCGAGATACCGGGCCCCATCGCTCAAGTCCGTCTTCTGGATAACTTCGACGACCTTCTCCAGAAGCACTTCCGCGAGCTGCTCGCGGCCGACCTGCCTCAGCTTGTGGTCCCGAAGGCCGAGTTGCCAGCGGGTGTTGACGGTCTTGGCCAAGGCCGCCCAGTTCCATTCGTTGGAATCGACGTCTTCGGGGAGGTTCTCCTCGATCAAGTCGAGCACCTGGCCTTCGGCCATACGTTCCGCCGCGTCTTTGGCGTAGGTCTCCGCGGTCTCGAAGTCCATGTCGCGGAAGTCACGGGCGTCGAGATCCACCGACAATTGCTTGCGGGCCCACTCGGCGAAGGTTTCCGCCCCGTAATCCCTGCCCAGGAACTGACCGAGATGGTAGTCGACCTGCCGATCGATCATCTCCAGGATGAGCTTCCGGCAGTCGGCTCCGTCGAGGATCCTCTGGCGATACCCGTATACCCGCTTGCGCTGCTCGTCCATGACCTCGTCGTATTCGAGCAGGTTCTTGCGGATTTCGAAGTTGCGTTCCTCGACTTTTCTCTGGGCCCCTGCGATGCGGCGGGAGACCATGCGGCTTTCAATCGCTTGACCTTCTTCCATGCCCAGCCGGGTGAGGATGTTTTTGACCCACTCCCCGGCGAAGATCCGCATCAGGTCGTCTTCCAGGGAGAGGTAGAAGCGGCTCGAGCCCGGATCGCCCTGGCGGCCGCACCGTCCGCGAAGCTGGAGGTCGATGCGCCGGGCTTCGTGCCGTTCGGTGCCCATGATGTGCAGGCCCCCCATGGCCGCGACTTCGCGGCCCTCGGCCTTGGTCTGCTCGTGGGCTTCGATCTCGTTGACCAGGGCGTCCCATTCGTCGCCGGGGACGTCGAGCCGGGTGGCGTACTTCTCCTGGAGTTGGGCCCAGGCCATGGCATCCGGATTCCCGCCCAGGACGATGTCGGTACCGCGGCCCGCCATGTTCGTGGCGATGGTCACGGCGCCTTTGCGCCCGGCCTGAGCAACAATCTCGGCCTCGCGCTGGTGGTGCTTGGCGTTGAGCACCTGGTGCTTGACGCCCTTCTTCTCCAGCATACCCGCGATCTTCTCGCTTCGCTCGATGGAAACGGTACCCACCAGGATCGGCCGGCCGCGGCGATCGATTCGCCGGCAGCGCTCGCGGTCGACGGTCATCCGCTCCTTGGTGCCTTTCTCGCGCAGCTCGATGACCCCATCGTGCTCCCGGGTGATGGTTCCCCACACTTCCCGGCCGTCCTCCGCGACCAGCACGTCCCATTTGTGGAGCCGCTCGATCTCTTCGACGATTGCGTCGTATTTCTCCCGTTCGGTGCGGTAGATGACGTCCGGGTGGTTGAGTCGCCGGAGCTGTTGGTTCGTGGGGACGGCGATGACGTCGAGCTTGTAGATCTTCCAGAACTCGGCCGCTTCGGTCATGGCGGTTCCGGTCATGCCGCAGATCTTGTCGTAGAGCTTGAAGTAGTTCTGCAGCGTGATCGTAGCCAGGGTCTGGTTTTCCTCCTTGATGGGTACGCCTTCCTTGGCTTCCACGGCCTGGTGCAGGCCGTCGCTCCAGTTGCGTCCCGGCATGAGCCGCCCGGTGAACTCGTCGACGATCACGACCTCCGCGCTGCTCCCCTCCTTTGCTTGGACGACGTAGTTCACGTCTCGCTTGTAGAGGTGATGCGCTTTCAGGGAGTTGTCGATCAGGTGCGGCCACTCCATATTGCCCGCGGTGTAGAAGCTCTCCACGCCGGCCAGCTTTTCCGCTTCGCGTACTCCGACGTCGGTCAGGTGGGAGGAGTGCTCTTTCTCGTTGACCTCGAAATGCACGTTTCGCTTCAATTGCCGCGCAATCCGATCGGCCACCCGGTAGCGGCTGACGTCGTCGTGCGCCGGGCCGGAGATGATCAGCGGCGTCCGGGCTTCATCGACGAGGATGTTGTCGACCTCGTCGATGATGGCATAGTGCAGTCGTCCCTGCACCTGCTGCTGCGACTTGTCGTAGGTGTCGTCGCCCTTGGCCGCGGGGCGCATGTTGTCGCGGAGATAGTCGAAGCCGAACTCGTTGTTCGTGCCGTAGGTGATGTCGCACTCGTAGGCCTGCTGTCGCTCGGCGGGGTCGATGCCGGCTTGGATCACGCCCACCGTCAGCCCCAACGACATGTACAGCGGGCCCATCCATTCGCGGTCGCGGCGGGCCAGGTAGTCGTTCACGGTGACCACGTGGACGCCCCTGCGTGAGAGCGCGTTCAAGTAGGCGGGCAGCGTGGCCACCAGCGTCTTGCCTTCGCCGGTGACCATCTCGGCGATGGCCCCGCTGTTGAGCACCATCCCGCCCATCAACTGGACGTCGTAGTGGCGCATGCCCAGCGCGCGGCGTCCCGCCTCGCGACAAACGGCAAAGGCGTCGATCAGAATGTCGTCCTCGGTCTCGCCCGCTTGAAGCCGCTTGCGGAACTTGTCGGTCTGCTCCCGCAGTTCCGCGTCCGTCATCTCCTGATATTTGGCTTCTCGGGCGTTGATGGCTTCCACGGTCGGCTGGAGCTTCTTCAGATAGCGGGCGTTGGAGGAGCCGAACACCGAGGTGACCGCGCGCTCGAAGCCCCCCGCCAACCCCCCGAAGAAGTCGCTTACCAGTTCAAAGCCACGTTCAAGACCGCGTTCCAGATATTCCATGCCGCTATAGCCGGGATACTGCTACCAGAGCAAGAGACGAACCGAATCACCGAGTGCGCGAGGGGAATGGATGCCAGGGGCGGGCCATTTGCTCCCCCGTCGACGTGCCGTCGAATGTCCATTCCGGAACGCCGGGAGAATGCCTGCTGGGAGTCTCCGCGGGAGTAAGGTGGCTCCACTTCCGATTGCGCGGACGCGACACCCGGTCGCACCCCATAATCGAAGCACACGCCGCCACCGCAGACACTGCCGCGACGCGCAAAATCTCCCTTTATAGTCACTCTACCGATCGCCGTATGGGCAGTCAAGATAGGTTGTCTGGAACCACCACCGCCTGTGGAGGGGGACGGGTGGCCCCAAATCCCCTTGCCGTAGCGGCGGGGTCAAAGCGAGAATGGCCCCTGGCCCACCGCATCCGGCGGTTCGTTGCTGTGGTCAGAATCGCCGGACTCTGGCGGTCGACGTCCTTCCCTGGGCTTTGTATTTTCCCCATTTATGCGCGAGGTCCGTCTTGCCGAAGCTCCCGGTCAGTGAGAACATCTCAGGGCAGTTCGTATTCCTGGGAACCGGTACGTCGCACGGCGTGCCTTTGATCGGGTGTGGATGCGAGACTTGCGCCAGCCCGAACCCGAAGAACCGGCGGACTCGCTGCGCGGCCGTCCTCGGACTGCCCCGAGGCAACCTCCTGATCGATAGCCCCCCCGAGCTGCGGATCCAACTGATCCGCGAAGGCGTCGGGCTGATCCATGCCGTCTTGTACACCCACGCTCACGCGGACCACCTGTTCGGCTTGGACGATTTGCGCATCTTTCCCCGGTATCTGGGCCACGAACTGCCCGTCTACTGCGAGCAGCAGGTCGAGGCCCACATCCGCCGATCGTTCAGCTACGCGTTCGACCCGGAGGCGCGCGCGTTCCCGGCCGGGGGGGTGCCGAGGCTTGCGTTCCGTCAGATCACGACCGAACCGTTCGACGTGCTCGGCGCCCGCGTGGTTCCCTTGCGGTTGAGGCACGGTCGCTGCCGTGTGTTGGGCTTTCGATTCGGGGGCCTTGCCTACTGCACCGACACCCACGAGATCCCGCCGGAAGGCATGTCGTTGCTCGCCGACCTGGACGTCCTCATCCTCGATTGTCTCCGTCGCGAGCCCCACGTGACCCACTTGAGCCTGGACGAGGCAATCGACGTGGCGACGAGACTCGCCCCGAAGCGGACCCTCTTGACCCACCTCTCCCATCGCCTCGAACATGAGGCGACCAGCCGAGAGCTACCGCCGGGGATCGATTTGGCGTACGATGGTCTTCGGATCCCACTGCCGATCGGGTCAGACCGACCATGAAAGCGAAAAATGACCTCCTCGCGTCCCTCGCCGCTTTCGGACAGGAACGCTTGCTCGCCTTCTGGGACGATCTCGACCAGGAGCAGCGCGAGCTGCTGGTGGATGACATCGACGGGATCGACTTTCGCCGAGTCGCGGATCTCTACAAACGAAGGGACGAAGAGCAGGACTATGGCGAACTGGCGAGACGGATGACGCCGCCCCCGGCGTTCCGTCTCGAAGCGGCGGACAACCGGGTAACCCCGGAGGAGGCACGCCGTCGCGGGGTCGAGGCGCTCCGCGCCGGACACGTGGGCGTTATCCTGGTGGCCGGCGGGCAGGGCACCCGGCTGGGCTTCGATCATCCCAAGGGCATGTATCCGATCGGGCCGATCTCGCAGAAGTCCCTGTTCCGAATCCACATCGAGAAGATCGTCGCCTCCTCGCGTCGGCACGGGGCACCGATTCCTCTCTACTTGATGACCAGTCCCGCCACCCGCGCAGAAACGGAGAGTTACCTCGCCCACCGCGGTCGATTCGGGCTGCCGGAGGAAGACCTCAAGCCCTTCTGTCAGGCGACGATGCCCGCGGTCGACGCCGACACCGGATCGGTCCTGCTTGCCGAACCGCATCGCGTGGCATCGAGCCCGGACGGCCACGGGGGTACGCTTGCGGCGCTTGCCGGGCACGGTTGTCTGGACGATATGCGCCAGCGCGGCCTGAGACACTTGTTCTACCTCCAGGTAGACAATCCCCTGGCCAATGTCTGCTCGCCCGAGTCCATCGGCTACCATTTGATTTGCGGGTCCGAGATGTCGACCCAGGTCGTGGCCAAGCAGACGGCTTCGGACAGAGTGGGCAACGTGGTGCAGGTGGACGGGCGGCTCCACGTGATCGAGTACATCCATTGGGACGACGTGATTGAGCAGCAGCCCGACGCAGCGGATCCGAAGAAGTTCTGGGCCGGTAGCATTGCCGTCCACGTGTTCGACCGAGCCTTCTTAGAGCGGATGGCCGACCGGGACGACGTGCTGCCGTTTCACCTCTCCGACAAGAAGAAGGTCAACTACGTCGACCCGAGCGGCGAGCTGGTGCAGCCCGAGAAGGGGAACGCGATCAAGTTCGAGCGGTTCATTTTCGATCTGATGCCCTTCGCGGACGATGCGATCGTGGTGGAAGTCGACGCGCACCGCGATTTCGGCCCGCTGAAGAACGCCGCCGGCGCAGAACGGGATACACCGGACACGGTCAAGGCGCAAATGGTGGCCGTCCACAGGGAGTGGCTTCGGCAAGCGGGGGCGGAAGTGGCCGACGGTGTGCCCGTGGAGATCAGCCCCCTGTTCGCCCTTGACGCCGCCGAACTGGCGGAGAAGATACCCGCCGGTACCCGGATCAGCGAACCGGAGTACTTTCACTAAATCACCGTGCGCGATTATGGCGCAGTTGTAGGGTGGGTCGAGGCACGAGACCCACGCGCGCATGCCTTGCGCTCATTCCGGACGCGTGGGTCTCGTGCCTCGACCCACCGTACGCGACCTCCTCGGGCTTCATCTCAGTTTGCGTCGCAGCTCGTCGAGGAGCTGCGTGGTCAGCCTGAAGCGGGCCAGCTCGCCGTCGCCGCGAAGGCCGACGCGCCGGCCATCCAAGCGGCCGTCCGGCAGCCTCACGACGACCTCGACGTAGCGGGCGCCGCCTTGCTCTTGCCGGGCCTCGCCGACGGCAACCGCCCATTGGCTTCCGGTCGCCTCTGCCGCCGCTTTGGCCAGCAGTTCCGCCGTTTGGGCGCCGGACGTGCTTTGGGCCCATGGTTCGTCGGCCACGTGGAGCAGCCGGCGGAGCTTCTCCTCGGTCGGTGCCACGTAGGCCCCGGCCAATACGCCGTCGGCGCCGACGGCGTCGTTCAAACCGGCGGCCAGGCTGCCCCCGCTGGCCACTTCGGCCAGCGCCAGGGTGGCTTTGCGGGCCTCCAGCAGTCCCACGACGTGCTCTTCCAGCGAGGTCTCGGCGGCGGCGTAGACGTAGTCGCCCAGGTGTTCGAGGATCTTCTGCTTCAACTCCTCCAGGCGGGCGCGGTCCTGCGGGGTGTCGTCGGGCAGCGAGAAGGTGAAGTCGACCCGCCCGCCCTCGAACTGCGAGGAGAGCGTGACGTCGGGGGGCAGCGGCACGTGGTCCTGGAGCGTCTGGTCGATCTGCGACTGGCCCAGGCCCACGAACCGCAGCGTCAGCGAGCAGCCGGGCAGACGCGTGCCGAATCGCCGGCTCAGGTAGGGCACCAGCTTGGCGCGGACCATGGCCTGCAACTCTCGCGGCGGTCCGGGCAGCGCCACGATCACCGCTTCGGCCGCCTCGAACACGAGGCCGACCGCCGTGCCGTTGGGGTTATCGAGGTAGGTGCCGCGCGTGGGCACGTGCGTCTGCCGGCGGAGGTTCGGGCGGATCTGATCGCGCGAGAGCCCGAATCGCCGCTCCATCGCCGCGAGCACGTCGGGATGCTCCTCCAGCGCGATCCCGGTGAACTCGGAGAGCGTTTCGCGGGTGACGTCGTTGTCGGTGGGGCCCAAGCCGCCCGTGACGATCACCAGGGCCGCTTTTCCCGCGGCGAATCGGAGCGCCTCTTGGATCGCGTCTTTCCGATCATCCACGCTCATCGAGCCGACGCATCGCAGGCCCAGCGGGCGGAGCGTCCGGGTGAGGAAGTACGTGTGTCCGTCCGGGTAAGCGCCCGAGAGCAGTTCGCCCCCGGTGACGACGATCCTGTAGTCGACGGGCGGCCGGGCCGACTCGGGCGGCGATGCGCCGCCGGCCGGCGATCCCCACGTCACGGCGCATAGCACGAGCGCCAGCGGGCACGGTCGGAACCACGTCATCTCCTGCCTCCTTCTAGGGCAACCGTTCACCGCGTTCGACAAAAGTAGCAGGCACACGCCGTGTGCCGTCCGCCCGGCGACCAGCACGCTGCGGAGTCGCTTGGACGCGCCGTTGGTCTGACCTGAAGATGACGTCCGCGGACGGCACACGGCGCGTGCCTGCTACTCTGCCGGCCTTGAACGGCTACCGTCTGGGGCTCCCCGACGGGTTATGCTACCGGGAGGGGACAAGGGCCCGCAAGGCGCGACGCCCGTTCTTTGCCGGCGGTCCGTTGCATTGCCAAGAGGGCCGGGCTATGCTCGCTCCTACGTGGAGGCAAGAACCGATCAGACCACCCGCGAGGAGCTTGGCCGATGAAAGGTCCGTCGATTCTACGCAAATCGTTCCCCGTGCTGGCAGCAGTGGCCGTGTTCGTCGCCGGGCACGGTTTGGCGTGGGGCACTGAGAAGGGGTCGGACGGTCGCCCGCCCAACCTGATCGTGATCCTGGCCGACGACCTGGGGGCCAAGGAGCTTTCGTGCTACGGGAACGAGGACCACCGGACGCCCCATCTCGACCGGCTGGCGCGAAGCGGCGTCCAGTTCAACACCTGCTTCTCCACGCCCCTCTGCCATCCCACCCGGTTCGAGATCATGACCGGGCAGTACGGCTCGAACAACAAGGTCTACAACTTCGCCGGCCGGCGCGGCGGACCCGAGCCCACCTCGCCGGAAGAGCAGATCGCCAATCACGTCACGTTCGCCCAGGTGCTCAAGCCCAAAGGCTACGCCACGGCGCTGGCCGGCAAGTGGCAGCTCACGGGCAAGGTGCCCACGCTGGTCTGCGAGACGGGGTTCGACGAGTACTGCATGTGGGCCTACAAGCACAACCTGCCCGAAGGCGTCGAGCACGACGGCGGCTGGGAGGGCCGCGGCGAGCAGAAAACCTGCCGGTACTGGCACCCGTCGATCGTCAAGAACGGCGAGTACCTGCCCACCGGGAAAGACGACTACGGGCCGGACGTCTTCACCGACTTCCTCATCGACTTCGCCCGGCGGCACAAGGACGAACCGTTCTTCCTCTACTACCCGATGGCCCTGACCCACGCCCCCTACTACTCGACGCCCACCACCGATCCGGACGAAACGGAGAAGTTCACGCACTCGCCCGACAAGTTCAAGGAGAACGTCGAGTATCTCGACAAGCTGATCGGCCGGATCGTCACGGCGCTGGAAGAGATGGACCTGCGCAAGAACACGATCCTCTTGTTCACCGGCGACAACGGGACCGGCGGACAAGGCAAGGGTCAGCCCACCGAGCTGGGCGCCCGCGTGCCGATGATCGTCAACTGTCCCGGGCAGGTCAAACCGCTCGGCCTGAGCGACGAACTGGTGGATCTCTCGGACGTCCTGCCCACGTTGGCCGAGCTGGCCGGGGCCGAGCTTCCCCAGGATCGCCCCATCGACGGACGCAGCTTCGCGTTCCTGTTACAGGGCAAGCCGGGCCAGCCGCGCGACTGGATCTTCAGCTACCTCGGCGACCGCCGGATCCTCCGCACCAAACGGTGGCTCCTGGAGGACAACTCCCCGCACCACGACGGCCGGCTCTACGACTGCGGCACCAGCCGCAACGGAACCGGCTACCGCGAGGTGACCGACTCGACCGGTCCGGAGGTCCTGGCGATCAAGCGGCAGTTCGACGAGATCCTGGCCACCAAGCCCGCCCCGCTCCTCCCCACCGATGGGCCACTCAATCCGAGCAGGGCGAAGCAGCAGCAGGAGAAGAAGCAGAAGCAGCCGCAACGGCAGAAAAAGAAGGCGGCGAAGGGGTGAATCGGAAGGACGAAGAGGGCTCGGCACGTACCCCGAGCGGTACGGGAGACGCGGGATTACACGTACTGTAAGTGCTGTGACAGCAACGACTTACGCAAGGTGGGCAATATCAGTCACGAAAATCGGTGAACAAGAGGCTTGATTTTGTCGTTCTAGTTAAGGATACTGCGCTTTAGAATTGAATAGACTTGCTCCCCGCTGGACTTGCCGAAAGGCCCCAGCGGGGTTATTTTTTACCCCTATGGCACCCGAGCCTTCAGTCAAACGCACGGTTGCATTCTTCGACGGGCAGAACCTCTACCATCACGCAAAGGCCGCCTTCGGATATTCATACCCCAACTACTCACCTCTTGCGCTGGCGTCTCAAGTTTGTCGCAGAAACGGATTCAACCTTCAGGGCATCCGCTTCTATACGGGCATTCCCTCTGCAAAGGATGACCCGTTTTGAAACGCCTTCTGGTCCGCAAAGCTGCTTGCGATGTCACGGGCCAATATCACGACGTTTTCTCGTCCCCTACGATACCGACCTAAGACGATCACCATTTCCCCGGGAGTCGAATTCTCGACTATGCTTGGGGAAGAAAAAGGCATTGATGTACGTATTGCCATTGACGTCATGCGTCTTGTGCGAACGAACGAATTGGACGTCGCGCTGTTGTTCAGCCAAGACCAAGATTTCTCTGAGGTCGCCGATGAGGTGAGAGCGGTGGCTCGGGAGCAAGATCGCTGGATCAAAATTGCTTCGGCATTTCCGCTGAGCGGGACAGCCAGCAACACGCGCGGAATCAACAAGACGGATTGGATTCCGATCGACCGAGCTCTCTATGATGCCTGCATCGACCCGCGCGATTATCGCCCACCGCGACGCTCTTCGGGGCATTGAGCGGCCATTCCGACCCCCACTTTGGCGGGGTCCTTGGTGTGCCCGTCCCGTTTTTCCTTGGCGCCAAATCGAACGGTACCACTACCGCAGGCCGGGTCTAATTGACGCGATAGGCGGGAGTTGCTATTTTGTAGGACTCGCCATCCCGAACGGTCCGGGGCGGCGGATTGGTCATTGCCTGACCGGACTTTCGACCTAACGCCGGACGCCCCGTTTTGGGACCGCTTGCAGCTCCCGAGCGGGGACCTAGCCGGTGTGCCTTGAGGGAGACTCTGCGCGTGGCTACAGTCTTAGTGAAGGAGTTGATCGAGGCGGGGGTCCACTTCGGCCATCGGTCCAGCCGGTGGAACCCGAAAATGAGGCCCTACATCTATGGGCGCCGCAACCTGATCCACGTGATCGACGTGCGGGAGACCATCCGCGGGCTCTTGCGGGCTCGCAAGTATCTTCAGCAGGTGGCCGGCGGCGGGAGCCTGGTGCTGTTTGTGGGCACCAAGCGACAGGCCTCCGAGACCATCGAGCAGCAGGCCGCCCGGTGCGGCATGCCCTTCGTCGCCGACCGATGGCTGGGCGGCACGCTCACCAATTTCCGCACCATCCGCAGCCGGCTGTCGAGGCTGGAGGAGCTGGAATCGCTTCGGGCAAGCGACGAGATCAGCTCCTACTCCAAGAAGGCCCAGTCGGCCCTCACCCGCGAATACCGCAAGATGTACCGCAACCTGAACGGCATGCGGACGATGAACCGGCTGCCGGAGTGCCTGGTGGTGGTCGATCCGCGCAAAGAGAAGAACGCCGTGCGCGAGGCCCGAAATCTGGGGATCACCACCGTCGCCCTGATCGACACCGACTGCGACCCCGACCAAGTCGATCTGCCGATCCCCGGAAACGACGACAGCATCCGCTCGATCGAGCTGATCATCAGTCACTTGGCCGACGCGGTGCTCGCGGGCAAGGGGGGAGCGGGCCGGTTGAAGCAGGAACAGGCCGAGGGCGACACTCCCCCCGGCGACGGCGAGGCCGAGACGGTGCCGGCGTAGCCGCCCTGCCCGCCGAGAGGTCCGCTGCCGGGAGGGCGCGCTGCCGGTCGCCAGGCGGTCTGTAGGCCGGCGATCCGGGGCGCACCGAGCGTTCACGGCCGGCCCTCGTCGACCCGGCGGCCGGCCCAACTCGCCCCCTATCCGACGACCTACACGATCCCAAGGGAAACCAATACAGCAGGAGGTGGAGAGAGATGCCGCAAATCACAGCCGCCGCGGTCAAGGCGCTGCGCGACCGGACCAGTCTTCCGATGATGGACTGCAAAAAGGCCCTCCAGGAGTCAGGCGGGGACGAAGAGGCCGCCATCGAGCTGCTACGCAAGGCAGGCATGAAGGTGGCCGAGACGAGGGCCGGCAAAGAGACCTCGGAAGGGCGACTCGCGGTCTTCGCCAGCCTGGACCCCGGCGTGGGGACGATCGTCGAGCTTCAGTGCGAAAGTGCCCCGGTCGCCTCCAGCGAGGGCTTCGTCCAGTTGGCCAACGATCTCGCCCGGCAACTGGCCACCGGCCCCGGCGCTGCCACGCCGGAGGAGCTTCTCGGCCAGCCTTCGCCCAGCCAGGCGCCGAAAACGCTCCAACAGCAGTTCGACGAGCTGGTGAACCAGATCCGCGAAGCCTTCCGGCTCCGGCGGATCGCCCGCATCGACGCACCCTGCGGCGGATACGTGCACCACGACGGCGGCACGGGCGTGCTCCTCCAGGTGGAAGGCGGCGACGCGGCGCTGGCCAAGGACGTCTGCATGCACATCGCGGCCATGCGACCGTCGGCGGTCTCCAAGGACGATCTGGACCCGGAGGCCGTGGCCAAGGAACGCGAGATCCTCAGCGAGCAGGCCCGCACCGAAGGCAAGCCGGACAATATCATCGAAAAGATGGTCGAGGGACGGCTCCGCGAGTTCTACGCGCAGCAGTGCCTCTTGGATCAGCCGTACGTCAAGGGCGAAGGCAAGAAGGATACGGTCGCCAAGGTGACGAAGGCCGCCGGCATGAAGGTGGTCCGCTTCGTCCGTTGGGAAATCGGGAAGGAGTAATCGGATGTCCGAGGAGGGGGAAGCGTCGGCAGAAGCCGTGTCGGGCCCGAAACGGGTCGTGTTGAAGATTTCCGGCGAGGCCTTCGCGCATCCGGGCGAGCGGGGCATCGCCATGGACGCGGTCGAGTACATCGCCGGGGAGATCTGCGAGGCGGCGGAGGAAGGGGCCCGGATGGCGATCGTGATGGGCGGGGGCAACATCCTCCGCGGGGCCCACTTCACCATCCCCGGCTCGAGCATCCAGGAGGCCACCGCCCACTACATGGGCATGCTGGCCACCGTGATGAACGGCCTGGCGATGCAAGACGCCCTGGAGGCGGCGGGCCGCCCCACGCGGCTGATGACGGCCATCCGCATCGACGACGTGGCCGAGCCCTATATCCGCCGCCGGGCCCAGCGCCACCAGGAGAAAGGCCGCCTCGTCCTGCTGGCCTCGGGAACCGGACGCCCCTTCGTCACCACCGACACGGCCGCCGCCCAATGGGCCCTCGAGCTGGGGGCCGACGTGCTCCTCAAAGCCACCCGCGTCGACGGCGTGTTCAGCGACGACCCCGAAAAGAACCCCCACGCCGTCCGCTACAGCGAGCTGACGTACGACGACTTTTTTCGCCAGAATCTGCGGGTGATGGACCACGAAGCGGTGACCAAGTGCGCGCAGTACCGGCTGCCGATCCGCGTGTTCAACTTCCGCAAGCCGGGCAACATCCGGCGCGCGGTCCGGGGCGAGCGGATCGGCACCCTGATCGCGAGACCCGTCGGCCAAGGAAAATAGGACCATGAACGCAGACGACATCCTCCTCGACCTCGAAGAACGCATGGAGAAAGCGATCGGCGTGTTCAAGCAGAGCCTGGCCGGAATCCGCACCGGCCGGGCGAATCCGGGCCTGGTCGACTCCGTGCGAGTCGACGTGTATGGCTCGTCCTGCCCGATCAAGCAGATCGCCGCGGTCGGCGCCCCGGAGCCGAACCAGATCGTCATCCGCCCCTACGATCCCAACACGCTCAAGGACATCGAGAAGGCCATCCAAACCAGCGAGCTCGGCCTCAATCCCCAGAGCGACGGCCGGCTCATCCGGCTGATCGTGCCGCCCCTCTCCGGCGAAGTCCGCCGCGCCATGGTCGGCCGAATCCGCAAGCTGTGCGAAGAGGCCAAAGTGGCCGTCCGCAACATCCGCCGCGACGGCAACCGGATGGCCGAGCAGGCCGAGAAAGAAAAGACTCTCTCCGAAGACCAGCGCGACGACGTCAAGGAAGAGATCCAGGAGCTTACCAAGAAGTACGAGTCCGAGGCCGACCGCCTGGCCAAGGTTCGGGAGAAAGAGGTCCTGGAGGACTGAGGATCGGCCGAAAAACAACTTCCCGACTTCCGTAGCAGGCACACGCCGTGTGCCGTCCGCCGGTTACGGCAGACGGCGTGTGCCTACTACTCCGCAAATGCGGAAGTTGTTCTTCGGCCGATCCTAAGCTGGCCTTCCGTCTGCTCCTCACCCTGCCGACGGCCGACTCATTTCTGATTCCCCCCCGCCAAAGGCAGGGCCGTCGCGCCCGGCCGTCGCCGAACGCGTGCGCCCGATTCGGCCCCCGCGCCGGGAAAAGTTGGAAGCACCCGGGGGTGCCCAGAAATCGCCTTGCGGCTCGGCGCCAACATGGTAAGCTCGAACACGTTAGGCGGAACACCGAGTGCACGGAAACCCCGGAAACGGCCCTTCCAAGTGCCCAACAAGGCCCCCGGTCAAAAGCCCTAAGTCTATGCCTGGCAACACGTTGCGTCGAAAACATTTGTTGGGCGGTTTTTGTTGGTCTGGCCAAAACTTCCAAGTGCTTTCCAGCCGGGAAGTTGCGCGGGTGACCCCGTCCAAAAAGGGCGTTTCGCCCAGTACCTACCGTGGGCGCACGTGGCCTGCGACCCCATAGCACGTGCGCTGGAACCCCAGCGCACTTCCCCTGGGACCCCAGCGCATTCACCGTGTGACCCCAGCGCACGTGCGCTCACGGTATCTGAAGGGGGTAGTACCCCTCATCGGTGGCGAAATCGGCGCGGCGGCCGAAGTGACCGTGTCCAAGAAAGCCCGCAACGCACGCCGGCCGGGCGGAGCGCGACGTGACGGCGCGAGGTTCGCTCGGGTAGCGTTGCGGGCCTCCGAGGACGCGATGCGCTTCGTGCTGGCGGCTCTTCGGCCGGCGAAGATCGCTCCGGGGCTTCTCAAATGTCCGCACCGCTGGTAGATTGCGCGATGCGGCTCGACTGCGACTCAGCACTGGCGAGACGCCAGTGCCACCCGCCGTAGCTTCCCTTGTTGTGTACGGGATTCAGCACAAGAGGCTGGAGCGAACAATGCCCGACGACGCACCAATTACCCACTCGCGGCAGGACATGGAAGTTGAGCACGTCGTCCTATTGGTCCACGGGATCCGCTGCCTTGGAGCATGGCACCAAACTGTGGAAGCCGTAATGGGCTCTGAAAACGTGAGGGTGATAATGCCCAAGTACGGTTTTTTCCACGCGTTGAAGTTCATCGCTCCTTGGGATGCCGGCAAGGCGCCGATGGAGCGTCTGTATAAGGAGTACGAGAACGCGAGACGGGAGTATCCAAACGCCAAGGTCTCTGTTATCGCCCACAGTTTCGGTACCCATTTGCGGTTCATCCGGCTGAAGCGTACCTGGGGTTGCAAAGAGGCGGACATGCTGGTTCTTTGTGGAGTTTTGGGATTCGACTTCACAAGGAGAAGCCAGCATGTCCACGAGTTTACT
>Ga0307379_10006078_pt1 | contig 16676 bp, 16 predicted proteins | sample UN2MG_FD_202237 | JGI IMG/M metagenome (GOLD analysis project Ga0307379, IMG submission 202237) | Soil microbial communities from Risofladan, Vaasa, Finland - UN-2 | ecosystem: Environmental > Terrestrial > Soil > Coastal area > Acid sulfate soil | place: Finland: Risofladan, Vaasa | collected... | reverse complement strand
GCGAGGAGACTGTCGCTCATAGTCGTCTTACCGTGGTCGATGTGCGCAATGATACCGATGTTCCTGATGTGCTCCTTGTCGTGCATCAGCTTCTCGATTTCCTTAGTCTGCTTGAACCTGGGCATGTTAAATCAACCTTTTTGATTACTCTATGTACACAAATTGGGCGTCTTTTAAATCTATTTGTAGTATGTCAATAAGTTTCGAAGAATTGGAGTACTTTATCAACGCACAAATAAGTTCACCCAAATTTAATTTACGTATATTAAACTACGAATACTCATAGTAGTTCGATATGACGACTCGGGGCTTGTCTTCAGGTACGCCATTATCTCTGACACCCACATCCGTCCAGCAGGAGAGAGTAGCAGCCCCTGGAAGACAAACCTACTGACGAACGACAGAGCCCGATGGGTGGCCCACACAATCAACGCTCACAGTCCAGACTTCGTCATCCACCTGGGAGATATAGTCCACCCCGTGCCCCACCTGCCGACATACGGCTCAGCCTCCAAAGTAGCCCGAGAGATAATGGGCTGCCTAGAATCCCCCTCTTACCTCGTCCCCGGTAACCACGACGTTGGAGACAAGAACAACCCCACCGTCCCCTCCTACATAATCAACGACGAGTACATAGAAAACTTCCACAGACACTACGGGCCAACATATTATAGCTTCGACCACTCCGACGTCCACTTCGTCGTAGTCAACAGCCTCGTCCTCAACTCCGGACTCAGCGAAGAGGCCGAGCAGAGGGACTGGCTGGAAGCCGACTTGAACGAGCACAGGGGAAACAGGATCCACGTCTTCAGCCACTACCCGCCATACCTCCACACCCCGGAAGAGCCCAGCAACTACGACAACCTAGACCAGCCGGCCAGGAGTTAGCTCCTGGACCTCATCGAGGAGCACAAGGCGGAGGCCTTCTTCGCCTGCCACGTGCACTAGTTCTTCTACAAGAGGCACGGGGAGACGGACATCTACAACCTCCTCTCCACGTGCAACCTCAGACAGGACTTCGCGAACCTGTTCAGAGTCGAGGCCCTAGAGGAGTACGGCAGGAACGACGCGGCTAAGCTCGGATACTGCATCGTAGACATCTACGAGAACGGCCACGTGGCACGCATCCACAGGTCCTACGGCCGCACCCTCAAGGAGGGGGAAGCCCTCCAACAGGAGACAAAGATCCAGACCCAACACCCCTCCGAAGGCTTCCCCTCCCCCCTCGGGGTTCAGCTCAGGTACCCATTAGCGGAGGTCACCGAGCTCCCGTACATGGGACCCGTCGACGAGTTCGTCAGGAAGAAGGCCCGGAACGATTACACCGTCCTAGCGCTCTGGGAGTCGGGTATCAGGACAGTCAGGCTGCCCCTCGCCGACCTCACCGACGAGACCACCCTAAGTCACCTCAAAGAGCTCCACAGGATGGGGAGCAGATACGGCTTCTTCACCGTCAACACCCCGAATCCAGACATAATCGCCGAACATAGCCACCTAATCGACTTCCTCGAGGTGATCCTGCCCTGGGAGACAGTCCACGACACCCTCCCCGACGCATCTAAACTACGCGAAACCCTGAACCTCCCCGTCTACGTCGCCAACATAGAGAGCAGCGTCCACAGGGAGCGCACAGGCCCCAAGTTCAGCCACTACATGAGCCACGGATTCCACATCGACGACACCTCCAAGCTCGAGGCCATCCTCCCCCAGCGAGGCTCCGTCGACGGATTCGTCTTCGAGGTCGGCCAACACGACCAACCCCTCCCCACGATAAAACGCATCAGCGACTACGCCAAAGGAGAAGATTTCAAAGCCCTGGTCAACATCAAGCTCGCCCCCGAGGACCCAGCCGACTACCCCCAAGACCACAACCACACCGCCAACAGGGCAGCCGAGGCCGCCATAGCCAGCTACGCCCACCCCGACGTCAGGGTCCTCCTGGACACATTCATGGACCACGACAGGGGATACTTCCCCCGGGCCGGCCTCTACGACAGGCGCCTCAACCCCAGGCGGGCCGCCCATGTTCTACGCCACCTCAACGCCGCCATCAACGCCCACGGCACAGACATCACCACACCCACACGGAAGACCAATGACGGCTGGACCACCATCACATTCAACTCACACCAGGCAGCCTACAGCCTACGCCTACCCCACGCCACCGACGCCCCGACCCCCCAGACGGAGCCCATGACCATAGACCTCACCACAGGCAACGTGAACCCGAGGAGACTCCCCGAGGGCCCCCAGCACCTCACCGTCAAGTCCTCATAAACCCGCATTCACAGGGACAAATGAACCCGCCAAACCAGAACTAAACCCATTCACACTTAAGAAGAACGCAAAACCCTTCTGAACGGTAACTGATAAAAAAAATGCTTCTCATATGCTACCGCTCACTCGGCAAACCCCGGGAACCCTTATGACCACCAACGAACGCGAAGCTATTCCGCGTTAGCGTGCCTCCGCTTCAAATCGATCTCATGGATCCCCAACCTCTGCATCAGATCCGCTATCACCGAATCCAGGAACACCATCACCGACAGCTCGAACATCGTCCCCAACGGAGCGTTGTCATACTCACCCTCGATCGCCCTCTTCTCATAGTCAAAGTCCTGATCGATCTTGGTCCGCCCCTTCACCACCACCACATCGTCCGCGAGCTCCCCAAGGGGAGAATCAGGATGCGACGTCACCGCCACCACCTTGCTCCCCACGCTCCTCGCCACACGAGCCTGAGCCACGACGGTGATCGTCGTCCCAGACCCCGAGATCACGATGACCAGATCCTCAGGAGACAACGACGGGGTAATCGTCTCACCGCTCACGTATACATTGAAGCCAAGATGCATCAGCCGTAGCGCAAAGGCCCTCCCGACAAAACCACTCCTCCCAGTCCCGAGAAGAAGGATCTTATGGCTCTTCGCCTCCAATATGGAGGCGATCATGCCCTCGATCTCACCCTCCTCAACGGACTGGATGACACCACCAATCCCCGAAAGAACCCACTTGGAGACCTCTTTAACGAAGCTCATGGATGTCACATATGTTACGGATCCGTTATTTTACTATTTCCCATGGAATAGAGTGCAGAATCGCTTCCTATTACAAGAAGAATGTATGTATGGTATTTATTTCAGTGGCAAAACATATATAAAGTACATATGGACGATGCATTGATCGACTCTCGTGTAGCAAAAAAAGCGGCGAGAAAAACCCTTCTTATCAAACAAACGAAGAAAAAATGGATAAATGTCCAGTTCTTATAGTTTCTCAATAACCATTTTACATATGTCATTGTCGCTCTTCAAGACGTGGTCGATGGCGATCTCCGCGATTGCCGCACTGTGCTCAGCAACAATCTTGATGTCCCAAGCAATCTGACCCACTGATGCGGCCACGTCAGGGCTGCTACCATACCGGAACTTCTTCAGGAGATTGTTCTCCTCGGTCTCAACTGTCTCGTACAGGTCGACCGCGTCACTGGCAACTATCAGGTTCATGTCCATACTGCTCTTCACGGCTTTGTCGAACATAGTGAACGCAATCATGCCGATCTGAGCGAGCCATTCTATTAGTTCTCTGTCGGACTCCTGCTTGGTGTTCTCCAGTTCCAGGATCACGTTTGCGATGCTATTGATCCGGTCACCGATCATCTCAAGATACCAAGCTATCAAGCTATACTGGACAATATCCATGGGATCATCGATACCAATGCTATCGGAGACACGGCGGGACTGCTGAGCTGAAGACAGAAGCCGCGCCATAAGCCAATATATGGTGTCAGCTTCCACCTCTCGCGTTATCGCATCTTTAGCCAGCTCGAGGTCCCCGTCTAGAATACTGTCCAAGACTTCCTTGAACATAATGGATGTGATAACGTAGAGTCGTTTCATAACCGTTTTGAGGGGGAAGCTAGCTGGATCGATTGAGCACTGGAGAAGCAGATGTCGGTCCGACTCCTCAATAATCCCGATTCCTAGGAGTCTCTGAGTCACTCTCCTAATACTCTCTATATGCTCACGCATCAGCCTCCTTTCAGACTCGACCTTGATAATGTTACGCCCTAATACGTAGTTACCTACGATCACTCTTTCAAGGACTTTTGTATTGTCACACTTGTCTACGTTTACGACATAAATTTTTGAGTCTTCAGCTTTCCCAGGCTCAGCCGTCATCCTTAGGGCGCCATCACTCTCCTCGGAGAGGAAGACGAGGTCACCTTTTTTGATCCCCATCTTCTTAGCCCAGTGCATAGGTATTGAGACGGAGAGTGTTGAGTATCCGACTTTCTGCACTTTACGAGGTTCCATTATATCACCGTTACATGTATATACTATATACCACCATATCAAAATAGTAATTATTAAAGTATTTCCCCAGCAATCAAAACATATTCTATTTATAGAATTCTACCCGGGGGGAATAAATTAGGGATGGGCGGACAGAAGTATCGCAAATAGATAACTAAAGCTAGGACTGTAATCGATACTATAAGTACTAAAGAGTCACGAAAATTGAAACTGAGCTCGTAAAGATTAGTGCGATTTGAAGTGCTCCCAAAGGCCCTCGATTCCATCGCTTCAGCTAGTTCCAAACTACGTCTAATTGAGTTAATGATGAGAGGCAATAAAATCGGGATATATTTTCTAAGCCTTCCTAGAAAATTCCCTTTATCTAACTCAAGACCCCTAGACCTCTGAGCGTCCATAATAGACTGGGCCTCATCAGCTAATACAGGTACAAACCTGATGGCAGTGATAAAAGCGAAATTGAACTCGAAGGGTACTCGCGCTTTCTCGAGAGCAAGACTGAGCTTATCAGGTGAGGTAGTGAGGAAGAAAATGGAAAAAGAAGTGATCAGAACTATAAAGCGAACAGTAAGGGTCAAAGCCAACTCGACGTTCTCCGTTGTTAAAACTCGCCCCTGGAAGAAATAAAATGAGATCAGGTTGGTGATAAAAATCACAGATGCCAAGAAAAGCCCTCCTTTTAAACTTTTCAACCACTCTCGTTCTATCTTGGCGACAACCACTAGGGGCAACTGGACGACGAGAATGACCACTAGAGGTATCAATTTCATGAAGAGTATCGCCGCGACGAAGATCACTATCGTCATCAGAAACTTGACTCTTGGATCAAGTCTGTGAACTACTGAGTCGCCTCTAGTAAACCTAAGGCCTTCAAGCAAACTCATGTGTTTGCCTCCACAATTCTGTGGATTATATATGCTGCTTCGTCTACATCAAGAACATCACTGGGGCAGCCATATCTGCTGAGTTTAGAGAAGACCTTGGTTATCTCAGGTGGAGACACAGATGCCTTGGATAGAGCCTCAACGTTCGTCATTATCTCTTTGATAGGCCCATCTGCAATTATCCGCCCATCAGCCATCAACACTACTCTAGGTTTACATTCTGCTACAAACTCAACATCGTGGGTTACGATTATAGTGGTCTTGCCTTGAGTCCTCAACTGCATGAGGAAGTGTATTAACCTCTCCTTCTGAGCGTGATCCTGACCGATCGTGGGTTCATCTAAGACTACTATGTCAGGATCCCAAGCGAGGACGGAGCCGAGAGCTACCCGCTTCTTTTCCCCTCCGCTAAGGATGAATGGGCTAGAATTCTTGTAACGTTCTATGTCTAACAGATTGAGAGCCCAATCAACACGTTTAGCTATCACCTCATCCTTGAATCCGAAATTATGTAAAGCAAAGCCGATCTCCTCTTCGACGCTCTCGGAGAAAAGCTGATCATCAGGGTTCTGGAACACGAGGCCGACCTTTCGAGCCAATGAGGCGATGCTTTTTTTGGCTATATTTTCTCCGTGGACTCTTATCGAGCCTATTGTAGGTCGAAGTAATCCGTTAAAATGTTTGACGAGAGTCGTTTTACCTGCTCCGTTTTCCCCCATTATAGCTACGAATTCGCCTTGATGGACGACGAGCGATACGCCTTTCAGGGCTTCTAAGCCACTTGGGTAAGTATACGCTACATCATTTACTTCGATAACAGGGCTCATATGCTCATTTATGAATTCATCCAATTCAGCGTTTAATGAAGGTTGTACATGTTTAATCCCCTTTTTCGGTAGAAGTTTATCAAGCTGTTTAATGAATGCTTCAGGGGAGAGAGGCATCTTCTCAAATTTTAGTCCCTTGGTCATCAGCCGTTGGGTAAGCTCAACCATCTTTGGTATTCCAACACCTGCAAGCCTCGTCTCGTCTAGTGTGAATATTTCTTCAGGGGGTCCATTGTTAACTATCCTTCCATCGGCGAAGATTACGACACGATCGACATGCTTGGCCGCCAAGTCAACGCGGTGCTCAATCAGCAGGACTGTAATGTCATGTTCACTATTGAGCGTTTTTAATACATTGAAAACTCGTTCGGCTCCAATAGGGTCGAGAAACGACGTAGGTTCATCGAGTATCAGTATCTTAGGACGCATGGCGAGAATGGAAGCAATAGAAAGGCGCTGCTTCTGACCACCTGATAGCTCATGCGTGGCTCTATCACGAAGGTCATCGATGCCAGTCATCTTAAGGGCCCAGTCAATCTCTAGCATCATTTTTTCTTTAGGTACGCCAAGGTTCTCGAGGCCAAAGGCTACATCCTTTTCGACTATGAGCGCGAAAATCTGATTATCAGGGTTCTGGAAGATGAGGCCAATTTGCCTTGCGAGCTCAGGGGTTGTGTGGTCGGCAACGTTCATACCAGCTACTTTGACTTCCCCTTTGAGGTCCCCATTATAGAAGTTCGGTATAAGGCCATTCAATGTTCTACAAAATGTCGTTTTACCACAGCCACTGGGACCTGTAAGGAGTACGAATTCGCCTTCATTAATAGTAAGGTTCACTCCCTTCAAGGCCGGGCTCGTGGCATTGGGGTATGTGTAATACAGGTCTCTTACGTCTACTATCCCCAAGGATTTCCCTCCTATTGACCTCGGAATCCGATAAAAAGGATTGCTACTGGAATATTAGTTCTATCTATAATATTTCCTTATAGAGTCTTCACGACGGTTATCTATTTATTAACTCAATTAGGCTCCTAAGATATTTTTTCTTTCAGCATCTCCAAGGCTCGTGAGAGGAAATTATTAGGATCGCCAGCGCTATTAATACCAGCTGCAGTAGGATGCCCGCTGCCAGCTCCACCAAATTCCTCACCCAGCGATAAAGCCAAGTCCCGCCCTAGATGTATAGAGGTATCAGCGTGGAAACGCTCAGTAGACCTCAGGCTCGCACGGATCAGCCCGCTTTCCTCTCCGACTATAAAAGCCACATCAGCACCTAAGCCAATGAGTGCTCTTGCGCTCGAGGACTGAAACGAGCTTATGTGGGAGGATACCACAATCCAGTTATTAAATTGGTGGAACTTCATCCTCTGAGCGGCCTTTATTCTAGCTATGATCTCGGAGCAACTGAACGGTGTATTGAGAGAGTTAATCACCACCTCAATCGGACCGGCTATATCGAGAAGATCGGAGACTGCTTTGAAGGTTCCCGCGTCGCCAAGAATGAAGCGTCTGGTGTCAAACGCAATTCCTATTAGTAGTACTCTTGCGACGCTAAATTGAGGTTTATAACCGCATGCCTCCCAGAGTTTATACACGATCTCGCATGTAGAAGAAACATACTCATCGATGAATGATAATTTGGCGAGAGCCAAAGTAAAGGGATGAGGGGTATGATGATCCACGATAATTTTAGGAATCTTAGACGACTTTACTACTTCCCTGAACTCTTCAAGCTGCTCAATTGTCGCAGTGTCGAGAATAAATACGGTTTTATATTCATCAATATCAACTTCCTCGACAACGTCTATTCCGATTTTATCCATTATTCTCCTTGAGAGTTTGCTTGCGTCTCCAGGCAGGTAAATGTCCACATTTAAAGATGGATTAAGTATTTTTAGTAGCTGTTTCAAGGAGAATGCTGAGCAAATGGCGTCAGGGTCGGCGTTATGGTGGCACAGGATAAGAATAGAGCCTCATAAGAGTTTTTTCATTGCGTCAAGTTTCGACTCTTCAATCGTCAAACTAAACACGGGAATCAATGAACGAAGATGTAAATATGTCCAGCGCCTCAAGCTCTACCTTATAAAGTCTATAAACGACACTATTTCCAGGTTCATGGCATGTCCAAGATTGTCGAGATTGCAGAGATCAGCCCCATAAAGAAGTCTAATTACAGAGTATTAACTGGGATTTCAGGGGCGGGATTCATTGGAAATACAGCGCTCATGTACATCGTCCGGAGTAAAAACTACCCTCTTGTTGCTGAGGTTAAGTCCAAACTTATACCACCTACCGTGTTGCTCATGGAGGGTAAACCTGTCCATTCCTTCAGAATTTATTTGGATGATAAGGACGACTTAATATTCTTAGTAAGCGAGGCTCTGATCGCACCGGAGAAGACTTGGGAGGTCGGCCTCAAGTTGCTCGAATGGCTGAATCAGAAGGGAGTTACGAGCTTCGTATCCATTGAGGGCATGCCTTTCTCTACAGGTGAGGAAAAGTTCGTTTACGGTTTTGTTTTACCTCACAGGCAGCTTGCCCAGTTCGGTGTTACTAACATTATGGAGGGGGGCGTCTCAGGTATAAACGCGGTTCTCCTTGATGGAGCGCTTGAGGGTAAGATCCCTTGGACATCATTATTCGTCCCGACACCCTTTATGTCCTCGATCGACTACGGGGGGACGGCAGCGGTTGTTGAGGTACTCAATAAAATGTATAAATTTGGAGTTGACGTAAAGCCTCTAAAGCAGACAAGCGAGATGAGGAGGCAGATGGCGAATCGGCCTGCTCAGGAGAAGAGGCGAGGTCTTATGGATTCACTCAGGAGAAGGAAGTGAGCGGGCTAGCTTCCGCTTGAGCCCCTCGAGGGGCTGAGCTCCTTCTAAAGTTTTTCACATTCACGAACAGCGTACGACGTGAGAATAACGAAGCTACGCGCACGCAACCTACGTTTTTCTATTTAATACCATGAAGGCGGATATCATTGCCAGTACTGCAGTAATTTACCCATACGGTGTTTCAGGCACCTCAAACATGTTACACGGCGCAACTATCAAGGTTCCCTATTTAGACGGATCATTATCATCGAAGCTGACCCCAACATCTCCCTCTACCTCCCAGACATAGTTAATGTTATTATCAGGGCTCTGTCGTACATGAAAATCAACAGAACCGGCGAAGAGTAATGACATAGGAAGCTGGGTTTCAGTTTGATAGCCTCCAGAACGCGTAGTGGTCATATAGGAAGCTCCAGATAGTAAAGTGGTACCGCTCGTGGTTCCCTCCCAGTATCTGATCTAGGGATCAGTTCCTCGTTCAGGGTCCCCATGAGGATCACCGTGCCACAGTCGCGCGCGCGTATGGAGGTGCTTAGAGATAAGATGGATGTAGAGATACGCTCTGCCGGGATCACCCTCAATGGCACGATTTATTTGGGCATGGAGGAGGTCAATTCGAGGAACGTGAACATCTTACTCTCTTATCTCAAGGAATGTGTGCCCTCGGGAATACTGGTTATTCGTCGAGATGGTTTTGCGAAGACAGGTAACTATGGGATGTGAGTAGCAGAATGGGGTGGGGCGGACTTAGCGGTGGTTGAAGGCGTCGACGAGGATGTGGAGCACGGCGTCGAGGTGGGGCCTGAGGTCGGTGAGGCCGTCCCGCTTGACGAGGACCTGAAGGCCGCCGATCACGCGGAGGGCTCGGGACGCCGTGTAGTTACCGTTAAGGAAGGTAGCGAGGTTTCCCCTCTGAGTAGGGGTGAGGCCCCCCCCGAGAGCAGGTCGTCGCCGGTGTATCCGAGGCAGCGCCCAAAGCTGCTTAGGAGGCTAAGGGTCAGGCGGGAGACCTCCTCATAGCTCTCGTCTAGGTCGAGGATCTCGGCTACGGCTCGCACCTGCGCACGAATATCCCGCGCGCGTCACAACTGAAACGGATTCTACCTCTTGGTTTGTTTCTTCGGCAGGAAGAGTAGTTTTCTTTCTTCTCATAAGATAGAATCCTGCTAATGCAGCGATAACAACTATACCTCCGGTTATACCGAGTGTATTAGTAGATAGAGGGACCTGGACTTGCGTGCGCGCAAAGGGAAAATTATACTTTTTTTAGGGAGGTTTTTTCCAGTTTCACGCTAGCAATGTGAAATATGGACTTGCACCTAATTAAGTCCAGATACCACCTGATGGCCCGTTTCTGGCGCGTCGGTGGGTGGTGATGGGGGTTTCCGGGGGGCTGCCTTCATGCAACCAGAAGATGTAATTTGGGCAGGCCTTTTAGAAGATTAAGAAACTTCAGGTTGGCAAAGCTGCGGGGGTAGTAAAGTAACTTGGGTCTGGGTCGAGCACCCTGGCGGAACACCTATGCGTTTCTTATACGGGGTCTATTGAATATTATCCAAGTAGATAAAAACAGTAAAAAGACTCCTTTTTTTATTAAATCAAGGTTGTATAGACCAGGGAATTCCTTGTTTTTTAAAATGTCTAAACATTAACCAGAAAAACTCTGCTATTAAAAGAGGAGTTAAAAACATGGCGATGAATTCATCGGTTTCCATATTTTATATTTTTATTGTTAAACAAACATATAAAATTTTTGTATTCCTCCTAAGTCAACTCGGATTTTTCCATCCCCTTTACCATCATAGGAAGATTTATTTTGGTGGTTTATAAAATTAGCCCATATAGTCTTATTTTTTCCTAAATAACCCGATTTTACGAGGTTTATTTGTTAATGGATTAATTAATGAAGGTTATGCGATAATTATATCTATGCCTAAGCTCAACTTAGAGGTCATGATATCGAAGGGCGACTTGAAGTTTAACTGCTGTGAGAGCGCTCTGATAATAATGGACAGGGAGATCCCCCTCCCTGGGTTCGACGAGGACATTATGAGGACAGCCTCCGGTTTCGGCGGGGGCGTAGGCGGTTGGGGGAGTGTCTGCGGGGCCGTGAGTGGTGCGGTGATGGGTCTCGACCTCCTCTACGGGACCGAGGGGAACGAGACCCCGGAACAGTATCAGGAGAAGAGGGCGAAGCTGAGGGACCTCACCCAGGAGTTCTTGAAGGCATTCCAGGACGAATGGGGCTCAGTGAACTGCAAGGACCTCCTCGGTGTCGACAGGCTGACCGAGGAGGGCAAGCGCCTCTACGAGGAGAAGAGCGCCCGCGGAGAGTTCAGGTGCAGTGAGTACGTCCCTTGGGCCGCCGAGAAGATGCTCGAGATAATCAGGGACGACAGAGGGTCTTAGGACAGGTAGCCTATCTGGCACTCCCTGAAATAGGGGGCCACCCTGTCCCGGAAGGACCTGAGCTCAGACAGGCTGTAGGGCTCAACGTCCCTGTACTCCTCACACATCGTCTCACCGGGCTTGAACTGCTGAATAACGAAACGCCTCGAACCGATGACCATGCTCGCAATCTTCTCCAGGTCGTCTCCGTCGACGAGCCCCGGCACCATCGTCGTCCTGAACTCGTGATCGACGTCCCCCCTGCGGAGGAGCCTGACGCTCTGCTCCACGGCGTCGATGTCGACCTTCGCTCCGGCGACCTCACCGTAGCGGTCCAGGGGCGCCTTAAGCTCAAATGAGACGTAGTCTAGGAGCCTCTCCTCCATCAGCTTCTTGATACGCTTCGGTCTCGTCCCGTTGGTGTCAAGCTTGATGTCAAACCCCACTGACTTGACCTTGTAGATGAACGACAGGAGGCCATTGTGCAATGTCGGCTCCCCTCCCCCCAGGCACAAGGCGTCGATGAGGCTCCGAGACTTGTAAAGATGGTCGATGACGACGCTCTCGGGCAGCAGGCGCAGGCCCGCCATGTTGACGACGAGGTCCTCGTTCAGGCAGTACGGGCACCTGAAGTTGCACCCAGGTATGACGGCCTTGACGCACGTCCTCCCCGGGTAGTCGTGAAGGCTCAGCCTCTCGAGATGGGCGATGGGCAGACCCTCCAGCAGCCTTCCAACCCTCTTCCGCCTTCTCAACATGACACGACAACCCTGGATGTAATACGGCGTTGCAGCACTAGTTAGTAAACCTTCCCAATATATACGCAGGATTGCAGTTCTCGAACGCCGTCAGCCATATCTTGAAAAGACCGCTGCTGCCAGCATAATTCAGTGATTGTAGTTGTCGAGTGGGATAGGTAAAGAGTTCATGGAGAGGACGAAGTACAGGCACCTGGAGACCTCCGACCAGAACAAGGGGCTCCCCCAGCCGCCACTGGAGACGCCATACGATGAGACTTCGGTGATCGTGGACCTCCCGAAGCCCGGGGACGTGAGGGTGAGCCCCGTCGACCTGAGGAAGGCGATCGAGGGGCGTCGAAGCGTTAGGGCCTACTCAGGTGAATCGTTGAGCCTCTGGGAGCTCTCATGGCTCCTCTGGTGCACCCAGGGGGTGAGGGAGGTCGTTGGCAGGCCCGCTACGCTCAGGAACGTTCCCTCGGCGGGGGCACGCCACGCCTTCGAGACCTACCTGCTGGTGAACCGCGTCGAAGGGTTGAAGCCGGGCCTCTACAGGTTCCTAGCGACGGAGCACAAGCTCATAGAGGTGAGCCTCGAAGGCGACATGGCCGACCGGGTGACCGCCGCCTGCCTGCGCCAGAACATGGTGAAGACCAGCGCGGTCACTTTCATCTGGGCCGCCGTCCGCTACAGGATGGTCTGGAGGTACGTCGAGAGAGGCTACAGATACCTCCACATCGACGTAGGCCACGTCTGCCAGAACCTGTACCTCGCAGCTGAGGCCATCTCCAGCGGCGTCTGCGCCATCGGCGCCTTCGACGACGATGTGCTCAACGGGATCCTGGGGCTGGACGGTGAGGAGCAGGTCGCCATCTACGTGGCTACCGTGGGGAAGAAGTGACAGGGAGGCAACTGGCCACTTTTTTTTAAATAAAAATAAAAAATTGATTTTTAGGCCTTGACGAATTCGACGAACTCCTTTCCGAAAGCCTTACACTTCTCCAGGTGCTGGTCCGCCTGGTACTTGATGTTGTTGGCCTCCTCGACGCAGACCTCGTCCTTGACCTTGAAACCCATGCCCTGCACCGTCTTCTTCAGGAGCTCCTCCATCACCCAGGCACCGTCCCAGCCGTAGCTGCCGAATATTGCTGCGGGGTGGCCCTTCACGTTCATCTTGCCGGACTTGGCATAGGCCTCCATGTTATCGAGGAAGCTGCGCATTCCCTCCGTGACGTTCGCGTAGATGCACGGGGAGCCCAGGAGTACGCCGTCGGCCTTCTCCACCATCGATAGCGGGAAGGGCTCACCGATCTTCTTGACCTCGACCACGGCACTGGCGACGGAGCCGGCCCCCTCCGCGATAGCGTGGGCCATTTTTTCCGTGTTCCCGGTCATGCTGTCGTATATGATCATTATCTTCATTCGCAAGTCACCTGATCCTTCGATACTTGGATCAATTTTCTATGCGGCAGCTTATATATCGTTGTCTCTCGACCCGCCCGAGTTACCTCAGCCTACGTCCGATGAGCTTGTGCACCAGGGCGAGGAGGGTGACGCTCGTTAGGATCGCCGACACAACGTTCAGGGAATCCCCCTCAAGGGCGACGTCGAGGGCTGTGCCCGCAGCCGGGGGATGAATGGTGTTTGTAGCCATCATGCCCATTGTGGACAGCCCGACGGCGAGGGCGCATCCCACGAGGGAGTTGACGTAGATGAAGCCGGGGAGCGTAGAGCAGATGGCGCCCGTCACAAGGCCTATGAGGTGACCCCCTATGAGGCTTCGGTTCCTGGCGGTCTCACTGGTCGGCATGGTGAGGGCGATGAAGATGGACGCGCCGACGGACGAGACGATGACGACGTGCTCCATGCTCAGGAGGATCAGGGTCGTCACGAAAGCGAGAGCCCCCACGCCCAGGATCCTCGACACGCCCTCACCGATTTTACCGTCCATTTCTGTACGGGGTCGCTGGCCTCCATTATAACGTTTATCCTGATGACACACCGGATATCTCCCAAATAGAGAGGAGGTTCCAGATCTAAAGCTAGAACTCCCGATGCTCGGTCCTGGCGATAATCTCTTCCTGGAGCTCCCTGCCGATATCTACGAAGTAGTCGCTGTAGCCCGCCACTCTCACGATGAGGTCCTTGTACTGCTCCGGGTTCAACTGGGCCTTCTTCAGCGTCTCCGCGCCGACGACGTTGAACTGGATGTGATGCCCGTTCATCCTGAAGTAGGTCCTCACGAGGTGGAGCAGCTTCTCCAGGCTCTCGTCGTCGGCGAGCAGCTCCGGCATGAACTTTTGGTTGAGCAACGTGCCACCAGTCCGAGTATGATCGATCTTCGCGACGGACTTCACCACCGCTGTTGGGCCGTGGATGTCGGCGCCGTGACTGGGAGATATCCCGTCCGAGAGGGGCTCTCCGCTCCTCCGGCCGTCGGGCGTCGCCCCCGTCACCCTGCCGAAGTAGATGTGGACAGTTGTGGGGAGGAGGTTCACCCGATACTTGCCCCCTTTGGTATTCGGTCTGCCGTCCACCGTGTCGAAGTATGCTTCAAAGACCGACCTAGCCACGTCGTCGGCATAGTCGTCGTCGTTGCCGTACTTGGGCGTCTTCCTGACGAACATCAGTCGGGTCTTCTCGTTCCCCTCGTAGTCGTCCCTGAGCATCCTCATGAGCTCGGGCATCGTCATGGTCTCCTCGTCGAACACGTGGTACTTGACGGCGGTCAGCGAGTCCGTCAGCGTCCCCATCCCCACGCCCTGGATGTATGTCACGTTGTACCGAGGGCCGCCGTCGTGGTAGTCCCTCGCACGTTCTATGCAGTCATCGAAGAGGAGGGACATGAAGGGGGCCGGCATGTGCTGGGCGAACAGGCGCTCTATGACGTTGTTGCCACGTATCTTAACGTCCACGAAGTGCCTCAGCTGCCTGCTGTAGGCGCCCATCAGCTCCTCGAACGAGGTAAACTCGCCCGGGTCGCCGGTGGGGATCCCTATGAGATCTCCCGTGTTCGGATCGACCCCGTTGTTCAGCGTGATCTCGAATATCTTGGGCCAGTTGCAGTAGCCCGTGAGGGTGCAGCTCTCCTTACCAAACCCGCTTATGGTGACGCATCCACTGGGCCCCCCCGCCCTGGCGTCCCCCAGGGTCTTCCCGGCCCGGAGGAACTCCTGGATGATGACGTCCGTGTTGAACAGCGAGGGCTGCCCGAAGCCCGCCTTCACGACCCTGAGCGCGTGCCTCAGAAACCTGTCGGGGTTCACCTTACTCATCTGGATGCAGGCGCTGGGCTGGATGAGGTGCATCTCCTCGACGACGTCCAGAATCAAGTAGGAGAGCTCGTTGACGGCGTCCGAGCCATCTGCCTTCAGTCCGCCGACGTTGATGAGGGCAAAGTCTTGATAGGTGCCGCTCTGTTCCTCGGTGATCATCACCTTGGGGGGCGCGGGCTGGTTGTTGAACTTGATCCAGAAGCACTCAAGGAGCTCCTTTGCGAACTCACTGGTGAGGCTCCCACCCTCCAACCCCTCCTTGTAGAAGCCTATCAGGTGCTGGTCGAGGCGCCCAGGATTGAAGGAGTCCCAGGTATTTAGCTCCGTCACCACCCCCAGGTGGCAGAACCAGTACATCTGGAGCGCCTCCCAGAAGTCCCTAGGGGACTCCGCGGGGACCCGGGAGCAGACCTCGGAGATCTTCTCCAACTCCGCCATCCGCTGGGGGTCCCCTTCCACCGCCGCTAGTTCCCTCGCCCGTTCGGCGTGGCGCCCTGCGAAGGTGATGAGGGCGTCGGCGGCGATCTCCATCGCCTTGAGCTCCTGCTCCTTGGCATAGGCCTCCATGTCGTTGTGGAAGTCGAGGTTGGAGAGCCGTTCCCTGATCTCTTCCTTGAGCTGGTTGAGCCCCTTCCCGTAGATCTTGTCGTCGAGGACGGCGTGACCCGGCGCTCTCTGCTCCATGAACTCTGTGAAAACCCCGGCGTCGAAGGCGCTCCTCCACTCGTCGGTCATGGAGGAGAAGAGCCGTTCCCTCATCGTCCTCCCCCCCCAGAAAGGGATTATCCTCTCCTCGTAGATCCTCCGTGCCTCGTCGGTGACGATAAAGGGCGTCCTCTCCCTGGAGTTCATCACGTCAAGGTCCTCGAGACTGTGACAGCAGAGCTCCGGGAACGTCGGCGTAGCCTTGGGCGCGGGCCCCCTCTCGCCAACGATGAGCTCCCCATCATTGATGCAGGTCGCCTTGTTATCCATCAGGTACCTGAAGGCTAGGGCCCTGGCGACGGGTGGCGAATGGACGTCGGCCTCCCCGCTGCCGTAGAAGTCGGTAAGAATCTCCGCTCTCTCAGTGGAGAGGTAGGGCTTTGTGTTGACGCTCTGCTCCCTCAGCCGTTCGACCCTCTCGGTTCTCAGCTCTCATCCACCTATCTTGACGTTGAGACCGAAGTTCTCTAGGTAAGCCATGATCTCCTCGAGTCTCTCCTGTGGGGGTAGAACGCTTGTGAATATTGAATCTTTTGACCTAGTCAGCCGCCTCTGCTTTTCGACCCCTGCCTTGTGGTAGGGAAGGAGGCTGACGTCTTTGACGTTCCTCAACGTCAAGAGAAGCTCCCCTAGCTCCCGGATGTTGCCGTCGTCATCGTTCATTCCCGGGATCAATGGCACACGGACCACCACGTTGCTGCCCGCCT
>Ga0307379_10006077_pt1 | contig 16677 bp, 12 predicted proteins | sample UN2MG_FD_202237 | JGI IMG/M metagenome (GOLD analysis project Ga0307379, IMG submission 202237) | Soil microbial communities from Risofladan, Vaasa, Finland - UN-2 | ecosystem: Environmental > Terrestrial > Soil > Coastal area > Acid sulfate soil | place: Finland: Risofladan, Vaasa | collected... | reverse complement strand
GTGTGCCTTGTGAGCTGCCAGCGCAGCCCCGAGCCCGTATTCCTCAAATGGAAGGAAACCGAGGCGAGCCCGGAGGGCGATTTTTATGTCCGGAGCGGCCCGGGATCTGTAAAGCTCAGTCCCGATAGCGCCGCCGAATACATCAAAACCCGGTTCCCCCTCTCCTCCATCCTCTCCCACCAGGGGAGAGGATAGCTTTATCACAAAAAAGGGAAGCAGATCTTCGTCTTCGAAGCGATCCTTTTCCGTTGATCACAAAATTCCGGCACCCTGATGTCTCGCTCCCGCAAGAGCCTCAATCCTTCTCCCTTCCCCCTCTCCTCCATCCTCTCCCACAAGGGGAGAGGAAATTTCTATCGATATTTTCATAAAAAGACCAGGCTGGTTTGTTCGAATCGGCCGCTATTTTCGGTTGACTAACCGCCCCTCCTGTTGATATTCTTCCATCATCCTGTTGGATTGGGGAGGCGGCATGTCCAATAAATGCCCCAAATGCGAGTTTGACAATCCCGAGGACACGATTTATTGCGGGCATTGTGCCGCGCCGCTCAAGCCGTCCACCAAGGATCCCTTCGTTCTTACTGAAACCCTCCGGGCGCCACGCGAAGAGCTGACCACCGGATCGACTTTCGCCGGAAAGTATCAGATTATCGAAGAGCTGGGAAAGGGGGGCATGGGCCGGGTTTACAAGGCGCTCGACACCGAAGTGAACGAAAAGGTCGCCCTGAAGCTTATCAAGCCGGAGGTCGCCCTCGACAGGGAGACGATCGAACGTTTCCGCAATGAGCTGAAACTCGCCCGCAAGATCCGCCACAAGAACGTCTGCCAGATGTTCGACCTGAACACCAGCGAAGGAATCTATTACATTACCATGGAGTACGTCTCGGGCCAGGATTTGAAGGGATTGATCCGTCAATCGGGAAGGCTGGCGGTCGAAACCGCAGTGTCCATCGCCAAACAGATCTGCGACGGCCTGGAGGAAGCCCACGGGCTGGGCATCGTCCACCGGGACCTCAAGCCCGGCAACATCATGGTCGACCGGGACGGCCAGGCCCGGATCATGGATTTCGGGATCGCCCGGTCGCTCAAGGCCAAGGGCATCACCGGCGCCGGAGTGATGATCGGAACTCCCGAATACATGTCTCCGGAGCAGGTCGAGGGCAAGGAGGTCGATGCGCGGTCGGACATCTACTCTCTCGGTGTCATCCTTTATGAAATGGTGGCCGGCCGGGTGCCGTTCGAGGGCGACACGCCTTTCACCGTCGGAGTCAAACACAAGAGCGAGGTCCCCAGGCCGCCGAAAGAGCTCAATGCCCAGATTCCGGAGGACCTCAACCGGGTGATATTGAAATGCCTGGAAAAAGAGAAGGGGAAACGCTATCAAAGCGCCGGGGAACTACGCTCAGACTTGAGCCGGATCGAGGAAGGGATGCCGACAGCGGCGCGGGTCATTCCGAAGAAAACGGCTTTCACGTCAAAGCAAATCACGGTGACCGTCGGGGTAAAAAAGCTCGTCGTTCCCGGCGTTGCGCTGATCGCTCTTGTGGCCTTGGCCCTCGTTCTCTGGCGGGTCATCCCGAAAAAGAAGGCGGCTCCAATTCCAACGGACAAACCTTCCGTTGCTATCATGTATTTCAAGAACAATACGGGCGATGCCGCGCTCGACCACTGGAGGACGATGATATCGAACCTGCTCGTCACGGACCTCACTCAATCAAAGCACATCCGGGTCCTGAGCGAGGACAAGCTCTTCCAGATCCTCACCCGGCTCGGGCAAGAGGACAGCCAAACATACTCCGCGGATGTCCTCCGTGAGGTGGCCGCCGAAGGCCGGGTCAACCACATCATTCAGGGGGCCTATGCCAAGGCAGGAGACGAATTTCGGATCAACGTCACGCTTCAAGCGGCCGGCTCGGGAGAGCTCATCGGGTCGGAATCGGTGGCCGGAAAAGGAGAGGGCAGCATTTTCTCCATGGTGGATGAGCTGACCCGGAGGGTCAAGGCGAATTTCAAGCTTTCGCCCCAGGACATCGCCTCCGATATCGATAAGGACGCAGGGATCGTCACCACGAGCTCGCCCGACGCCTACAAATATTACGTCGAGGGAATCCGGCACGATGTCAAGGGGGAATACCGCCAGGAGATCGAATCCATGGAAAAGGCGGTGGCCATCGACCCGGAGTTCGCCTCCGCTTATCTGGCCATGTCTTGGTCTTACCAAAATCTTGTCTATTTTGCCGAACAGAAAAAGTATGCGGAAAAAGCCATGGCGCTGAGCGACAGGTTGACCGACCGGGAAAAATACAATATCCAGGGTCATTATTACGGGGATTCGGAAAAGACCTACGATAAAGCCGTTGAAGCGCTCGGGAAATTGGTGGCCCTTTATCCCGATGATATATCGGGGAACAACATGCTTGCCATCGTCTACAGCGGGATGGGAGAAAACGAAAGGGCCATCGCGCGGTACAAAGTCTGCCTCGCGGCTGGAACCGAGGATGTGGTTATCTATCGAAATCTAGCTGGGACTTATGAATATATCGGCGCCTATGACAAGGCCATCGAAGTTTATGAGTCCTATCTTAAGAATATCGGAGACAGCGCCGTGATACGCCGCAGCCTGGCCGATACCTACCTCCTGCTTGGCAAAAACGACCTCGCTCTCTTCGAACTGGACAAGGCCGTCGCCCTGAGCCCGACGGACTGGGAAAACAACCGTACAAGGGGAGATATTTATCTCTATATGGATAACCTGAGCGGCGCTGAAGAAGAATACACAAAGCTCCGGCAAAGAAATGAGATGGACGGCCGGGGCTGGGGTTTGGAAAGACTCATTGACTTGTATCCTCTCCAGGGCAGGTTCGGAGAAGCGAAAAAGCTGGCACGAGTATTTATCGAAATGGCGGAAAAGCTCGGGCAGAGCCGCTGGGAGAGGCTCTTTCGGATTAACCTCTCTTATCAGGAGCGGAGATCGGGTCATCCGGAAGCGGCGCTGCAGGAGCTGCATAAGGCCTGGGCAAACGCGGTCGCGGATGAAAGCTTCGGGGATCAGAGGAATATCCTGCTCGATCAGGGGTTGGCGCATCTGGAGATGAAATCCATAAGCCAAGCCCAGGCTGTCGCTGCTCGATTGAAAGCGGCAGTCGATCTGGCGCCCAACAAAAAGCTCATCTGGTACTCTCACTATCTGACGGGGATGATCGAGCTGGAGAAGAAGAATTATTCCAAGGCGGTTGAATTGTTCAACCTGGGATTGCCCTTGTTAAACGCGGATTCAGGTACCCACTTCCTGTTCGCCAACGCCATGGGCACGGCCTTCAATCGACTCGGGGATCTCGATAGCGCTCGCCGGGAGTATGAGAAAATCGCTTCTCTGGGTGTCAGCAGGCTGAGTTATGGTGATATCTATGCCAAGGCCTATTACCAGCTCGGGAAAATCAGCGAACAGCAGGGGAAGACAGCCGAAGCCGCAGAGCACTACCGGAAATTCCTCTCCCTCTGGAAGGACGCCGACCCCGGCCGGCCAGAAGTTGAGGACGCCAAGAAGCGCCTGGCCGCCATTGGCTGAAGTCAAGGATAGTTGAAGTAAAGAAATCCCTCTCCCTTCCCCCTCTCCTCCATCCTCTCCCACCGGGGGAGAGGAGGCTTCTATTGCGGAAAAGAGGAGGGCACCGAAATCTCCGTCTTCGGGGCTATCATCTTCCACTGACCCCGCCTCTCTGCTATAATATTCTACTATTTCTAGGAGCATCGAACATGCCTATCTACGAATATGAATGCACCCAATGCGGGTGCCGCAGCGAGGTCATCCAGAAGGTGAGCGACCCGCTTCTCCGGAAATGCCGGAAGTGCGGCGGCGCGCTGAAGAAACTCATCTCCTCTTCCGCCATCCAGTTCAAAGGAAACGGCTGGTACATCACCGATCACCCCCGTAAGTCGTCGCCCCAAGAAGAAGCCAAGGGGAAGGATAAAGCGCCCGCCAAAGAGCCCTGCACTCCGGACGCTCCGTCGGAGACCAAACCCAAGAGCGAAAATAAAGCCTTCCCTCGGCCAGCGGAAAAGTAGTCTCTCTTCTAAGCAGAACCATTTTCTTCTTCCCCCAGCAAATCCGGGATGGCAGCAGTGACGATAGAATGTTTAGCCATGCCTTCTTTTCCCCAAGGCGAGGGGTATAGGCGAGAACGTCATCCGGAGGCGAGCGGGCAGACCTTACTTTGCCCGGCGAGGGCTTGGGTCTATTCCGGTGACACCTTCAAGACTCTGTTCTTATTATATTAATCCCCCCTGCCCCCTTAGGGAATTAAGGGGGAAAAAGGTTGGTGTCTCCGGGAAAGGTCGGTGAGGAAGTCCGTCGACGACTGCCCGCCTTCTTTTCCCTGGGCGAGGGGCAGTGGCAGGAGAAACCCGTATGAGGAGTGAGCGGGCACGGTTTCTCGACCGCAGAGAGAGAAGAGCGAACGACGAATCGAGCCCGTTTTCCGCGCTGGGAGGAAACGGGCGCGGTTTCGATGCCACTACCCCGAGCCTTCTTTTGACATCATGGCTTGGGGGGGCATAAAATGAATACGATGAAGATTCTCATCCGCGTCCCCAACTGGATCGGCGATTCCATCCTCGCCCGGCCGGCGATCGAAAGCATCGCGGACAGCTTCCCCGAAGCCGAACTATGGCTGAGCGCCGCGGAATGGGTCAAGGACCTGTTCTCCTCAGATGGGAAGATCCCGGGTATCGTGCCTCTTTCGCCCGCGAACGACATCAAAAGCGTCCGGGCGGCCGCCCGGAAGCTCAGGGCGCAAAGCTTCGACGTCGGGATACTGCTCACCAATTCCTTCGGGTCGGCCCTGCTCTTCTTACTCGCCGGGATCCCCGAGAGATGGGGCTATGCGGCCGACGGCCGCAGACCCCTTCTCACCAAATCCGTCCGCCGCCTGAACCCGGACTCGCCCCGCCACCAGGTCCACTATTACCTCGACCTGGTCTCAGGGCTTGGTTTGACGACCCGCCCGCCCGAGCTCCGGCTCTCTGTACCGCCGGAGGAAAAAGAGCGGGCCCGGCAGCGCCTTCTCGACCTGGGCCTTGACCCGCAACGGCCTCTCGTTATCCTCAGCCCGGGCGCCGGCTACGGCCCGGCAAAAAGGTGGCCTGCCTCCCGGTTTGCGGCGCTGGCCTCCCTGTTCCAGGAACGAAAAGATGCCGCGGTGCTCGTCATCGGCTCGGCCGCGGAATCCGACATCGCCGCCACGATCTCCTCTTCTCTGAAAAAAAAGCCCTTTGTCCTGACGGGAAAGACGACCTTGCCCCAACTCAAGGGCCTGATCAGCCGGGCTCATCTCTTCGTCTCCAATGACTCCGGCCCGATGCATCTGTCCAACGCCCTCCGGGTCCCGGTTGTGGGGATCTTCGGCCCGACCGACCCGGCAATAACGGGTCCCTTCGAGCAGCCGGCGGCCGTCGTCAAGAAGGATGTTCCCTGCTGGCCTTGCTCTTACCGGAAGTGCCCCTATGACCATCGCTGCATGATGCAAATCGATCCGGAAGAAGTATACCGGGCTGGCGAGGCGCTCTGGAGATGAAGAGAAAGGCCGTTTTCCTCGACCGCGATGGGACGCTCAACGTCGATTCGTCCTACCCATCTCGGTACGACCAGATTGTCATCTTCCCGGAAAGCTACGAGGCCATAAGGAAGCTCAACCGGGCGGAATTGCCGGCCGTGGTTGTCACCAACCAGTCGGGCGTCGGCCGGGGGCTTCTGACCGAGGACGACCTAAACGAGATCCATGCCCGGCTGAGCGCCTCGTTCGCCAGTCATGACGCCCATCTCGACGCCATCTACTTTTGCCCTCATTACCCCCTGTCAGCTGATCCCCGGTACCGCAAAGAATGCGACTGCCGGAAGCCGAACCCCGGCCTCGCCCTGCGAGCGGCGACCGAGCTCGGGATTGACCTCGGCAGCTCCTACATGATCGGCGACAAGCCCGAGGACATCATCTTCGGGATGAACATCCGGGCGGTCCCGGTGCTCGTTCTGACGGGCTCCGGCCGGGAGTCGCTGGCGAAACTCCGGGAGCAGGGTCTCGAACCGGCCCATGTGGCCGAAAGTATCCTCCAAGCCGCGGACTGGATCCTGGATAGGGAGAAACGGCAAGCCCATGATCCGCTTTGACGACATTCTCGACAAGGTCTCGGCCTCCTACAGCGAGAAAGAGGTCAACCAGCTCAAAAAGGCTTACGTCTTTGCGGCCAGGGCGCACAAAGGCCAGACCCGGCGCTCCGGCGAGCCTTACCTCAGCCACCCCCTGGAGGTCGCCAATATGCTGGCCGACATGGGGCTGGACAGCACAACCCTCCTCGCCGGCCTTCTCCATGACGTCTTGGAGGACACCGAAATAACCCCCGCCGACCTGCGCGAGAACTTCGGCCAGGATGTGGCCGACCTGGTGGAGGGCGTCACCAAGATGAGCCGGGTCCAGGAATCCTCCCCCGAGGTCCGCCAGGCCGAGACGATCCGCAAGATCATCCTGGCCATGATCAACGACCTGCGGGTCATCTTCATCAAACTGGCCGACCGCATCCACAACCTGAAGACCCTCAAGTTCCTGTCCGAGGACAAGCAAAAACAGATCGCCAAAGAGACCCTGGACATCTACGCGCCGATCGCCAACCGTCTGGGCATGGGCCGCATTAAGGCCGAGCTCGAGGATCTTTCCTTCCGCTACGTCAATCCCGATGCGTATTTCAGGATCGCCTCCCTCGTCGCGCCGCAAAGGCAGAAGGCGGAGGAGGAGCTAGCCGGGTTCGCCAAGGTTCTGGGAAAGCTGTTGAAGGACAACGGCATAGCGGTGGAGATCCAATCCCGGATCAAACGCCACTACAGCATTTATGACAAGATGAAGCGCCGGGATATCGATTTCGACCAGGTCTACGATTTCAAAGCGATGCGCATCGTCACCGATACGGCCAAGAACTGCTATGCGGCCCTGGGGATCATCCATCAGAAATGGCCGCCGCTGCCGAACCGCTTCCGGGATTTCATCGCCATGCCCAAGCCCAACCTCTACCAGGCCCTGCACACGACGATCATCACCGCGGGCAAGCAGACCTTCGAGATCCAGATCCGGACCCAGGACATGCACATCCTGGCCGAGAACGGGATCGCGGCCCACTGGAGATACAAGGACCAGGACTCCTCGAACCTTGTCCGCGAGGACAAGCGGCTGGAGTGGCTTCGGGAGATGGTCGAACTCTACAAAGAGCAGAAAAGCCCGCGCGAGTTCCTGAAGAACCTCAAGACCGACCTCATCCCGGAGGAAGTTTATGCCTTCACGCCAAAAGGGAAAGTCATCACTCTTCCTCTGGGCGGATCGGCGCTCGACTTCGCCTTCAAGGTCCATTCCGAGATCGGACTCCATGCCGCCGGTGCGGTCATCAACGGCCGGGTCGCGCCCCTGAAAAACATCCTCAAGACGGGCGACATCGTCGAGATTCTCACCTCGGCGGAAAAAGCACCCCGCCGCAGCTGGCTGAACATCGTCTTCACTTCCGGAGCCCGGCACCAAATCAAGCGCTGGCTCAACCAGCAAGAGAAATTCAGGAGCGTCACTCTGGGCAAGAAGATCTGGGAGAGAGAATCGCGTCGCTACGCACTCCCTGCCGGGCTCCTCAAAAAAGAGAACCTGCTCCCCCGGCTGGCCGAGGTCCTGCCCTTCAAGCTCCAGAACATGGAATCCTTTTACACCCTGGTCGGGCTGGGCCGCTTGGTCGTCAATAAGAAATTCATGGCCAGGCTCAGCCCGGAAGGGGAGCCGGCCGAGAAGAAACAGGCCCTGTTACGGAAATTCGTGGACAAGGTCAGCGGTCGGTCGGGCAGCGGCATCTCCGTCCTGGAGACAGCGGTGGAGGTCGTCCATTTTGCCCGCTGTTGCGCTCCGATCAAAGGAGAGCCCATCGTCGGCTACCTGACCTCCGGGAAAGGCGTCACCATCCACGCCACCCGCTGCTCCCTGGTCAGCAAGGAGATCCTGAACGGCGAGAGGATGGTGGAGGTTTCCTGGGATTCCGCTTCAGTGGGGCCCTACAAGAGCCGCGTGCTGATCAAGGCCGGCGACTCGCCGGGCCTCCTGGGGAAGGTCGCTACCAGCATCGCCCAGTCGGACGGCAACATCACCAAGGCCGAAGTCACGACCACCGCCGACAATAAAGCCCAGATCAAGCTCAGCCTGCTTATCCGGGACCTGAAACACCTCGAAACCATCATCAAGAAGATTTCGGGGTTCAAAGAGATCGTCTCGGTGGAAAGAATCTGAGAGGGCTTTCAGACCGCCTTGGCCACTTTCCCGGAGCGCAGGCAGCGCGTACACACCCAGATCTTGCGCGTTCCAGCGGGGGTCTGGGCCTTGACCTGCTGGAGGTTAGGCTTCCACTTCTTCGGTGAGGCCTTATGGGAATGGCTCACACTGTGCCCGAAGGCGGGGCCTTTGCCGCAGATTTCGCATACTTTCGGCATGATCTTTACTCTCTTCTGTGATCGAGTGAGAATTTATACCACAAACGGCGGAATCCCGCAATATCAGGCGCCGACCCGGCGTCTCTCGAAGGCGGTGAGCGTGTTCTTCATCAGCATGGCGATGGTCAGGGGCCCGACTCCCCGAGGCACCGGCGTCATCGCTCCGGCGCGTTCGAAGGCCGCGGGGTGGACGTCGCCCACAAGAGTGTAGCCTTTGGCCTGGAGGTCCTTCTGCCGCTTCTCGTCATCTCCGAAATAGGCTCTGACGCGGGCCGGGTCGCTCACCGAATTGATGCCGACATCGATGACCGTGGCCCCGGGCTTGACGAACTCCGGCTTGACAAAGGCCTCCTTGCCCATGGCGGCGATGAGGATGTCCGCCCGGCTGCAAACCTTGTCCAGGTCGCGGGTCTTGGAGTGGCAGATGGTGACCGTGCCGTTCTCGTTGGTCAGCATGGCGGCCAACGACTTGCCGACCAGGAGGCTACGGCCGATGACCACCACGTCCCGGCCTTCGATCGGGATCTTGTATGCCTTGAGCATTTCGATCACGCCCAGCGGAGTGCACGGCCTGAATCCGGTCTTGTTGGCCAGGATGGTGCCCAGATTGAAGGGGTGGAGCCCGTCCACATCCTTTTCGGGCGAGAGGGCACAGACGATGGCGAAGGGGTCGATCTGCGCAGGCAGGGGAAGCTGGACCAGGATGCCGTCGACCTCGTCCCGGCGGTTCAGCTCGCCGATCTTCCCGAGCAGCAGCGCCTGGCTGATATCGCCGGCATAGGCCTGGACCTCGGAAAATAGCCCGAGTTCCCGGCAGGCCTTCTCTTTAGAGCGGACATAGACCTGAGAGGCTTTGTTGTCGCCGACGAGGACCGCAGTCAGGCCCGGCACTTTGCCTATCGTCTCTCGATAGTGAGCGGTTTTTTGCTTTACCTCTTCCTTGATCCGATCGGCCAGCGTCTTGCCCTCGAGACTGATCGCCATGGGGACTCCTTTCTCTGCCAGGTCGCCATTATACCCAGGCCGTCCGCCCAAGACAACATCCGTCATCGAGAGAAAAGGCCATGTCCCCGAGTTTCCGGCGACTCTTCTTGAGAGAAGAGGGCGAGCATTTGGCATGGAAGTTGCTTCGTCTCGATGTGTGAACTTGACGAACCAAGGGAAAAAAGGTACTTTCGAAAAAGCGGGCATGTCCAAACCGATCTTGAGGGGAATCGCTTCAGTTTTTCTTGGGATAGCCCTGCTCTCCGCTTGCGCCGGCCCTCGCCTTATGGACCAGATCGGTTTTGGTATCTGGGCGGCTGACCGGGACCTCTGGGATGAGGCGATTTTCCGCTGGAAAAAGGTCCTCGCCCAGGAACCCCGGTCGGTGGCCGCCCATAATAACCTGGCCGTGGCCTATGAAAAAAAGGGGCTCTGGGAGGAAGCCCGGAAAGAGTATGAGGCCGCCTTGAAGCTGGATCCTGATAATCCCTGGGTCAAGTTCAACCATGAAAATTTCCGGAACAACCTCGAGCCCGATAAAAAGGACAAAGAGGAGGAGGCCGACAAAGGTGAGAAGAAATAGCCTCCCCCTTCTCCTTCTGCTGCTCTTCCTGACGCGCTGCGGCGGGGACACCTACCGGAAAGTCCGGCTCGAACTTCCCGCCTACTCAACTTTCCATCCGGACGAGTTCCAGGAAGTGATCTTGACCAATTTCCTGATCGTCAACGCACCCGAAGGCTTTGACCTGGACCAGGAGCTCGCCGCCTTCTTCGTCCCGGAGTTCGAGCGGAAGCTGAGTCTCCCCGTTACAGTGCAGCGCGTCCGCCTGGAAAGCGAGGAATCTATCCGGCGGCCCGATTTCTGGCAAGCTCTCGCCCCGGGATCTTCCCGCCGACTCTACGTCACCGGGAAAGCGGAACTCACCCGGGAGATCCGCAAGTCTATTCTGGGAATGGTCCCTGGAGAAGATCCTCTTTCTCCCCAGAGAAAAATCGCCGAGCGGACCCTCTTTTCGCTCTCCCTTCATCTCTTCCTCATCCGGGGAGACAACGGGGAGGTCCTGCTGGACAGGGATTTCAAGGAGATAAAAACCTACGCCAGCCCCGATCAAAGGACCGATTTCGCTTTCCATGACTTGGCCCTGAGGATCAAGACCAAGCTCTTCCGGCCGATCTTGAACGAGGAAAGATTCCAGGAAAGGTACCTGTTGCTGAAATGAAGGAGTCCCGGTGACACTCCGCCTGCGCTTCGCCTCCGTGCTCCTCCTCGGCCTCTGCCTGGTCCCCAAAAGTCAGGCCCAGCGGTTCATGTTCTATCCCTATTACGGCAAGAACAAAGTGATCTACGAGACCTTCCGCTGGCAGCGTTACGCGACCGAACACTTCCAGATCTATTTTTATGCCGAGGAGCCTCGCCTTCTCAAGTCTATCGCCGAGCTGGCCGAGAGCGCCTACCAGAAGTTGAGCGAAATCCTCAAACACCAGCTCTCCAGCCCCGTCCCGCTTCTTTATTACACCACCTATACCGACTTCGAGCTTTCCAACCTGTTCGATATCTCGGAAGGTGTCCTCGGAGTCAGCGAACCCCTTCTCCACCGAATCGGGATTCACGGGGACATGCCCATCGATGATCTCCAGCGCCTCGTCGAGCACGAGCTCGCCCACGTCTTCCAGTTCGATATCCTCTGGGGCAGCCAGGGCGTCTCTCTCTATGCCCTGAACGTTCCGCCGCTGTGGTTCTTCGAGGGCCTCTCCGAGTACGTCACCCAGGACTGGTCTTCCTGGTCGACGATGATCGTCCGCGATGCCGTGCTCAATGACCGAATCCCGGAGCTGACGGACTCGGGCGACCTCGAAGCCCGCTTTCCCATGCCCCGTGACCCCGCTTACGATTTCGGCCACGCCCTCTACGATTTCATCGACTCCCGCTACGGCCCGAACGGTGTCAAAGACCTCTGGCAGGCGCTCCGGAACTCTTCCCTCATCGGGAGGCTCACCCCGCTCAAGCGGGCTTTCAACGTCAGACCCTACGAGTTCAACCACGATTTTCGGAAATATCTCCGGGAGAAAAACCGGAAATTCCTCCTCCGTGAGAACCCCGAAGATTACAGTATCGCCCTCGGCCCGAAGTTTCCCCGCAATCCGTATTATTTCGCCTTTTCCCATGCCGTATCGCCCTCCGGAGACCTTGTCGCCGCCCTGACCTTCAACGTCCCCGATTATGAAATCGACCTCGTCCTCATCTCGACAAAAGACGGGTCGGTCGTCAAGAATATCACCCCCGGGTTCACCACCGCCTACGAGTACATCACCTACGAGTATGATCCGTCTTTGGGGAGCGACATCGCCTGGTCCCCGGACGGAGATAGCATCGCCTTCATCGCCCGGGACGGCCGCAGGTATTCCCTCTATCTCGTCGATCCGCTGAAGGGCGTAATCCGGCGGAAGTACAAGATCGGCTATGACCGTCCTTCTGCACCCCGTTTTTTCCCGGACGGCCGCGCGGTCCTGTTCACCGCCTTCAGCCGGGGGATCCACGATATCTTCCGTCTCGACCTCGCCGGCGGGGAGATCGCCAACCTGACCCAGGACGATTTCTTCGAGAAGGCACCGGTCATCTCTCCCGACGGCCGGTCCGTTGCCTACACGATCCGGCTGGACAAGACCGACAAGCTTTTCCTCTCGCCCCTCGCCGACCTCTCCCTCAAAACCCAGCTGACCTTCGGCCCGGGCAACACCACCTGCCCGTCATTCTCGACCGACTCGCGCCGGATCTTTTTCAGCAGCGACGTCCGGGACGCGTTCAATATCTACTCCGTCGACCTCGCCGGCGGGGAGGTCCGGCGCTACACGGACGTCTGGACCGGGAATTTCTTTCCCGCCCCTCATCCGGCCGACCCGGAGAGGATCGTCTTCGCCTCCTTCAACAAGGGGTCCTATCAAATCTTTTCGGCCCGGCTCCAGGGTGTCGTCGAGGACCGCATCTCCTTTGTCGACCTGGGAAGCCCTGAGAGCACACGCTCCTTCCAGCCACGGCTCACCCTGGATATCGATGAGAAGAAAATCGAGCCCTACAGGGGCATGAAGAAACTCTACGTGGCTCAGCGGCCACCGCTCGACCTCATCGTCTCAACGGACGGCTCGATCTACGGCGGCGCCGCCCTCGCCTTCGGCGACCTCCTGGGCGATCACAATTTCCGGGTGATGATCTATCAGGCACGGGGATTCCGTTCCTACTTTTTTTCCTATCTCAACCAAAGGCGCCGCCTCCAGTTCATGCCCAGCCTCTATGAATACACGATGTTCTTTTATCCCTCCTATGCCTATTTCGACCCCGGTCTTGCCAACCGCTTGACCTATCAAGACGCCATCGCCTACCGCAAGATCACGAGCGCCAACATCAGTCTCTATTATCCTCTCGACCGGTACCATCGCCTTGAGGGCAACGCGGGTTTCTATCGTTATGAGGAAAGTTTCCTCGACCCTTACGAGATCAAACGGTACGGCTCTTCGGACTACAAATATTTCTGGAACGGCAATGCCTTTTCCTTCTCCTTGTCCTTGATCGGCGAGACGACCCATTTCAGCCCTTATTACGGCCCCCGGGCCGGCCATACCTTTCGCCTGTCCGTATCTCGAGCCCTCCCGGTGGCTCAGGGTTTCTTCAGCAATACCACGGTGCAGGCCGACCTCCGCAAATACATCAACCTGGGAGGCAACGCTCTCCTCGCTTTCCGTTTCGAGGGCTGGGCCAGCCGGGGTCGAAATCCTTACCTTTTTTACTATGGGGGGAACAACCAGGTCCGGTCTTCCTACTTCTACAACCTGGCCAGCACCGAGGGCTGGTTTGTCAACGCCGAGCTGCGTCTGCCCTTGATCAATATCGCTTCCACCATCATCGGTCCGCTCGGTCCTGTTCGCGGGGTCCTCTTCTTTGACCTCACCCGTTCCCGGCTCAACGGCTACCCGGCAAAATTCTATCACTATGCCGATCCCTACCTGCCACCCGAAGCCCTGGACGCCATCGGTTCCTTCGGCTGGGGCATCCAGCTCTTCCTTCTGGGCCTGCCCATGCATATCGAATGGGCCAAGAAGCTGGGTTGGACGGACTTTTCCGATCCCCTGAACGTCCAGGGTTTCGGCTCTTTCCAGGCCAAGTTCTGGATCGGCCTCGATTTTTAACCTTTGCTTTCCCCCCGCCCGCCACAAAGAGCCAAGGATGCCACGGCCCTTTTCAAGGAAGTATTCCTAAATAAGTGATCACCATGATGGCTGCAGGAAGCCGCCCTTAAGCCCCCGTAGCGGAGGGGGGACCCGTCGGTTTTTAACGACGGGGGGACCCGTCGGGACTGGTTCCCGGGGTGCGGGGGCCGGGGGTGGTTTCCTGCAGCCAACGGAATCAAACAAACGAAAATACTTGCTCTTTTCATTACCCTCTTGAAATCGGTTTTTCAGAGTGCTATTATTCCCCACGCCTTCGCGGACGCCCAATCAGCAAACCTGGAAGGTTTTCCACAGTTGTGGATATTTCTGTGGAAATATAAATCGCCGCTATGCAAGATAAAGAAAAACCGAACGCTTGGCTGCAAATCCTCCAAACGGTCAAAAAGAAGGTCGACCAGAACAGCTTCGAGACTTGGTTCGAGCCGACTCTTTACATCGGCCAGGAGAAGGACATTCTCTACATCAAGGTGCCCAACTCCTACTTCCGCGATTGGCTCTCCTTTCACTATTCCTCGGTGATCTCCGAGGCTTCCGAAAGCCTCTTCGGCAAGGCCTTTGATATCAAGTACATCTTCGATGAAACGCCGAGCCCGTTCATCCGCCGCTCACCAGAGGAGAGGCGGGCCCAACATGGCCCTTTGCTGAGCCCCAACCTCAACCCGAACTACAGCTTTGAGACCTTCGTTGTGGGCGGCTGCAACCAGTTCGCCCACGCGGCCGCCCTGGCCGTTTCTAAGAACCCGGCCAAATCCTACAATCCCCTTTATGTCTACGGAGGCGCCGGCCTCGGCAAGACCCACCTGATGAATGCCATCGGCCATTACGCTTTGGCCAAGCATCAGCGCATGAAAATTCTCTATGTCACCACAGAAAAGTTCATGAACGAGTTGATCAATCATATCCAGTACGGCAAGATTCTCGATTTCCGCCAGAAGTATCGGAGCATCGATCTTCTTTTGATGGATGATATCCATTATCTTTCCGGCCGGGAGCGAACCAAAGAGGAATTTTTCCATACCTTCAACCACCTCTATGAGAACCAGAAACAAATCGTCATCTCCAGCGACTGTCCCCCCAAGGAAATTCCACAGCTCGAGGAGCGTTTCAGTTCCCGTTTCGAATGGGGACTGATCGCCGACCTCAAGCCTCCCGACATCGAAACCCGGATAGCTATCCTCAAGAAAAAGGCCCAGGTCGAAGGCGTCGATCTCCCCGAGAGCGTCGCTCTTTTCATCGCCGATAAGGTCCATTCCAACATCCGCGAACTCGAAGGCTATCTCCGTCGCGTCATCGCCTACTCTTCCCTTAAAGGAGTGAAGGTTGATCTCGAAATTACCAAGGAAGCTTTGAAAAGTCTTCTCGATTCCATGAGCTTAATCATTACTGTGGAAAAAATCCAAAAACTCGTCGCCCATCAGTTCAAAATCAAGCTCTCCCAGCTCAAGTCCAAGAACAACTCCCCCAAGGTGTCCTTCCCCCGGCAAATCGCCATGTACCTCTGCAGAGAGCTGGCCAAGGCCAGCCTTCCCGAGATCGGAAAAAAGTTCGGCGGAAAACACCATACGACGGTCCTGCATAGCGTGCGGAAAATCCAGAAGCTGCGGCGAAAGAATTCTGAATTCAACAAAGAAATCAACAATTTGATCGGCCTGATTCAGTAAGTCTATCAATGAGTTAACGATGATTTACACATTTCCAATTGCTTTTCTTATTCTTCTTACATAAAGTATTAATTAATATAATAAAGAAAGATAAGAGAATTCAGAGAAAGGTGGAAAAATGAAGTTCTCAGTGGCCAAGGAAATCGTCCTCGCTGAACTCCAGCTTTTGCAGGGGATCGTCGAAAAAAGAAATACCATGCCGATCCTGGCGAACATTCTGGTCCAGGCGACGGCGGATAGGGTCGAGATGACCGGGACAGACCTTGAGGTCGGTCTGAAAACACATTTTCCGGCGAACATGGAAGAGCCGGGGGCGGTCACGATATCGGGGAAAAAGATATTCGAAATCGTCAAATCCCTTCCCGATGAAAAGACGATTGTCTTTGAGGAAAACGACGATTTAATGATGGAGATCAGCTCGGGCAAGAGTCAATTCAAGGTCCTCTGCCTGCCGAAAGAGGATTTTCCCCAGGTCCCGGAAGGGAAGTTTGAAAAAAAGATAAACCTGTCGGGCGATCTCTTTCGGGAGATGATCGACCGGGTATACTTTGCCATCGCCCAGGAGCAAAGATATTACCTGAACGGGGCTCTTCTGATCCTAAAGAACAACTCGATGGAGTTGGTCAGTACGGATGGACATCGGCTTTCTTACACCTCGGCATTCGTTGAGAACCTTGAAATCGGCGATGAGATTCGGGTCATCGTCGCCAAGAAATCCCTGGGAGAGCTCAGAAAAATGACCGACGAGGGAGTCGAGTTTGATAGCGACGAAAACAACTTGTTCTTTCGGGTCGGAAGCCGGATGCTTATATCCAGGATTATAGAAAGCAAGTTCCCGAATTTCGAAACGGTCATTCCAAAAGACAATCCTCATGTCCTCCAGGTGTCGAAAGATGAGTTCACCCAGGCCATCCGGCGGGTTTCCTTGCTATCGACGGAAAGGTCGCGAGGGATCAAATTCTCGATCGGCAAAGGGAATCTCAAATTGTTCTCGTCCAACCCGGAAATCGGCGAGGCCCGGGACGACCTGGAAATCGACTACAAAGGAGCGGACCTCGAAATCGGGTTCAACTCCCAATATCTTCTGGATTTCTTGTTGTCGGTCAATTCCGAGAGGGTTCGTCTGGAGCTCAAAGACGAGAACAGCGCGGCCATCTTGAAACCCGATATCGAAGAGACGATCAAGTACACCTATGTGATCATGCCGATGAAGATCTAGTCTGGAATATTCATAAAATGAAGAGCAAAAAATTCCCTCTCCCTGGACGGGAGAGGGTCGGGGAGAGGGGGATTATTTTTCGCAGT
>Ga0307379_10006076_pt1 | contig 16683 bp, 27 predicted proteins | sample UN2MG_FD_202237 | JGI IMG/M metagenome (GOLD analysis project Ga0307379, IMG submission 202237) | Soil microbial communities from Risofladan, Vaasa, Finland - UN-2 | ecosystem: Environmental > Terrestrial > Soil > Coastal area > Acid sulfate soil | place: Finland: Risofladan, Vaasa | collected... | reverse complement strand
CTACACGATGTATAGTATATTAAAGCCACACGATATGCGCATAATCTATAAAAGTTATGCAATATATTATGCGCATAATATATTCTATCCCCCGTATTAGCTATATACTGTATAAGAAAAGCATAGTATATTATATACTCTATTTTTAATCTATTGTCAATACCTTCAAAACAACTTTCCGCGGACACAGCTTTTATACAGAACTTGACGAAAGCCCTGTTTTATGGTATCAATGTAAAAAGCCCTGGAGGTGATAACATGGTGGACAAAGCGCTGGTAGGCATCCTGCTCCAAGAAGGTGGCAAAATCATCTCAGAGATAATCCGCATTCGCCCCATTCATTTCAACCGTCCTAGTAAACCCTCAGAAAGTATTTCTCAGGAAATACCTGGGGAAGGCAAGGTAGAAGTAATTACTTTAAAAAGCAGTATCGAGGAAAAGGTCGTCGACGTCAAAACAGGCTGCGTCCCATGTATGCCGCCCGAAAGCCTTATCTGGGGCAACCCTGAACTTAAACAGATAAATACTTTAGCACCGGGCAAATCAGTTATGGGGGCTAACGGAGAATATTCAGCAATCACCCAAATCATGGAAAGGCATTTTACAGGAGATTTAATCAGTATTACAATACCACACCAAAATGAACCCATCCTGCTGACTCCAGAGCATCCTGTGTTAGCTATCAAGGGTATAAAGTGTAAGATAGATCGACAAACCCTATGCTTCCCGAAAGAAAACCCCAAATGTACTAATTGTGAATTTAAAAAGTACCACGCCGAATTCACGGCTGCCGGAGACCTATCAACTACCGGTAAAAGGAACAGCTGGTCAAAGCATATAGTTTTAATGCCGCGTTTATCTTCTACTACTGATATTAACCAAATCAACACAACAACCATAGCTAACATAAAACCGCCTTTTATCAGAAACAAGATTAAAGAGTCAATAGCGGTTGATGAACATTTTATGAAATTAGCAGGGTATTATCTCGCTGAGGGTTCAGTCAATTTCGGCGAACGAGGCGCTCTATTCAGACTCGACTTCGGCCCCCACGAGAAACAATACACCGATGAGGTCGTTGATTTAATATATAAGGTCTTCGGTATAAAAGCCAAATGTTATTTAGGAAAAACAAGCCGTAGAGTTTACGTATCATCAATAATACTTGGTCATTTCTTTAGCAATCTATTCGGGTCAGGTGCTGCGAACAAGCGGATCCCTAGCTGGTTGTTAACCTTACCAACTGAGAAGCAAAAAATGCTACTTTATGGTTATTGGCTAGGTGATGGTTCATTTCATACCTCTTATAACCGTCAGGTAATGGCAGCATCGACATCTTCACAACAACTCGCTTTTGGGCTCAGAATTATATTACACAGGTTAGGTATACTGCATAATTTAACCTATACCAAAACTAAGCCATCACAAATAGATGGTAGAGTTATTGTATCTGGAAGAAAACATTACATCATTCAAGTAAATAGCAACGGCACTGTAAAATTAAAGAGATTGCTTGGGCTTCCTACAAATTACAGATTTGTTCAAAGCAGCCAAGTTGGTATAGATGAGAATTTCGTATACCTACCTGTAAAAAACGTAGAAAAGGTACCGTACAGTGGTCCTGTTTTTAACTTGGAAACTGAATCAGGAACATATTGTGCAAGCGGCATTATAGTGCACAATTGCGCAATTGGCCACTTAGGCACCTGTACCGGTCTGCTCAACGAGGGAATGAGATTCGCCAGGCATGATGGGTTGAACAACATCGAGGTAATTGACAGAATGAACAAATGCCTTGACGAATTAAATGCAATGGAACGTGTAGACCTCGACTCCGAGAAGATAGCATACTTACCCGATAATGAAAAGAAGCTGGCGCTCACCGCCCTCGAGGCCAGCAGGAGCATCAGGCACAATATCGAAAACATATCCTCAGTGGACGAGCTTGAGAAGATTACCGCAGAAACACAAACCGTTAGAATGGCCATCGGCAGGATATACTTCCAGGACAAGCTATCAAAGATGCCGGCAGATGACCAGGCAAAGGTTGTAAAACAGCTCAAGGAGCGCGCCGAGGAATTAAAAAACCAGGAACGTGCACCTGAAGAGGAGTAAATAATGGTAAGTAGAGAAGAGTATACAAAATGTATGGTTCCTCACATGAAAGGTGGCGGCCCAGATAGAAAACTCCGCTTCTGCATAGGCGCAAAACTCTGCTCAATGAAATCAGAGACTGAAGAAGAAGCTGAGAAACTATGTATAGAAGCTGCTGCTAATCCAAAACCTGCTAAGGCAACCCGGAGAAAAGGAAAGGCCGGTTTCGGGGATCTGAACGCCCTGGCTGCCTGTGCGGTCCAGAAAATCGACCTCGACAGCCTTACCCCCGAGAATATAGCAGCGACTTTAACGGCAGCTCTCCAGGATTGCAGTGGAATAAAAGCACCCTCTTATAAACGTTTTATGACTGCCTGTATGAAAGAGATCGGTACCGGAGACTTCTTAACATCTCAAGGTGATATCAAGAAATGCCAGTCAAGGTGGAATGAATCGAGGGTCTCTTAAATGGATTTCGAAAAAGATTGTTTTGTAAAAATAGTTAACATCAGCGGGGATTATCATTACGGATTTATCCAGGAAGTTAAAGCGAGGGGTTACTGTCTAATTATAAGTCTGGAAGAAGAGGGTGATAGTGCAATCGAATACGAAGCCAGGGCAGGAACCATATCATCTGATTGGGAAACCCTACTCAGCCCTACTGAAAAAACACTCATTCCCCTACTCGCCCAGAACTTAAAAACAAACGAAATAGCTGCTGAGTTATCTATCACACCGGCAACAGTAAGATCTCATATCCGGACGCTGCGGCTCAAGTTACAACTACTCAATCGCAAACAGCTGGTTGCATTCACGCAGGGAGTAGATAAACAGATCAAGAAAAGAGAGGAAGGCAGGAGCCAATGGAAGAAGTAGAACACCTAATCAGCCTTACCTTAGAAGACGGCAGGAAGATAGATTTCAGCCGAACAGCGAATAAGGAAGTCCTTGTCTGCCATAAGGATCACTGCGTCATCCTCCCCAAGGCTTCCGGGCAGGTAACCCTTGATTTTCTCTCATTACTAGAGCCATTGGGGAAATTTGAGGAAGAAAAGGATGGAGAATAATATGCAGGAAAAAATTGATGAATGCTATTGCAAGGAGAGTGTTAAAGAGGCAGTTGAGTGTATTACGGAATTCGTCCGGTCAGCCGAGGGTAAGTGTCTCCCCAAGCTCGTATTACTAACCCAAGAGAACTGCGTTCCCTGCGCCGAGGAGAAAGACCTCAACAAAAAGTTTATTGAAGAAGGAATTATAAAGGTATTTGACATTAACTCTCCTGAGGGGAAAGCCATCATCGCTAAAAATAAAGTAGAGGCTGTTCCCTCTTTACTACTCCTGGATTGCGAAGATAAAATTATTCTTCCAAGTGATTAGACGTTTTGTTTTACAACCCCCTGGTAACAGATTATACTCAGAGAAATATTTTTAAGGAGTTGTTATTATGGGTAGAGGACGTTATTTAGCTCACGCAATGAGGAGCAAAATTACACCGTTCGGGCGCTGGTGCCCGAAACCCAATGCACGTGCCCGCTGTATGGGAACCGTGCTCCAGGGTGGGTCCGGTGGAAGAGCAGCCTTTGTTGCCGCCTCCGATAAATGCAAGATAAAAGGCAAGTAAGGCACTGAAATCGATACCATATTGGATATCGGAAGCCCCGGTTAACCCCGGGGCTTCTTCTTTGTAATGCGAGCATTATGCGCTTTTACCTGCCTGAGGAATTTGGCTTGTCTTTTCTCATCCCTATCCTGCTTTACGTCCAGGAACCCGGCGCAGTTATTACAAACACCATCCCCCGGTCTGAACCAAAGCGCCTCTCCACCACACCGGGGGCAAGTGGCGCCGCCGGCAGCTTCCCAGTCGGTGGGCCTGGCGGGATTCGAACCCACGACCTCTCGCTTATGAGGCGATGGCTCTAACCTCTGAGCTACAGACCCGTGCTTACGGACGCCACCGTCTATGACCCTCAGGTGTGGATCCACCTCGGCAAATATCTCGCTCGCCTTTTTCTTAATCATGTTCTTATAGGTTGCCGCTATTCAGCTTTCTCAACATTTCCTTGTTTTCTTCTATTCTTCTTCCTTTGTTTGCCCTTCTTTTAGCTTTTTTAGGGCTATTTGCAGCTTTTTGTATCCCTTGTTTATCGATGCTATCAACTCGTCCGCCGCTGTTATCGCCTCTTTTATCTCCCTTGCTTTCTTGCTGCTCATTAAATTCGCCTCCCGCTAAAAATATTTTATACTGCTCTTCCGGTGATTGCCCCTTCATGTACTTAAAGCTCTGGGGCCCGGTACTTATAACAGCCTGTGTTGTCGCATACCAGTGGTCCCCCGCGCTCATTCCAAGTACTCATCCAGTAAAGTTTCTGGCCGCAAACACATTTATCTTCGGTTTCTTCCATAATGGCGCCTACTTTCTTACTCCCAATTGGGGATGAGTTTATTCACACCTTGTCTTTTTAAGGCCTTAAACCATTCGCCATCTATTAATACTAATTTAAGATTAGGGAAATATTTCAGGAAACGCTTCCTAGCTGTACGCCCCTTAGGATAATCCCATCCTTTAACTTCATGATACTCAATGGCTCCACTTGCAAAATAAATCTTAAAGTCTGGAGTGTAAAACCGAGTGCCTTTCTTTATTTTTTTAAATTCAAAAGTCTGAGGTTCGTATTCCCACCTTAACATACTCTTATCATTTTTAATAATGAAATTTAAGTACCTTGCATAATTCGCTTCCCAACTGCTACGAAAGTATTGATTGTCTAAATCAATACGCTTCCCAGTTTTGGCATAACCTTGGTTACCTTGTGCCTGTCTATGGTTTTGACCACATTCCCTGCTACAGTATTTTTGCTCTGATGCAGGGAAGACTTCAAAAAACATACCACAGACTGGACAGATCCTTATTTCCTTGCCGACTTTATAGGCTCCCCTCGGATGCGGGTTATTTTTCAACCAATCTTTTGTTCTTTGGCCTATCTCTCGACAGACTTGTTCTGATTTTTTTCTATGCCTACTGGTCAAACCTAGTTTTCTCGCCTTTCGAGAAATATTGCTCCTGAATTTTCCTAACTCAGCTTCTAATTTATTTAAATCAACAGCTCCATCTCCCGCGAGGAAATAAGTATTTTTTAGAATTATTAATTGTTCTTCTGTCCATCTATCTTGGTCTTGAAAACCTAACTTTTTAAGTCTCTCCCAGACACTCTGCCCACACATACCAAATTCTTCAGCCACTTTCCAAACACTCCGCAGCCGACTATATGAATTAACTAACTCTTCATCGCTTGCTTTTTTCATAGTTATTGAGACCGTTGCAGATTACGCTTGCGGTAGCTTCCACCCTTTAATCCAATAAAGCGGGCCCTTGTCATTTCAACCAGCCTGTCATAAGTAGCCCGGTTACCACGGCTGCCACCGAGGTGAGCCTCGAGCTGCTCTTTCGATTTGTTCGTTGTCATAATAATAGGCAGCATATTGTTGTACCGCCCATTTATAATTGAAAATAGTGTCCTCTGCACAAACCGCGCGTCCCCAACTTCTTCCTTCGCCACATCATCTAACACCAATAACCTCACCCTAGTTAACTGGTCCATAAGGCTACTCTCCGTCTCTGTTCTCAGATTTCCGCTACTACCTGAATCAAATGTTGAGCGAATACGCCGAAACATGTCGGGCTCAGTGATAAAAAGAATGGGGTTATTTATCAGCGACAGGCCGGTGCCATCCCACTTCGCCAGTATATGCCTAATAATGGAACAAGCCAAGTGAGTTTTACCAACCCCCTCAGTACCCGGTGATATCATCACCAGAGAGTGGTATCTCCAGGGATTGTTCAATGAAAACCCATCTGCATAATCCAGGCAGCGCTTGTACGCCATCTGCTGCAGGGGCTCATCAAAGGTTTCAAATGACTCCTTTAGGTATTTCATAGGAACACACTCCTGGAACCAAGATACCTTCACCTCAATCAACCTTTGTTGCCTTTCACCTTCCTGCCTTTCCTCCTGCTTCAAGCAGCACTTCGGACAGGACCGGCCCTTAGGTTGGATTTCCACCCCGAGGACATTATAAACATTTACCTTATAATTCTTACTACACTTATAACAAGTGCGTTCTTCTATCCTTACCCTCTGAATATTCATTCTTCAACCTCAACTCCATCTTCTTTTTTAATGCTGGCTAGATGACTTTTGCCGGTCTCCTTTCCTGGGTACTCATCTTCCCAACATCTATGATTAAGCCAGGTAGCGGGATGCGGGATAAACTGCCCATCATCTTTGAGCCAATCAGCTGATTTCTTAGCTTGATCTATCGCGGCCAGTATGATTTTTAATAATTCTTCGTCGGGTTTAATTCTAGCAAACACCTTTTCGGCATCCCCTTTGGATTTCTTTTTAGGGTATACTTTCCAGAAAATATCGAAATTAGATGCTAAAGAGAGTATACTTTCTTTTACTTTACTATACTCTACTCTACTTTGTGTACTTTCTACAGTAGAAATAGGCTTTTCTACAATAGTTAAGGCATTACCGTCTGTAGAAATAGGCTTTTCTACAATAGTTTGCGTCACGGATAAATTTTTACGGTGTGCTATTTGTCTACAATTATCAGAACAAAATTGAGCATCAGAACGCATATCTACAAGTAGTTTCCCACACTCAAAACAGAAGTTATCCGTGACGATTGGTTTCTTTGGGATTTCTCGCCGTCTGTTTTTATATACTTCAGATAGATTATCGACCAGGTTCTGGCACCAGATTAGCTTTGACTTCCAAAGTTCTTTATCAATGGCGTGCATTTCTACAAGTAGTAATAGTATATTCTCTGTAGTTATTGAATCAACCCCCATTTTTGATATAAACAGTTGCCACTTTATAGTGTTACTGCAATCGAGGCAATGCCCTTCCGTAGAGGCTAATTTCTCCAAGAGCTTAAACCAGAAGGCATAACCATCATTGCCAAACCGGCCTTGAAGAACCGTTACAGTATCCCCAGAGCTAGCGTTTGCATCATGGGGAAAGTAACTTACTACATTCTTTTGTATTCTAGACATTACCCTTACACACGATTCCCCTTCTTTGAGTTACGAGGGAAGTGCAGACATTATGTTATTCTTCGTCATACACAAAATCCCTCAACATTTTTGATATTTCAGGGTCATTTATCGGAGTTAATCTAGCGAGAGTTTTATCCGCCCTTGCATTATCCCAACAAGCGGGGCAGGCTTTCACCCTAGCCTGCTGGCTATCAATCGGTGCCGAAGCCTGCGTACGACAAAATCGACATTCATATTCTGCTATCTCAGGCTCATTATTACTTGTCATAAATTCTGCACCTCCCTCTTATTAACTAATCCTAAAAGTCTAAGTCCCCCGGCTCTGTCTCTGGTTCAGGCTCCAAATCCGGCTGGTTATCTTCAAGTTCAGGCTGTATACCCTCATGATAGTGGGCGGTTCTAAGTTGAAGCCAGCATCCCCAAGCAGTTTGTCTATTTGCTTTTTCAAAATCCGTTCTGCCTTGGTAGTTGACTTCCGCCCACGCCTTTGCCTTAGTCAGGTTAAAGAAGTGTGATGCCATCATTTCATAAGCGGCGCCATCGGGTACGTTGGCCTCGGTGACTGCCATCGGGGTTGCCGCTTCAGGCGTTAGGTCGACTGCCTTTGCTTTTTCCGGTTTAGAAAGGTGTTCTGCCATTACCTTGATGGCGTCTTTCAGAGTTTTACCGCTTTCTACCCAGTCGGAAACAGACTTGACTTTGAGTATCTCATGCACTTTTTCAGGGCTTATATCCAGGGCAGCACAGCGGCTCCAGAATGAGGGCCAGTCTGCCACGGGTTTTGCGGGCTGGTTGACAGGTTCTTTTGCAGGCTTGCTGGCAGCCGCTTTCGCAGGCTTTCTGGCAGCCGGCTTACTCTCTTCTCCATGCGATGGTACCACCCCTCCGGCCATGAGCTTCTTTAGAGCAGTTCCGACCCCCGGAAGCTCCTTTACACCGTCAACCTCGGCCCTCTTAGAGGCCATGGCAAACAGTGTATGGGTCAATTCCCCAAAATCGGGGTTTATGACATGGTAATATTTCTTACCATCCTTCTTCTTAGTTTTAAGGACTGCTATTTCTTCCTCCAGGAGCCCGTGCTCGGTAGGATCTTCTACCCACCGTTTGCCGTATTTCGGTTCCCTGGTGCTGCAGGCGCCGACGCCGGTTGCAATCACCTTCTGGCTCTCTCTGTGGATTATCGATGCTTCTATAGCCCATGATATAAGATCGTCATTTTCAGTGTGGAAGAGGACTTCGTGCTTCGCATAGCAGTTAAAGGCATTCATGATCTTGGCGGCTCCGGGGTCAAATAGGGTCTTCCGCTGGATACCAGGCATAAAACCATAGTCCCATTTTTCCTCGAGAACAGTTAGGACCAGCTTCTCGGCCTGCTTCATGTTGAATTCCACAATAGCGATGTTTTCATCCGTCAATTTGATACTAGCGCCATGCTGCTGCAAAGCAGTCTCCCGATGTTCTATCAGGCTAGTTTGCTCCTTCTCCATTTTGGTACCTCCCTTGTTTATTTAATTTTTTTGTAAAACTGTTGACTTATGGTAATATTATGCTTTAGTATTAATGAGCGGAAGGGTGCGGCCCCTCCGATGCAAAAAAAATAGGCTGTAGTATGACACTACAGCCTATTTTAATGGTCATAGTTTACGACGTCTATTTCGCTTTTCAAGAAGAACTTCCGGCCACCGATTAGGACTGGCTTTATCCTGCCATCCCTGACCCACCTCCAAAGGGTTGACCGGCTGACAACAGCATAGTGGGCGGCGGCTGTTGGATACAATAGTTCTTCAGTTGAAAGACGACCCCTTCCGCTCATAGAACGAATTGTACCCCTTCTAAAAAGCCTTTGTCAATACCCTAACCAAGGATAATTTAGAGCTTTTTGAAAAATACTTTCCAGTCTATAACCAGAGCATAAAGGAATTCCAGACTACCACAGCAAACATCCCCATGGCTAACAAGGGGCACCACTTCTCCCACCTCAGAGCGAAGAACACTATTACCACCGCCAGGGAGATCAGTCCCTTAAATAACATGTCGTCGCCGATGTTCGCCATGAGCGGGTTTGCCTCTACTCCCCGCGCCAGGTTGATTTTAGTCAGGTAGGCGTCGAGGATGTTGAGGACTATAAATAGTATGCCTGCTATCTTGTTATACATTTTCTCACCTCAAGGATAAATTAGAGCTTTTTACAAAAAACCTTCCAGTTCAGGATAATGGCGAGCCATAGATGGGAAAGGCTCCTGCGTATATGCAGCCTGGCTTCTCTCTTCTCAAAAACACCGACCAGGGTAGTCTTTTCGATGTTTTCGGCAACCTTTAGCCTCTGCGCCGATTTGAAGATCAGTTCACTACTGTGGTGAAGGTCTTTTGCGGATTCAAAGATACCTTCAATTGGCGGCTGGGGCTTTTTCTTTTTCAACAGCCTTCTCCTTTCCGGCAATCAGTACCCCGAGCCATTTGAGCGGGCCGGCAGTGACGATATCGTATTCGCTCCCTTCATCTCGTTGGTAACCTGGCTGGCCATCCGCGGCAATCTTCTCGAGGCAGAAGCGGACAAGCAGCTGGGCGAGATAAGCCTCCGACTGGCCATCTATTGCTTTCAGGAGTATGGGGTTAGTTTTGTTGTGCTCCTGAGGTATCTCCTGGCCGGAGAGTCCCAGGGCTTTCCACCACCATTTATGATGCTCTGTGTTGGAGTAGTAGTGGCGCTGCTCAATGGTGGAGAATATGATGAGTTTAAGCCTGGGCTTATCAATCCGGGTAGTATTGTCGGCGGCAGCCTTTATAGCCTGGCTCTCAGCCCGCTTATTGGCAGTTGCTTTGGCGTTCCTATCCCTTGTGAAAGCTGCTTTCTTTTGCCCGAGACATTTTGGGTTAGAGCAGACGAAATATACCTGATTGTCGTCGTTGTCCCCACTATATCGCCTGGCCTTGCTGTTGTAGGCGTAGTGGAAACCAGTGATACAGCGCTTGGTGCAATCCTCCGGGTCGAGAATAGCTTCCAGGTTACCGCCCCGGGTATCCTGCAATAGGACAAAGCCCTTCTTCAACTCAGAGCTATAGTCGTATAACATCAGGTCTTTCAAGTCAAGGATCTCGGCCCGGGTACCTATCTGCCCCTTGGCCTTATCCTCAGCTGCCTTAAGCTGTTCTGCTGTAGCCTGTTTCCCCTCGGCATCCTGCCCCTTCTCAACCAGGGCAACAGCACCCTCGAATTCGGGTTCGTTCATATCGACGCCGGAATTGGCCAGCTGGTCCGCGGCCTTGCGTCCAACGGCTATTTCCTGAGAGACATCAGCTTCCTTGTCGACCATGGCGGCGATTTCCGCCTCCATCCGCTTGGCAGCCTGTGCAGCCAGTTTCTTGCGCCGCTGCTCCTGCTTTTTAGTCCAGCATTTGTCATCCGTGCAGAAGTGGTGGGCCTGGGACTTGGTTTCATAAGCCTTAACCATCTTCGGGCACTTGAGACACCCGGCAGCCCTGGTGTCGAAGTCGGGCCTTGCTTTATAAGTAAAGCCATCTTTATCAAGCGGGTGGAATTGCTCTGAGCAAACACCGTGGATAGATTTCTTCATCCCCTCGACAGTACAGGGGTTTGAATAGTTTCCGCCTATTTTATGGACGGCCTCCTTCATAAGCCAGAGCTCATCTTTCGGTATCTGGATAGTCCCTTCCTTCTTGGCGCTCCACTTCTCTTGGTAGCCGAAGCCCCTGAGCCCCTTGAAGGCGAGTAATTCCCTGCCCATGGTGAAGTTGATCCTATCTTCATTTATGAAGTCCAGAATTTCCTTAGGTAGCGTTAGCACCCGGCGCATGTTGGCCACATTGCCCTGACTCATATTCAACTTTTTGGCCAGCTCGGTTTCCTTCTGGTCGGGGAACTTGACGAAGAATGCCTCGATGCAGCTGGCAACCTCGAGGGGGCGGATATCAGTGCGCTTCAAATTCTCTTCCATGGCGAAGTAGAACATCTCATCATCAGAAAGGTCGCTGATGATAAGAGGCATAGTAGTATATTTCTCCGGCTTTTCCTTTTGAAGCCGTAGGAATGCACGCTTTCGTATGTGGCCGTAGGCCAACTGGTACCGACCTTTTACTTCCCGGGCTTCCGGAGTCTGGCGTTGCCCATGGATATCGATAGAGATAGCCAGCTCCACTATACGAGCGGGCGGATAGTACTGCCTGGGGTTGTTAGGATTGTCGTCTATCAGCTTGAGGTCTACGTTTTGGATTCTCAGTACTGTTGCCGCTGCCGGCTCAACGCATTTGCCTCTGCGGTAGTGGTCGCATAGTTTATTTGTGACAGAGCACTTCTCTTCTTTCTTGTAACTACAGGTCATAGTCACCTCCATTTTTAGAATTATTTTGAAATCGCCCCCCCACTGGATCCGCCGAGAGGGTACAAGGCGGACCCAGCGAGGAGCATGAACTTAGTTATTGCTGTGGTGGCAAAGTGGGCAGTTCCGGGCATGGGTTTTCTCATGGGCGAACTTATCGGCCGCACGCCGTACCCTGAGCACCTCTTTGGGCTCTTGTATGGCGTGTGAAGAACCCCAGGTGAGTAGCTCCATCAGCTCGAATGAATTCGTGGGTGGCATTTCCAGCGCCCGGGCCCGGATTGCATCGCTCGCCTCTCCACTTATCCTGGCCTTATTGAGCAGGGCGGTGAGCATTTGGGCTCTCTGCCCACTGGGGATATCTTCCTGCATGAGCTTCCGGTAGCGGGTGGCTATCCGGTCGACGGCTCCATAGGAGTCTCTGGTGGCTCTATTGAGCCAGGTCCAGAAGTTGCCACTGTTGCCGCCATCATCACCACCGGTGAACTGGAATTCTCTTAATATATCCGAGGTTGTCTGTCCATTGGTACACATCAATCGCAGAATATAGCTGCTTACACTGGGGACAGTGGTGCCAATGGGTGAAAACTGGATATTGGCGCCGGCCCTCATCAGATCCCCGCGGGCCAAAGCGACTTCTGTATGCCCGACTATATCGAGGCTGATCGTGTAATTTTCCATTAGCATAGCCCTGTGTATTTCATTGTCGGGGATAGCTCTGTCAATGGTTTTAAGTACACGCTCCGGCTGGAAGTCGTGGTACTGCTTGGGGGAACCGAAACCCTCTATCAACTCACCTCTCATTATCAGCGCATACTGTGCCTTGCGCTGCAGGAGCTCGGTCGCAACCACGCCAAAGGTATTTGGACTCAGACGGCCGCAAAACTTCTCTGGCATGCCGGTGAACTTAGCCAGGTCCCTGGTACCCTGATCGGACAGTTGCAGCGAGCGACCGCCGCCCCCGGGGTGGAAGATAACCTGCTCTGGTGTAACGGCGATCCGTGTTTTCGGAGCATGGGTTATTCCCTTAACCCGCATATCGGTAACTGAGGCTATTTGTTCCATGACTTGTTCTCTATTCATTTGGTCTCCTTTTTAATTATATATTATTTACGATATGTTGTCGATACGTTGTCAGTGGCATCACCCCCCTTAATAAATTACGATTAGTTCCCGATGTATTATTTAATCCATCGACACCCCCCATGTATTTATTATCCAGTATTTATCGGAATGCTTATCCTGGAAGAACTCTGCTAGGTGGAAAAACGGCCAATGCCAGTTAAGCGACACAACTCTTATCCAGGCTATATTGCAGGCTCCTGTTTCCGCTCCCCAGCTGAGGAGCAGGCCGCCTTTCGGTTTGAAGCTGACTTTAGATAGGAACTTGTTATATACATCGAGATCAATGTTATTTGAATGCTCTGACGCCATTGTCATGCTCCTTCGGCTTAGTATCGGTGATATCCTGGAATAGCTTGGATAAATCTTCCGACCAGTGCTCGGGTAGAGTATTCTTGAAGGTGAAGAACCGGAAATCATCCATGTCGAGAACCAATGTTGTTTTCCTGATCTGGCGCTGCATGGTAGGCGAACACTCCCGCCATATCCTGCCCTCACGGATTGAGTGGAAGAAATCGTATGCCTTCATCGAGAAATCGGAGAGCTCGTCGCGCTCGAATAGCTGGTGAGCGTAAGTAGGCTGCTTCCAGTGTATCTGGTTGACCTCGTGGACCACGTTGCAGTCCAGTTTCCGGCTATGGTGGCTGATGAAGATAATGAGCTGATCCCGCTGCCGGGATATGCCTATCAGGTTGTCGAGGTCAACAGCATCCCCACTTTGGGTCCGGCGGGCATGGGCTGACTGAGAAGCCTCGTCATATATAACCACGCATTTCTTCGGCCACTGTGAGACACTTGAGACTACCTTCATCCAACTGGGTACTCTCCCCTGTACTTTGCGCCTCATTTTATCATCGGCGTTGGGAAGATGGATCACCGCAGGTATATTGCGCCGGCGGTGCAGGTCTACTGCTATCGAGTGCGCCTCACCGGTCTTGCCCATACCGCGGGCGCCCATCAGTAGTATTACTCCGGGAAGTGGTATCAACTTTGCCATGCTTATTTCCACTGGCCTGTCGAGGATTGTCTTAGCATAGCTCTCTGAATGGTCCCGGCGCCACTGTTTCAGTTTGTCTGCCCATTTGGGTTTTACCATAAATGTACCCCCTCTATTTATTTTTCTGCTTTGGCTAGTGCTTCACCTATATCTTCCAATATCGGCTGTAGCTCCTCATAGTTCTCATCATCAGTGTTGAAGCTAATATTTGATAACTTCCTCAATGCCTCACGCATATCTGAAATTACCTTGTCTTTGTGTGCGATGATTTGTTTCTCCCTGTCTGTTAAATCGTGTTCGTGTGGCATAGGGTAACTTTGCGGAAACCCACAAGAACATAACTTTACAGATGATTTACCTTTAGTACATTCCATTTTATTTGACCTCCTTTTTAATTTTTATTGAATTGCCTCTACCTATACTAATCCGACGAGCGGGTAAAACTGTTGCATCCCCTTTTTGCCCATTTTTTAGGCTTGGCCACTATTCTAATGAGAATGTTGGATGGCTCTGTTTTGCTTTTCTTTGGTTGCCTCGTCCAGCGCATAACCCAGATTGGTTTGCAGCCATATATCTATGGGAACGACGCCACTTGCACTAGAATCAACAACCAGCCCGTAGTATCCGCCTTGTGTGAGGCGTTTCCTGTCCGGTGTGTCTATATATCTTTTATAGTCCCTCAGTTTTACGATATGTTTCTGTAATTGTTCATCCGTAAGATGCGTGGGGATAATTCTTGCCTCGTTTCGCGCCTTTTTAAGTGTGAAGTATTTCATTGCCTAGGGCTCCTTGTCTCATATTAGCGACTCCCCAATCACTTTGCCGGCTATATAACCATGAACGAACCCGTCAATTAAACCAGAGGCCGCGCAATTTTCCTGTTCCTCATTCAATTCCGGTTCGCCTAATTCTTTTAGTTCAGATTGTGCTTTTTTAACATAAAGCTTTGAAAAATGGCATAAAGCCTTTCTTTTACCAGGGTCTATGTCCATAAGGCCCGGAGTTATTTTACTAAGTCCAATCAGTTTTCGTAAGAATTCTTTGTCGTAGTTTTCTAGCTGAGGGTCTTCTGAAAACTCAAGGTGTATTTTTATATCATCTTCCTCAAATGGAGTTAATCCCCCTTCCTCTTTAGGCACTTTTCCCTCCTTTCATTGCCTGGGACGCCTTTATACTAATGATATTTACGGAAGCGCCCTCGAGACAGCCGCAACTTATCAGCTGCAGCCCACAATATGGGCACCGCTCCGCATCACAACCAAAGTGGTGGATACCGCCATGCTTTACTCCGCAGTCTTGGCAGTGTCCACTCGGCTCCCCGAAGTTTACCAGGGAGCGAAACAGTGTTAATCCGTTTCTTGTGATGACATTGAAAGTGCAGCTGTCCGACCCGATCATTTCCTGTTCGCCGTCCCGCCACCTATAGGTAACGAGAAAAAGCATGTTGCACCCCCTTATTATTCGGGCTAATCCGCCCGCCACAGGGGTGGAGCCGGTCTCCACCCCTAGAGCTGGATGATTAGCTAGGCGATTTCGACTGCGCCGATAATCTGGTAGCGTTGGCCAGTAGACGGGTCGAGACCCTTACCGAAGAAACCACCCTTGCCGCTGCTGAAGGTTTTCTTGAAGGCGCTGACAATTACCAGCTGGCTGATATCAGCCTTCTGAGCCTTCACCTTCTCTGCCTTCTCTTTTGCCTTTGCCATGTTATACCCCCTTTCCTTTTTTAGATTTCGCTTCTTTATAGTGGTGTGTTATAATTAAGCAGTTGAAGGCTATGAAATATATAAGGCGTCATTTATCATTTGAATTGCTTAATCATTTATATATTGAGAGGCACTTTTCATCGAGAGAAATAGCTAATCAACTTGATATTCCGGTATGCACTATTCAATATAATCTCAGGCGGCTTGGAGTTAAATTAAGGTCTTTATCTGAAGCATGTAAGCTCAAGGTCGAAAAATCACGTAATGACCCTAACTTTTGCCCTCATCGTTATTTGAGTGGCGCCGGCCATTGGAATTGGAGTGGAGGTAGGTATCTTCACAAAGATGGATATATCTACGTTTATGCCCCTGACCATCCCAGGGTTCTTCATAAGAAATATAATGTTGTACGTGAACATATATTAGTCTGGGAGAGCGCAAATGGGCGATTATTACCTATGGATTGGGTTATACATCACATTAATGGCATTAAGGCCGATAATCGCCAAGAAAATTTACTTGCTATGCCTCGTAGAGGTCACCATGCAGACTTGCTTCTGCAAACATTAAAACAGAGAATGTGTGAAGTAGAGGATGAGAATGCAGCTCTTAAAAAACAAATTACACTTGAGCTAAAGAGAGCACGCACGCCTTGAACCTTTTTATTTCCGCCCTGCTGAAGCCCTCGATATAGGTATTCAAGTCGAGGGTAGCACGTTTAGGTAGATAGTCCGCCGAGCGTTTTAGAAGTCTGGGAGTTAGTTTACCCTTGCCATTAGTAACGAGTCCGACAACGTGCCCCCGATAGGTAAAATACTTCTGAGGCTGTCGGGTTTTAGCCCTGCTTTTTTGCGCATCCATCTGACTATTACAGTCATGACAATAGCCATCACCGTTATGAGCCGGACGGCATTCGCAGATAACACACTTTGTCATTATCCCCCCTTCGTTTTTATTTGCTTGTTGGCTTGCCTAAACTCAAGTAGAGTGTAGCCATTGCATGACTTTTCATGCTTGCATCCCTTGCAATATTTATCTTGTGCCATAAATAACCCCCTCTTGTTAAATTAGCACCGCCCCCGAACGAATTCGGGGGCGGTAATTATGCAACAAGTTTAGAAGAGCATAATTGCCCCTGTACCAAGCAGGGGCTTTATGCTAGTACCATAGTCTATATAATCCCCACCGCACCGCATCACGATAACCCCGACCTTAGACTTAAAAGGCGGATTACTCCCATAGCTGGTTAGAGCCTTAAGGACTTGCTACCGTCCTGACTGGCGAGCCACGCAGACGCCTGAACTAAGCCCGTAGAGCCTCTAACTAAGGGTACGGGTAGACACTGCGCACATAATACCAGCTGCA
>Ga0307379_10006075_pt1 | contig 16684 bp, 14 predicted proteins | sample UN2MG_FD_202237 | JGI IMG/M metagenome (GOLD analysis project Ga0307379, IMG submission 202237) | Soil microbial communities from Risofladan, Vaasa, Finland - UN-2 | ecosystem: Environmental > Terrestrial > Soil > Coastal area > Acid sulfate soil | place: Finland: Risofladan, Vaasa | collected... | reverse complement strand
CTGTAATAGCAGACCCTCATGAAGTTTCACAGACGGTGAAGACTATTGATGTGATATTGGGCAATACCCTGTATGCCCATTCGTATCTGGAAATGTAAATAAAGGGTTCGAGGGGCCGAGGATTCAAGTGTAAGTCGGATACAAACACTTGGACCCTTTTAATTTAATAGAGGAGGTGACATGCCTTTTACGCCGACGAAAGAGACCTATTCAGGTAAGATTTACACGGTAGCTGTGGGAAAAGATTCCGGGATGATCACTCTTGGAGGAGAAAATGTTCTTCCTTTTCATACCTTCGACGGATTACTACCGAATAGGCCGGTCGTTGCATATGAAATCCAGGATAGTCCGCCGGATGATTGGCCTGATGAAGTACTGAGTCCGTATGCTGATGTTGTGAATAGCCCTGTATTGTGGGCAAAATATTGCCAGGATACCCTGATGGCCCAGGCTATTGCGCTCAGGCTTGCAGGGACCCATCCGGACAGGGCAAACCGTTCACCTGAAGATGCCGCCCAGACAGTAAAAGACGTTCTCTCATCGGTCGATATTCCGGTAATCATTCTTGGAAGCAACCATGCGGAAAAAGATGCTTCTGTTCTGGTTGCTGCAGCCGAGGCTGCTAAGGACCGGAATTGTATCATCGGCAAAGCGCAGGAGGCGAATTATAAGACTATCGCAGCGGCAGCAATGGCAAATAATCACAAGTTGATAGCTATGTCAGAGCTTGATATTAATCTCTCGAAACAGCTGAACATCCTGATCTCACAGATGGGGTTTGAAAAAGAGAGAATTATTATCGATCCAATGTGTTCCGCTCTCGGGTACGGGCTTGAATATACTTATTCTGTCATGGAGAGGATCCGGCTCGCAGCCCTTGCGCAGAATGATTTGACGATGCAACAGCCGATTTTGGGTGATGTAGGAATCTACGTATGGAAGGTAAAGGAGACACAGGCGTCTGAAACTGATGTGCCACAATGGGGCAACCTGAAAGAACGAAGCGTCGCCTGGGAGGCTGTTACAGCCGTGTCTCTTCTTTTAGCTGGTGCTGAACTTCTCATTATGAGACATCCGAAGTCTTCTGATGCAGTGAGGAAAGTGATTGAAGAATTAACGTAAGGGTTCAAGGATTCAAGGATTCGAGGATTAAACGAAAACAAAAATCAACCACTCGAGCCCATGACCCCTTGAACCCTGTAATTACTGGAGGTTGTTGATGGCTTTAACCGGTGTTGAGATATTTAAACTCCTTCCGAAAACAAACTGCAAGAAATGCGGATTCCCTACTTGTCTGGCCTTTGCAATGAAACTTGCACAGAGACAAGCCTCTCTTGATTTATGTCCGGATGTTTCTGATGAGGCAAGACAGAAACTCGGTGAGGCATCTGCTCCGCCGGTTCGGCCGGTTGTCCTTGGTGCCGGTGAAAGGGCAGTGAAGATGGGAGAGGAGACTGTACTTTTCAGACATGATAAACGGTTTGTAAATCCATGCATTTTTGCGCTTGAAATAAAGGATACGCTTACAGAAGCAGAGATAAAAAGCAAAATTGAAGAAGTCATTGATTCAGAAATTGACCGGGTAGGGCAGAACCTCAGGATTGATGCAATAGCATTGATAAATGATTCTGCCGATGCAAACAGATTCGAGAGCGCGGCATCGGTCATAGCTTCGAGTGCCAACCCTATTCCTGTAATCCTGTGCACTACAAACCCTCAAGCTGCCGAAAGTGCGGTCAAGATGTTTGCTGACAAGAAACCGATCATCCATGGAATGAATTCAGAAAATATAGAAGCCATGGCAGCTGTTGCGAAGACATGGAAAGCGACGCTTGGCATATCTGCGACAGGACTGCAAGAAATCGTACATCTTACGGAAAAGGCGAGGTCGATGGGTATTGAAGATATGGTAATCGATTCGGGGGCGCGGCGGGCAAAGGAAATCCTTGAGAATAATACATTCATCAGAAGAGCAGCCATAAAGAAAAATTTCAAGCCACTCGGTTATCCCGTGATAACGTTTGTGCAGCGGGACGACAGCCTTGAAGAGGCATTGCTTGCATCAATCGGTATTGCAAAATATTCATCCATCATTGTCCTGCGCAGTATCGAAAAATGGAAGAACCTTGCTCTCTTTACCCTGAGGCAGAATATTTACACTGATCCGCAGGTTCCGATGCAGGTTGAACAAAAGATTTACAAGATCGGTGAGCCAACACCGGTATCTCCTCTCTTCGTTACAACAAACTTCTCTCTCACATTCTTTATCGTTTCCGGGGAAATTGAGAATAGTAAGGTTCCAGGACATCTTGCCGTCATGGACTGTGAGGGCCTTTCCGTATTGACAGCATGGGCGGCGGGCAAATTTACCGCTTCCAAGATTGCTCAGTTTATTAAGGAAAGCGGGATTGAAAATCAGATCCAGCACAGGGAACTAATTATTCCTGGTTACGTGTCGATACTGAGTGGTTCAATTGAGGATAAGCTTGAGGGATGGAAGATTACAGTCGGTCCGCGGGAAGCAAACGGAATCCCTGCATTCCTGAAATCCAGGGCAGCGTAAACACAGTATATAGTATATAAACAGTATATAGTATATAATATGAAGCATGGAGTAGATACGAGACAACAATCTCTATTTCCTAACTGCTATCTGCTATCTAATACCTACTGAAAAAGGGGGTAATCATGTCTAAGCTCATAGCCTCGGCGGCTATAAGAGGTGCTCACCGAATTACCAAAGAGGCTCAAGAAATGCTCGAAAAGGCTATTACTGAAAAGGGAGAACAATTTACCTTTGAATTCCCTGATACCGCATATTATCTGCCCATGATCTATGCCATGACCGGATTCCCCGTTAAGACCCTTTCGGACATGAAAGTTGCACTCGGTATGACAAAGGAAATGCTTCATCCGGAACCCGACGAGAATCTGTGGAAACCATACCTGGGAGAAGCGCTCGATTCAGGCATGGCGACACTTTTCTCGGAAGAAATCATTATGGCATTACGCTATATCAATGGCCTTGAGCCGGCTGTAGATCCTGAAACAGGGTATGTCTATAATGGTTTTATTACCGATACCATTCAGAGGAATTTAGGCATCCAGCTTGTTGACGGGACAATGCCTGGTTTTGCTGCTGTCATTGGAGCAGCACCTGATGATGATACTGCAGTAAAGATCATAAGAGAACTTCAGGAGAAGAATATCCTTACCTTCCTCTCAGGTCACACCAATGGTAATAGTGTGACGAAACAGCTCCTCAGAAAGGGAGTTGAACTCGGGTGGGATACGAGAATCGTCCCTCTTGGCTATGATACAGCACATACCCTTTATGCCCTTGATTGGGCGATACGGGCATCACTCATATTTGGAGGAAAAAAACCGGGAGATTTTAAGGAGCATCTCAAGTATCAAAAAGATAGGGTTTTTGCATTAGCAATTGTCCTTGGAGAGTTAGATGACATTATATGGTCAACAGGAGCCGGTGCTATAAATATGGGATTCCCTGCTATTTGTGATACAGATGTACCGGTCATACATCCGACCGGTGTATGTATATATGAAGAGGTTGAGAAGGAGTTTGACCATAATAAGATTGTACAGAAGGCGATTGAAGTCAGAGGGTTAAAAATTATTGTTGAGAAACCTCCGATACCAGTTGCATATGGGCCTGCATTTGAAGGTGAGAGGATAAGAAAAGAGGACATGTTTATAGAATTCGGCGGAAATCGTACACCTTCTTTTGAATGGGTAAGGATAAGAGAAATGGATGAGATAGAGGATAATAAAGTAATAATAGTCGGCAATAACTGGCAGGAGAGATATGAAAAGGGCGGACAGATGCCGCTCGGCATTGTCATAGATGTTAGCGGCAGAAAGATGCAGAAGGATTTTGAACCGGTTATGGAAAGGAAAGTCCATGCAAATATCAACGAGGCCCAGGGTATCTGGCACATGGGGCAGCGCGATATCAACTGGATACGGATAAACAATAATGCACAAAGGGAAGGGTTTACCTTAGAGCATCTCGGGATCATCAATGCTACCATGACCCATAGCAGGTTCAGATCCATTGTCGATAAAGTGCAGGTCACAATTTATACGGATGAAGAGGACGTCTTGAGACTCCAGGAAGAGGCGAGGAAATCCTACAGGGAGCGTGATCAGAGGCTTGCCGGGCTTATCGATGAGGCAGTCGATACCTTCTATTCATGTTTACTCTGCCAGTCTTTTGCACCGAGTCATGTATGTGTAGTAAGTCCCGAAAGGCTCGGTCTTTGCGGGGCATTCAACTGGCTTGACTGTAAGGTTGCATTTGAAATAGACCCGACAGGCGGGAATCAGCCTATTCAAAAAGGAGCGCTTCTCGATGCACGATTCGGAAGGTTTACCGGTATTGATGAATATCTTAAAAAGGCATCGGGTGGTGCGGTAGAGACACTAAACCTCTATACTATAATGGAAAATCCGATGACATCCTGCGGATGCTTTGAGTGCATCGTTGCGATCATTCCAGAAGCAAATGGGATAATGATAGTCCATCGTGGTCATACCGGAATGACCCCTGTAGGGATGAAATTTTCAACATTGGCAGGAAGCGTTGGAGGAGGCACCCAGAACCCGGGATTCATGGGTATTGGCAGGAACTTTATTATTAGTAAAAAGTTCCTCGCTGGTGATGGAGGGATTAAAAGAATTGTTTGGATGACAAAAAACCTTAAGGAAAGTCTTAAAGAAGCATTCGACCAAAGGGCAGCAGAGGAAGGAGTGCCGGACCTTTTCGATAAGATAGCAGATGAAGCAATCTGTGAGGAGTCTGAAAAATTACTCGAATTCCTCACAAGTGTTGGACATCCGGCGTTGGAGATGGAACCAATATTATAAAAACAGAAGGGTTCAAGGGGTCAAGGATTCGAGTGATAAAAAATATTTTTTCTTGAACCCTTGGACCATAGAATCCTTGAATCCTTTTTGAGAGGTTGGAGGTTATATGGAAAAGGTTGTAAAAAGCGCAAATGAAGCTGCTGAACAGATTATTGAATGGGGGGAATCCCACAAGATAGAGACATGCTTTGACAGGGCGGAGAAGATGAAACCATGTCCTATAGGAGCCTCTGGTGCATGTTGTAGGATATGCCATGTGGGACCTTGTCGGCTTGTCGGGCAAAATGCGGAGGAAGAGGGAAGGGGAGTATGCGGAGCTACGCTTCCAACAATTGCTGGAAGGAATTTTCTGAGAATGGCGGTTGCGGGATCGGCAGCCCATTCAGACCATGCTCGGGACATGGCTTTTACATTACTTGCAGTTGCAAATGGAGAAGCAAGTGATTTTAAGATAACCGATGTAAAAAAGCTCTATAGAGTCGCGGGAATGCTCGATATCGAGTTTGGAAACGGTAGACCTATAAATAATGTTGCAAGAGATGTAGCTCTTAAAGTAATAGAGGATTTCGGCCGCCAGAAAGGTGAAATCAATTTTATTAAAAGAGCGCCTAAAAAGACACAGGAGAGATGGAAAAAGTGGGGTATTGTTCCACGAGGGGTTGATAGGGAAATAACAGAGTCAATGCACCGCTCGAATATGGGCGTTGACCATGATCCTGACAACCTTCTTTTGAGTGCTCTTAAGGTTTCTTTGGCTGACGGCTGGGGTGGATCTATGATCTCAACAGATATTACCGATATACTGTTTGGTACACCAAAACCTGTAAAAGGAGAAGCGAGTTTTGGAATATTCAAAGAAGATGAAGTAAATCTTGTGGTGCATGGGCATGAACCTTCACTCGCTGAGATGATCGTGGATGTAGTTAACGAACCCGAGATGATTTCCTATGCAAAATCTAAAGGTGCAAATGGGATTAACCTGGGTGGCATGTGTTGTACTGCAAATGAAGTGTTAATGAGGCATGGTATTCCCACAGCAGGTGGTTTTACAAATCAGGAACTGGCAATTATGACAGGTCTTGTTGATGCAATAACAGTGGATGTTCAGTGTATCATGCCTGCTTTAGTCGAACTCTCAAAAAAGTTTCATACAAAGGTGATCACTACGTCTCATAAAGCAAAAATTTTAGGTGCTATGCATATTCAATATGATGAGCATAGAGCAAAAGAAATAGCGCGGGAGATTGTCAGAGCGGCTATTGACAACTATGCCAACAGGAAAGCAGAAGGTAGCCATGTTCCAGATAAGTTTCCGGTAATAGCAGGGTTTTCGCACGAATATATCGAATACATGCAAGGTGGTTCTTGGAGGGCTTCTTTCAGGCCACTTAATGATGCGATTATGGCAGGAAGGATACGAGGAGTTGTTGGTCTTGCGGGTTGTGACAATCCCAGAGTTCCTGCTCAGGGATTGCATCGTTTCCTTGCCTCTGAATTGATCAGGAGAGATGTGCTTGTTGTATCAACCGGTTGCGGCTCTGCCGCATGCGGGACTGCCGGATATTTGACCCCGGAAATGGCTCTTGACAACGCAGGCCCTGGATTAAGAGAAGTATGCGAGGCAATAGGTATTCCTCCAATTCTCCATCTCGGTTCTTGTGTCGATAACTCGCGTATTCTGACGATCATTTCAGCCATGGCTGAAGAAGGAGGCCTTTCTGAAGAGATAGGGGGGATGCCTGCAGTCGGCATCGCTCCCGAATGGATGTCTGAGAAGGCTATAGCAATCGGATGTTATTTGGCTGCATCAGGTGTGCCGGTTGTCTTTGGTGGTGAGTCGCCTGTCGGGGCAAGCAAGGCAGTGACAAAAATAATGACCGATGTCTGGTTTGAGAGGTTCAGAGGCGCTTTGCACTTTGAGCCTGACCCCGAGAAAATCCTGGCCCTTGCCCTTGACTATATCGATAAGGCACGGGAGACACTTAAACTGAGGAAATATGAACCCGGCAAATTCGGCGCCGAGAGGGTTCTCATGGATATGGCTGCGAGACGCGAGATCGAGAAATCAGCAAAACCACACCTCGGAATTTATTAGCGTAAAGCTTAGGAGAACCTGTGACAGTAGATGAGATCAACATCGACGAAGAGATAGGAGAAATCAGCAAAATCCTCTCAGATCACGAGAGAAATAAGGGAATCCTTGTCCATGCCCTTCAGCAGATTCAGAAAGACAATAGCTACCTGCCGGGAGATGTTCTCAGGAAACTTTCAATAAATCTGGGTATCCCCTTGGCAGAAATTTATAGCGTAGCAAGTTTTTATAAGATGTTTCACTTTAAACCCCGGGGGAAAAAGATCGTGAAAGTCTGTCTCGGTACTGCATGTTATGTGAGGGGATCAAAAAGGCTTCTGAATGCCCTTGAAACCGAGTTTCAGATCAACAGCGGAGAAACGACTGAAGATCTTGCCATGACGCTTGAGACTGTCGGGTGTGTGGGATGCTGTGGTCTTGCTCCGGTTTCTACAATTGACGATGAGGTTATCGGAGAGATAATCGGTGAAAAGAGAATAAACAATCTCATTTGTCTTGTAAAAGCATGATATACAGACGGAGCTTGTAACATTTACAACAGGATTACTTTCATGGAAAAACTTCACCATATAGAGGCGCTTAGGAATCTGAGGGTTGGTCTTTCTGCAGAGGTCAAGACCGGCAGGAATATGGTCAAGGTATGCTGCGGACTTCCGTGCAGCACCCTTGGTTCTCATGATGTAGCGCGGGCATTAGAGGAACAAGCGAGAACGGCCGGCATAGAAATCGATGTTGTGAAGACGGGCTGTCAGGGTCTCTGCCAGAGAGGTCCGCTCCTGCAGATTGAACCATACGGGTATTGCTATCAAAAGGTCCAACCGGACAAAGCAAAAGATATACTGTCGGTAACATATTCAACCGGATTACCGCTGAGGGACTTGCTTTACCGGGATTCATTTCTTGACAACCCGAAGGACTTCCTGAAAGAAATACCGTTCTATAAAAAACAGGTGAAAATCGCTCTCAGGAATACGGGAAATATCGATCCTTTCAGTATCTATCAGTATATTGCTGCAGGTGGCTATGCTGCAGCTGAGAAACTGTTTTCGTCCATGGGACCTGATCAGGTGCTTGAAGAGGTAAAAAAAGCAAACCTCAGGGGACGCGGTGGTGCAGGGTTTCCTGCAGGAGTAAAATGGGCACATACAAAGCGGGCATCGGGAAGAATAAAGATGGTCATTGCCAATGGCGATGAGGGTGATCCGGGAGCTTTCATGGACAGGTCAATCATGGAAGGAGATCCGCACAGCCTCCTTGAGGGGATGCTGATCTGTGCGTATGCAATTGATGCCCACTATGGGTTCATTTATGTGCGCCATGAATATCCTCTTGCCATTAAAACATTGAAAACAGCCATTCATCAGGCAGAAGAAATCGGTTTGCTGGGAAAGAACATTCTCGGCACCGGCTTTGATTTCACCGTCCGGATCAGGGAAGGGGCAGGAGCTTTTGTCTGCGGAGAGGCCACCTCGCTCGTTGCCTCGATCGAGGGAAACAGGGGATTTCCTCATGCACGGCCACCCAGGGTCTCCGAAGTAGGAGGAGGTCCGTGGGGGTATCCGGCCAACCTGAATAATGTCGAGACCTATGCATGTGTCCCCCCGATTATCGAAAAAGGAGCCGACTGGTTTCTGAGTATCGGGACTCAGGGGTCTTCGGGAACAAAAGTTTTTTCCCTTGCAGGGAAAGTGAAAAATACTGGTCTGGTAGAAGTGCCGATGGGGATAACGTTGCGCGAGATTATCTTTGATATCGGAGGCGGGATACTCGGGAATAAGAAGTTTAAGGCTGTTCAGACAGGAGGGCCTTCAGGGGGATGCATCCCTGAGCAGTATCTCGACCTCCCGGTAGATTTTGATTCTCTCTGGAAAGTCGGCTCAATCATGGGTTCAGGCGGAATGGTTGTTATGGATGAGGACACCTGCATGGTGGATATTGCAAAGTTTTTTCTCTCCTTCACCCAGGCAGAATCATGCGGCAAATGTCCTCCGTGCAGAATAGGCACCCACCAAATGCTGCAGATACTCGAAAAAATAACCTCCGGAAATGGTGAGAAAGGCGATATAGAGGATCTCGAAAGGCTCGGTCATCTCGTTATTGCAGGATCTCTCTGTGGACTCGGGAAAAGCGCGCCCAATCCTGTTCTGACTACTATCAGGTATTTCAGGGATGAGTATGAAGAGCATGTTCATGACAAATACTGCAGGGCAAAGGTATGCAACATTGGTATCTTCACGATAAGCCAGGAGGAGTGTATCCTCTGCGGACTGTGCAAACAAGCGTGTGCATTTGAAGCAGTGAGGGAAACGCGTAAGGGGTTCTTCATTGACCGTGATTACTGCACGAAATGCAGGGCTTGCTATGCAGTGTGTCCGGTCAATGCAGTGAAGATCCAGAAGAAGACCTACGCAAGGCTTGAAGAGGAACTCAAGTTAACCCCCGAGGGTCTCGAGTTCATCGAAAGGAGACGCAAGATGACGTTAAAGGATATCCTTGAGTCAAGACCATATCAAATCGTTGCGATAACAAAGGACCATACGGTTTCAGATGCAGTCACGCATATGAGGGAAAAAAATATCAGCGGACTGTTTATCGTTGATGAAAACAACCAATTAGTGAGCATATTTACCGAGCGGGATATCATCCGGTGTGTTTACGATAATATCCCGACAACTGAAAAACTTGAAAACCTCATCATGCGCGATATCATAACCTTTGATCCTGCAACTGATGTGAGCACAGCGATATCGGTTGCTTCAAGAAAGAAGATACGGCATTTGCCGGTTGTCGAGGATAAAACAATTATAGGAATGATTACGTTCAGGGATCTGGTGTCCTATCTGCTGCCGGAAATCTGTTATATGGCAGACACGATGTATTAAGGGTAAAACATGTCTGATAGAAAGGAACGGAGCACAGGAGATATTATAAAAGAGACAGAGAATCAATCCTGTCCTGTACGGAAGGCTGCATATTATATTGATGCTTTCCTTAAAGAACTCATGTGCGGCAAGTGTTTCCCGTGTTCTCTGGGGACGCATGAGGCAGCACTCATCCTCCGGGATGTCATATCCGGTAACGCTTCAAACGCTGATATCGGTAAAATAGGGCATATAGCGGATATCATGATACTATCTTCACGATGCAAGAAGGGCAGGGACACAGCACAGTTTATTATTGAATTGCTGAAAACCGGCGCTTTTTCCGAACATGCTGAAGGCAGATGCCCTGACCGGGAATGCTCTGCGTACAGCGAATACAGGATTGTCGCCGAAAAATGCATCATGTGCGGAGCGTGTCAGGATGTATGTAAATATCATGCGGTCATCGGCGAGAAGAAAATCCCGTATTTGAGCGGTTACGTGCCTTTTGAGATCGTATCCAGGAGGTGCACACGTTGCGGTGAGTGCCTGAACGTATGTCCGAATGAGGCAATTATCGTAGTAGACAAAAAGGATGTTATTGAGGTTGGTGTTTCATGAGAAGTCGCCATAAGGCCAAGGGGAGGTATACGTGGGAAATACAGTGAAACTTACCATAGACGGCAAAACTGTTCAGGTTCCTGAAGGATTGAACATCATCGATGCATCAGAGCTTGCCGGGGTTCACATACCGAATCTCTGTTATCTCAAAGGCATGAAAGGCATAGGAGCATGCAGGCTCTGCCTTGTAGAAATAGAGGGACTGAAAGCCCCGATTATAGCATGCAACACAAAGGTCAAAGAAGGCATGGTAATCAGAACGAAGACTGATAACATTCAGGAAGTGAGGAAGTTCGTTATCGATCTCCTTCTTTCGATGCATCCCCTCGACTGCATGACGTGTACAAAAGCAGGGGTATGCAACCTCCAACAATATGCCTATGATTTCGGGTTGAAGGAATCTACTTTCAGACGGAAAAAATTCGGTTATCCCACTGATGAGGCGAATCCCTTTATTAAGAGAGACCCTGAATACTGTGTTCTCTGCGGGCGTTGCGTACGGGTCTGCAAAGAGCAGGGGACAAATGTCCTTGAGTTTATGGGAAGGGGTATTGAATCAAAGGTTATCACTGCCGGCGACAGGCCTTTGCAGGAATCAGTATGCACATTCTGCGGAAGCTGTGTGGATGCCTGTCCTGTGAATGCTTTACTCGAATCAGGCCGCTCGCGCAAGGGCAGGGAATGGGAATATGAGAACATACAATCTGTATGTCTCTTATGTGGTAACAGCTGTGATATTACTGTCAGCACAAAAGACGGCAGGATACAGAAGATCAAGGCAGGTGCGCAGGCAGGCTCTGCCGAGCGTTATATCTGTGCCTACGGGAGATTCGGTTTTGATTGTATCGAGGCTGATACCAGGTTAACAACACCGATGAAAAGAATAAACGGTGAACTCAAAGAAACTACATGGAAAGACGCTCTTGATATCGTTGCAGGTCAATTGAAGCAAGCGGGCAGGGAGACGGGATTTATCAGCGTTGCAGGGATTACGAATGAAGATGCCCTGGCCCTGAAAAAGCTGGCAAAGAATATCGTGAGAACAAAAAACTTTGATACCACCATGAGTCTCTACGCAGACAGTGATATTTTCATAAAGTCACAGAAGGCGGATATTGATCTGGCAGATGTTATCGTGATGATTGATTTGAGTCCGTCACAGTGGCAGAGGATTCTGCCGGCCCTCGATGCCTCTGTGAGAAGAAGGGTTGAACGGGGTGCACGGCTTATTGTCATCAATTCGTCCGAAAGCAAAATCGGTGAAGTTGCAACGGTAAATCTGAAGGGTAATGTCATATCCATTTTGAAGCGCATTGCAAAGTCCCTCTTAGCAAAAGGAATGAAAGCGGATAAAAAGTTCAGGACATCTGTAGAGAATGCAGAAGTGACGGAAGAGATCGAAAAGGCAGCAACCCTTATTGCTGAAGCGCACGAACCCCTCATATTTTCTTCTCCCTCCTTTTTTGAAGCGTCAGCCAATATCTCACTGTTGAAAGGAAAGATTGTAGCCGTTCCCCTTGAAAGCAATGCAAAGGGTGTTTCCCTGATGGGCCTGATTTCAGAAGGGAAGACCTATGAAGAAATGATAAACGGAGGGATGAAGGTACTCTATGTGGTTGGTGAAGTGCCACTCAATCAACGACCGAATGCGGATTTCCTCATCGTGCAAAACTCACATATGACAACACTTGCTAAGCATGCAGATGTTGTGCTTCCATCGGTAGCTTTTTTCGAGGCATCAGGCACCATGATTGATTATATGGGAAGGATGAAACATCTGCATAAAATCTTCGATACGCATGGGCAGTCAATGAGCCACAGGGATATATTTATGAGTATTGCCAAAGCCATGGGTGCTGAAATACGGAGACCAACAGAGGATGAGGTCAGGAAAACGGCCAGGGTAAAGCTGAAAATCACGTTCAGCCCTTGGGTTGAAAAAGACGGTTTCAAAATCTCGCCTGAAGAGTTCATTGAGGCAATAAATGCCTCGGTGATCAATGGATCTAGACTCTTATGGCTGAAAGAAACAGAGCATGCTCTGACACCATAATACGATTATTTTTCTTAATAACCGTACATGTCCGTTTCAGAAATGTATGCCCTTAAAAAATCTATATTGCCCCAAGTGCTTTCGCTGCTTTATTTACATCTTTTGGCTTGACCCACAAAATTGCGGCATAACGACCTGCACCGGCTGACACAGCGTCAACCGCCGTTACATTGATCTTATTGTCCGCCAGTTTTTTTAGAAGGTTCGCTACAGCGCGTTTCCTGTCACCACCCTGAACCAAGAACCCGATCTTCTGGGGTCTCGTCTTGATCTTTGTCACCTTAGTAGCTTTTTTGAATATATTCACCTCTTCAGGGATAATATCGAGCTGGGCCTTCCTGCCGTTTGGAAACCCTGAAAATGCTAAAAGGTTTACGCCTGCGTCGGCCAAAGCGCCCAGTATTCGTGCCCCTTCGCCAGGCTTGTTCGGTACATCGATTGCAAAATATGCGACCTTCCGTATAATGTCCGCCATACTAATTTCCTCCCTTTCAATGTATTAGATTGGATCTATTTTAGCACAAGATTTACCAAGTAAAAACATTGTGTACCCTGTTTGCATAACTTAATCATCAAATGTTTCTCCATAGAAAAGATTGCCCGGGGAAATTTCTGCCCTCGGTTTGATCCTTCCTGTAGTCTTGCGGGCAAAGACTTGCTTCAATAGCAATCAGTTCACATAGGAAGGTAAATCCTATGAGTTTACGCCTCTCGCAAGGTGAAGATACCCGTTGCAGCAGGATGAGAATAAGCAGCCTGTACCTGACCCTCTATCACTTTTTAAATGAGTTTTACCCCTTCGTTTTCGATGATAATAAGCCGTTTCTTGTAAAGAGCGCCTATCGCTTTTTTGTATGTTTTCTTGCTCACCCCGAACAGGTCGTAGATAATTTCAGGCGGGCTTTTATCGGTTACGGAAACAAATCCGCCTGCTGCTTTTAGTTTATTGATAATCTTTTCAGATACCTCATCAACCTTTTCATGTCCGGGTCTTTGAAGGCAGAGATCTATCTTTCCGTCGTCCCTCAATTTCTTTATAAATCCTTTTATGTGTTGTCCTTTTCGTAATGGCTGAAACACCTCGTTCTTATAAATCAAACCCCATTGCGATTTGTTGATCATAGCCTTATAACCAAGGTCGGTCCAGTCGCCAATCAGCAATTCCACACACTGGCCTTCCTGAAATCCGATTGGTTGCTTATTAGGTAACTTGTCCAATACTTTATCCTCTATTTTTCATAGTTTTAGCGGTAAAAGAAAAAATCTATTCGCCGGTTCACTTCCCTGACAAGCTCTCTCTTTGTTCCTTTCTTTCGACCAGTTTTTTAAAATATTCCGGAAATCCGGTTTCGAACGTAAGCCGCTTACCGCTGAAAGGATGTATGAAGGAAATCGATTTGGCATGAAGAGCTAAACGTTTGTATGTCTCTTTCCCCTTTCCGTACTTCTCGTCACCCACAACCGGGTGTCCGATTTCAGCGAGATGAACGCGTATCTGATGCTTTCTGCCTGTTAAAAGAGTAACCTCCAGCAAGGAAAACTTCTTCGTATCCTTTAGCACCCTGTAAACAGTATGAGACAGTTTTCCTTTTGTAGCGTCGGTGGTGGAATATGCGATGTGGGCCTTGTTCTCTGCCAGGTATGTCGTGATCGTACTCTCCCTTTTTTCACACCTGCCGTGAACAACGGCAATATATTTCTTCTCTGTTTCTTCCCATCGACCCTGAAGCCGCAATTTGGCCTCCATGCTCTTTGCGAAAATAAGTATCCCGGATGTAGCACGATCCAGTCTATGAACTATGAAGATGCGCTTGGGGGACTTGGAGTAACCCTTTCGGACATAATCGGTCAGTATAGCGTAGAGTGTTCGCGATTTGTCACTGTCCGTGCCCATTGTTAGAAGGCCAAACGGCTTGACTACAACCAGGATGTCACTGTCTTCGTAAAGTATGTTAATATCTTTTGGAAAGTGCTTAGTACCCGGGCTTAAACTCTTGGGCATAAAAAATATTCCGCCGGAAATGCCCTTTTGTGCTTCATTCCTGCCCGGCCAAAACGCTTCTGACATGACGCCATAATTCGTCCCTTCCTTCGCCGGTCTCCTTGGAATAGATGAGCGCCGGAACATGAGCGGGAAGCATTAATTCTTTGCGAATTGCGGCAATATGGGCCGGAAGCTTACCACGGCTGATTTTATCCGCCTTTGTTCCGACAATGACATACGGGATATTGAGCCCCATCAGCCATTCTGAAGCATTCTTGTCATTTTTCATAGGCTTATGCCGCAGGTCAATCAGATGCACAATAAGAGCAATCATCTGCCGATTCCGCAGATAGTTGGTGATGAACTCTCCCCACTCCGTGGGCTTTGCCTTTGATGCCTCCACATAACCATATCCGGGCAGATCGACCAGATACATCTGCTCATTGATCGCAAAATAATTAATAGTCTGTGTTTTCCCGGGCTGGCCACTGGTCCGCGCCAGCGCGTGCCGTGTGCATAATGAATTGATCAGAGAAGATTTTCCTACATTGGAGCGTCCGACCATCACAATCTCGGGATACCCGGTGTTAGGGTATTGATTTGGTCCAACCGCACTGATAGTGCATTTAGCTGAAATAATTTTCATTATCCTTCCTTGTCATGGTATCTGAAAATCGATATCAGGTATTGTACCACTCCACTCAGATGATTAGGAGCTGCTGCCTGCCAAGTAGGGTAATACGGGATTCGTATTAGGATGAAAGTTTTTTCTCCATATCTCTACGTTTCATTTAACCTGACTTCAGGCATCGACTTAACTATAATAGTCTATAGACCATCATCAGGAGTTAATAATGACTAATAATGATATTTTGCGTCAATTACGGTACGCTCTGAATATTAACGATTCAACAATGATCGAAATATTCAAACTATCTGATCATGAAATTGAACAATCCAGTGTAACCGGTCTACTTAAAAAAGAAGACGAAGAAGGCTTTGCTCTTTGCGGTGATGATGTTTTGAGGTATTTTTTGGACGGGTTAATTTTACATAAAAGAGGCCGGAAAGAAATGAGACTGGGTGAGACGAGAAAATCGGACTCACGGCTGATAAATAATGCCATATTGAAAAAACTAAGGATTGCCCTGGAGTTGAAAGAGGATGATATGCTCGGGATTTTAAAACTGGCCAATGTCGACATATCAAAACATGAACTGACGGCATTATTTAGAAAAGAAGGGCATAAAAACTACAATGAATGCGGTGATCAGTTTCTCAGGAAATTCTTGAAAGGCCTTTCCATTCGTTATAGAACTTGATAGATACTCGGAAAATAATTGTATCGGATAAAACAATCGGGCCCGTGATTCTTATGAACCACAGGCCCTTTGGTTAAGTTTCCGCAACCGAGGACTCAGCCTCTTTTCTAAATTACTGTGTGGCTCTATGAAAGTCAATGGAAATCTTCACCTGAAATTAAGGATATACCTTTAAAACCACTGACTTCCTGAAAATATCACGTACATATGATAAGATTTCAGGAGTTATGCAGAACCCATATAATCACTGGTTAGCTTTTATGTCCATATTGATGAATTGAATTTAACAAAGGAGGAATAACATGAAACGTTTAATAATATTATCAATTATGGTTTTAAGTGTCGTGTTTTCACCCACTGGGAAAAGTATTTTTGCTGATCAGCCGACAGAAAAAATAAAAGACATATCTTCATTGTCTGGTAAGGTAGTTGAAACAATGGACGGTGGTAGATACACTTATGTGTGTCTTGAGAAGAACGATAAAAAGATATGGGTAGCTGTTTACAAAATGACCATAGTTGTGGGGCAGAACATGTCTTTCAAACCCGGAATTGAGATGGCCAATTTTGAGAGTAAAACGCTCAAACGCAAATTTGATAAGATTGTTTTTTCTGCAGGGCCAATTGACCATGAAGGAACGCAGAATGAAATGAAGTCCGAATGAGTTTAAATTCCTTATAGCAATAAACAATCCGCGGGCCTGGTGATCGGCGTGTAATATTTTCTGTACACGTTTTTTTAAATTCTGCTTTAAAATCCAACATCCATAAGTAAATGAGTAAATCAGTTGCGAACCAAAGGGCGGTTACCCTGTGGGGCGGTGTAATTTGGTTACTTTTTTATCGATAAATAATTTTGGTTCA
>Ga0307379_10006073_pt1 | contig 16685 bp, 20 predicted proteins | sample UN2MG_FD_202237 | JGI IMG/M metagenome (GOLD analysis project Ga0307379, IMG submission 202237) | Soil microbial communities from Risofladan, Vaasa, Finland - UN-2 | ecosystem: Environmental > Terrestrial > Soil > Coastal area > Acid sulfate soil | place: Finland: Risofladan, Vaasa | collected... | reverse complement strand
CAGAACGGCAGACCCCACAAAAGTTATAGAGGCCGGTGCGCTTGCAAAGGGCAGGGACGGTAAGGTCAGGAGTAAGAAAGATGCTATAACCGGCTTGGGTAGAATAATCGTTGCTGCCAGAGGTAAAATCGGTGCAATAGAGAATCTTATATATCCACCGCTTGACCCTGCGGTTGAAAAGCTCGCCTTGATATTGAAGCAGGATATTGACGACCAGATGTTTATGCAGCCGGTAGCGAGGGGGGAGGTTGACCCGAAGAAGCAGACTAAAGCTGAGATAGTCAGATTGAATCAGAACTCTTTGGACTACGTGGGCTTGCAGGGCATATTCCTCGACCAGTGGATTGACGATACTGCTACGCTCATAGCCGAAATATGCCAGAGAAACTATAAAGTTGGCCGACTGCTAAAGATGCTTGCCGATGGTGTTAAGAGTGCTATTAAGGCAGACCAAGTAGCTTTTGATGTTCGTTTCGATGTGAATATCGAGCCGGGTTCGACCCTACCTTTTGACGAGCGAAAGAAGCAGGAAGAGTATATGGCGGCTTACAAGCTGTTAGAGAATCCGATACCTAATCCGATGATTGAAGATATGCTTCGGGTACTAAACATATCGAAGCGTAAAGAGATATTGACGAGGTATCAGGGCTTGCAGTTATTCCGGCAGTTTATACAGATAGGTACTTTGCTTACTCAGGCACAGCAGATGCCGGAGGTACAGAAGGTTATGCAAAATATGGCACAGCAAGTGCCGGGTATGCAGGAGTTAATACAATTATTGTTACAGGCAGGGCAGTTAGCCTCGCAGATGGGAATGAAAACAGAAGGTGCAAAAAAAGGAGTAGCATAAAATGGCAGCAAAAAGAACTTTAACTTGTAAATGTGGCAAGAGTTGGAAGAGCCAAGCAAAAATTGAGAACATCCAAGCAGGGAAAATCAAGTGTAAGAAATGTGGTAATACTAATCTTTCTTATACTGATGTGGAAGCCACTGTCGCAAAACCGAAAGAGAAAGAGAAGCAGACCTGCCCACGATGTAAAGGTGATGGGTTCTGGCATACATCAGCGACAGGAGTAAGACTAAAGACTATCGCCGAGCCGCTTGTCGATGAATCGAGGCAATGCCCGCTATGCAAGGGTGCAGGGAAAGTCTAATGCCCGAATTTGATGATGATGACAAAACTATCTTTTCTGGTGATTTAGACCCAGAAGAGAAAGCGGCTATGCAAAAAGGGGAAGCGAGAGGTAAGCGTGTGGCGATGGCGGAGGACCCGGAGCGATTCGGTATGGCAAGACAGAAGGCTCTTGGCAAAAAGAAGTATGATGCAAACTACGTGAGGATATTCGGGCATGAGTAGCGTAACCAAAAGAGTTCTGGCTTATTTAGAGGATTTGCTCTTGCGGTACAAACGCTTTACTGGCAAGCTGGAGATAAACTTCAAAAATGGCGAATTGAAGGACATTAACGAAACCCGAAGAACGAAGTATGAAGAAGGGAAGTGATTATGGATATATCTGAGGTCAAAGACAAAAGAACTTATTATTTTGTGAATTATGTACTATGCCACGAAGTAGATACGGCAGTGTTTTTTGATAAAGCCGAAGCTGAAGAGTTTATTACTCATATTGAAGATGGCACGCGTGGAACTGGAATTGTTTTTGTTTGTCGAGGGCAACTCATAACGGCAAAACCGACAGAAATAAAAACTTGTTACAAAATCGAAGATTAAGATAGCTCTCATAAAAACTAAATAGCCACTGGCAATCTTTTGTAGCGGTTGCCAGCAAGAAATCAGGACAAGTTGAAAGATACCCCTGTGTGTCCCTAACGGGATGTGCAGGGGTTTTTTATTTGAGGAAACCAAAGTCGTGCGTAGCGGCTTTGTTAAATCTGGAACAGCTAAAGGGACAAGTACCAAACAGATAGTTTCAGAATAGAGAAAATCCGACCGAGCCAAGTGCTCAAACAAAGGAGAACTAAAAATGTTGAGTGAACAAGAACAAGCAGAATTGGAAGCCACAGAAGCGGCCGAAGCCGAGGCAAAAGCTAAAGCAGCCGAGGGGCAAACAGCAGAGGAAAAAGCCGCAACCGAAAAAGCTAAATGGGACGAACAACGTCAGAAAGCCGACCAGGAAGCGGCTAATGCTCGAAAGGCCAGAGAGCAGGTAGCGGAAGTTACCGGCGAGCTGGAAACCTCTCAAACAGAAGTTGCAACCTTAAAAGAGCAACTTGCGGCGGCAGAAGCTAAAGCGGTAGAGGCCGGTATCAAAGATACGGAACTTAAAGAGGACGACTACGAAGGTACTGACCTTAACATAGTCCGGTCTATCAAGGGTCTCAACGAGAAAATCGAGGCTAAAGACAAGCGGATTGCCGCCCTTGAAAAGAAAGCTGCTGGCTACGAATCGCAAATCAAAAAAGACGAAGCTCTCGCGGCCAGAAACTCGGTTTACGAGGAACTTCTTACTGATTTGGATACCGAGTACGGCGCAGATTGCCGCAACGAAGCGGTTAAGAAGTTCAACGAGCTTACTTCCGAAGGCAAAGTACCTAAAGGCAACCCTGCCAAAGCAACGCGAGTAATGGAACGGTGCTATAAAGAAGCTAAGGCGGCTAAAGACAAGGCGGCGAAAGACGGCAGAGGCAAATCTTCTTCTCTTTCACTCGACTCGGGTTCGGGCGGCGGTGAAAGCCCGAATCTGTCAGGTTTTGAAATTAAAGACGGTCAGTCGCTCGATGAGGCTACTGCTCAAATAGCGGCTGCCAGTAAAAAGTAAGGAGATTTAACTATGAGTTTTCACCAAGACCTTAACAACCTAACACGCGACTTGCACGACAAGACGTGGGAGGTTGAGTACATGAAGAAGAACCCTATTACGGCTCTTCTTCTTGCTCGTCAAAATTTGAAGTTCAGTGGTGGTGCAAGGTACTACAAGAATGTTGATACCGGGACGCACGAAGACCTTGTGCAAGATTACAACGTCAATGACGTTCTCACTCACGGCGTTAAGGACACGACAGAACTGGTTTACTTCCGCAAGAAGAAAATGCAGTGTCCTGTCCAGATTGACGTTGACGAGGAGATGCAGAACGCTCGCCAGACCCCTGACGGTACGCAGCTTCAGAACATGGCTAAGTTTCGTGTTCGCAAAGCTAATGAGGCTATGCGCCTTCACCTGCGGAAGAAAATCTATATGGCAATGAGCCAAGCAACAGCATCCTCGGATACCAACAAGTATATGCAGGGTTTGTGTAACGCTTTAGAGGTCGATGCGACTTACGGCACGATTACCAGAACGTACAGTGCCGGTACAAGTGCCGACACCGGCTTCTGGTTCCAACCGATGGGCGGGACAGTTACTTCAGCAGTTCAGGCAACGTCAGCCGCAATTTCGATTGCGCAACTTCGTACCTGGCTCGAACCACTCGAAGACCTTGAAAGCGATAACACCGATTTAGTTACCATTATTGGCGGTACTCTCTGGCTATCACTTCAAGCCGAAGCTGAGGCACGGTCAATGCCCTACAAAATCGAGGCTAACCGTGTAGCTCGTCAGGGCTTTACGGAAATGATACTTGATGGCCGCAGGGTTATTAAAGACCCGTTCCTCAAGAGTGCCAACAATACCGCGATGGGCGAGACAACTGCTGCTGCCCAAGCTCTTGAGTGCAGGCTTTATTGCCTGAACCTTAAGGATTGGGACTTCTATATCCACCCCGACAGCAAGTTCAAAATGACTGAGTTCTTCGACCAGAAGAAGATTGCCGGTGGAAGTGATTTCAATTTGGCCCGCATCCTGTTCAAGGGCAACCTTGTCTGCTGGCATCCGAGTAGCCAACTCTACCGCGAACTGGTAACTGCGTAAAAATGTTACGGCAATGTGTGCGTAACACGGACTTCGTAACTTGGGACGTGGCGTTGTTCAGTGAACTATTTTTCCAATAATTTAGTGATTTAAGGAGTATTTGAAATGACAGTAGGATTAGACCAAGATGAGTTTTATCTCATTGATAATTGGCCCGGCGAAGTAACTAACGGGCCGAATCCAGCAGACTGGACAACGATTTCGGCGACAGAGGATTTCCCTCTTGGTACGAAACGTGCGATTTATGATGATACCAACAATGGTTGGGCTACCTTGATGTACCTCTACTACACCGTAGGAGCCGGAGCGGTGGCGGTAGCTACCGCCGGGAGTCCCTGTGGTATTATCACTACTACCATTGGAACAGCCGGAGCATGGGCGCATGTTACCAATGACGGCAGTGATGCTCAACTTGTTGGCCCGATTGCAATTGCTCTCGGTACAATGGTAACGGCCCGGTACGGTTGGTTCTGGGTAGGTGGTGTTGCGCCTGTGGATACTATAGCCGCATTAGGTACTCAGAAGGTTCCAACTGACGCATCACCGTCCGTTGGTGTTCATATGTTGCTGGCAGATTCAGCGAGCGTTTGCAAGTTCCATCTTGCGGCAGCTACGGACATCGGTACGCTTTCGGCGTTTGCTTTAGCTACCGACACCACAGCGTAATTGAAACCTTCAATCAACCTTTAACCTTTTGAAAGGAGGTATCAATTATGGCAGCTTTTGATAGGTCTTTACAAAGGATGGTAACGCTCGCCGGCCTTCGCATGGAACAAGGTGATAGTGTTACCATCGTTTCAGGACAAACAAATGCTCAGAATTTTACTGTAGCAACAAAGCTCAAAAAGGTACTTGGTGGTTTCGGCATAATGGAAACTGACGGTATGGTTGCATTAGCAGCTAACGGGATAGTATCCAATGGCCAAGTTGTTTTTAGGAGATTTGCCCCAATAGTTACAGATGCCGATACAATTAGCTATACCCTTTTTGGCTACTAAGCGTATTTCCTTCTTCGGCGGGGTGGCCCATTGGGGGCTGCCCCTGCCGGAGATTGATTAACAGAAGAAGGGAAAGAGATTATGAAAATGCCAAGTAAACAGGAAGCACTTTACCGCACAATGCACAATGCTAATCCCCCTTACAGGGAGATAAATCAAGGGATTAGGGGACTACGGCATTGGCTCCTTCAATTAAAAGAAGCTCCTGCCTCCATCTTGGATGTTGGTTGTGGCAATGGCAAGGTGTGTAAATTGTTGTCTGATATGGGATATTGTGTAGTAGGGTTGGATATAGTACCCGGCCCGTATGACAGAAAAGGGTATAAGTTTGTCAAACACGACCTTCAACTGGGTTTCTTGCCGTTTAAGGATGATGAGTTTGATTACTGTGTATCTTTCGATGTTCTTGAACATTTACCCCAAAAGTGGGTAGGGCAAGCCATATACGATATGCTGAGAGTTTCAACCGATGGGATTATTGGAAAGGTGGCATGCTTTGGTCGTGGAAAGACCGAGTTGCATTTAACTGTCAAGCCGCCCGAATGGTGGAAAGAGTTGTTTTCTCGAATCTCTGATAAAGAGATGGAATACAAAGTTGCATGTTCACCTGCCGGGAAAACTTTATTATTTAACACAAAAACTGAAGAAGGAGAACTAAAATGAAAATCGCAATTTTGACATTAACAGGCCAACGGGACAAATACATCGACAACCTGCTGGCCGAGCAATTACGAAAGTACGGACACGAAGTAAATGTTCGCAACTACATTTATGCCGCCAGAGAGACGGTATGTTACGAAAAACCCGATGTTGTTATCCATCCAATGCCGGGTGGCGAGTATAAGTATGACTTCATAAAAAAGTGCAAACAGTGGGGTATCCAGATTATTGTCCGGCGGGGCGAAGCGGGGATGGGTAGAGAACAGTTTGAAAAACTTGACGAAAACCGCAAGTCAATCATTCTTGGCAATTGGGATTATTCGCCTTACGTTGACCTTGAGCTTACATGGGGGCGGGAATTTACGGGCATTATAGCCGAGCAGGGACACATGCCAGCAGAGAAGATAAGAGCCTGTGGAGCATTTGCTTTTGACCCGTACTTCCCTGAAACCAAGAGAGAAACAAATCCCGTAAGAACAATCCTATTTGCCACTGGCTTTTCGACCTGCGATTGCAGAAGCGAATACTGTGAATTGGGTATTAAGGATGATTCGGATTATCACGAAGAAATTTACGCAATACACCGCAAGGCCAGAGATGCTTGGATTTCCGCTATCAAGCAGTTAGTGAAATGGTTTGGCGAAGATTGGCGGTTTGAGTTAAAAGTCCGTCCGGGCGAGATGGAAGAAGAGTATGTAGAGAAGCTGCCAAGTAAAGTTAAAGTCCATCCGCAAACCAGTCCATCGTCCGAGATTTTGAAGAATGTTGATATACTGGTTCACAGTGGCTCTACAATGGCTATCGAAGCCCACTTGCTCGGTATCCCGGCGTTTAATTTCTGTAATGTGAACCCGGACCTGCTTCTATCGCAGGCAAGTCCGATGTTGGAATCTTATGGGGAGTTGGAGTTCAATTTGGCGAGAGCAATCATCGGCCAGTCGAATATCAACGAAAGCGTTTATCACGAATTGCAGGAACATCTTTACGGGCCGATAGACGGTAAGGCTTGTGAGAGGGCGGCAGGGTTTATTCATGAGTATATCAAGGACAAGCACATCGAAACGGAGATTCCTAATGTATGGCCTAAAACAACAAACTACCACGATGATAAAGAAACCATACACCTTGAAAAACAGGATGGCGATGTTCGTTGGTTGTGTGCTGGTTGCAGGAATGAATATTACGCCAAACCCTTCGGCGTAACAAAATGCCCTTATTGCGGTTTGCGGATAGAAATGACGGAAAAGGTAACGCAAGGGGTACTGAAATGACAAACAGCGAAAGATTTAAGGCGAATATCCGTTTGTTTGAGTTCGAGCCACACTCCTATTGTAACAGGAAGTGCTGGTTCTGTCCGAATAGTTTTATTGACCGGACGGGGCCGGTGAAGTTTCTCGATTGGGCTATTTACACACAAGCCCTGCGGGACCTTGCAAGTATTGACTATTCGGAGTCTATGTGTTTTGCCGGTTGGTGTGAACCATTCAGCCAGCCACGCTTCTTTGATTATTTGAAAGAGGCAGCGGAATGGTTGCCAAATGCCGCCTTGTTTTCAAATACTAATACTGATTATTTGAATGTAAAGGTAGTTCAAGAGGCAGCAGATATTGGCTTGGGCTTACTCAAGGTGCAATTGTATTTCGATGAAGATGAGACTTATTGCGATGGCAATATAGCTATCAAAATGAACAAGCTAAAAGAGAGGCTACCGGGCATTGAGTTTAAGGAAAAGGTTAGGAACAAGTGGTTTGCTTTGGTGGGTGATATGATAATTGTGGCCTACTCAAAAGATTTCCGCAAGGTAGGGCATAATCGTTGCGATGTTCAAGTACGCAAGCCCCAGAAGCGTTACCACACTTGCGGCGAGACAATAACAATGTTCGGTATCAATCACAATGGATGGGCTGTTCCCTGCTGCAATATCCGTAGCGATTACCCGCCACACAAAGACGTATTGCTTGGCAAAATGGACGATACGCCGGGCAGGATATTCGACTTGTACCGAGGTGTTTTGATACCAGAGGGTCAATATCCCTGCTCGGTGTGTATGGGCAAACAGTGGCATCCGAACCATAAAATCGTTTATGACGAAATTTTGAAGGACTTGAGAAAATGGCAAACAGTGGAGCAGATGCGTTAATCGACACAATCAGGATTAGAGCCGGAAGGCAGAATGATACGGTTTTGATTACCGAGGCGTTTGTTTTAGGTACTCTGAACGAGGCCCAGATAGCTATTGTCCGAAAGTGTCCGAGACTGATAGATTTAGATAAAAGTAGCACAACGGATTACCAGATTTCAACAGACGATACCTCGATTGATATAAGCACTCTTGCACCTGCGCATATAGGCGGTATCTGGATACTTAACGGAGCTGATACCAGACAATCCGGCTTGAAGTATCGGCCTTTAGATGAGTTTAGGAAGAAGTATCTTCCTATTGCAAGCGAAGGTTCTGATGAGCCAACGGAATATACAAGACAGGGCAATACTATTTATTTCAACTGTCCGGTGTCAAGCGGTTGCGATGACCTGTATTTGCACATTGACTATACCGATTGGGCTACAACTTTGGCGAATGATTCAACGGCTTCCGAGCTAAGCAATTCCGATAAAGGACTTATCCTGTTCTCTCTGGCTGAAATTTACGATGAGCTTGCTCTGGCCCAGCCGCAGTTTGAAAGTAAAGCATTAAAAACAAGAGTTCTGTTTGATAGATGGCTGGATGAATATCGAGATTATAATGAGATGCAATTAGAGGAGTTATACGATGGTTAATAAAGAAAAATTACCGGAAGGATATGTAGAAGTTGATGGCTATTTAGTGCGAAAGGAAAAGAAATTTACAATCCTTTATATCAGGCATTTTCAGGCGGTAGTACTCTTCTCGATACTATTTATGGCTGCTCTTTTGTTTATCGGGGCTGCGGTAACAAGCGACCCTTACGATGGTACAGGATGGAATACTTCTGCTCCGAATAACGAAGCCATCTTAGGTAATTCCTATCAGGAATTGCAGGATTTACGTAAAGGCGTGGAATTACGAGCCAACAGAGAGCATCTTACTTATGCAAGTTCTTCTGTAGGCGGTTGGCATTCGAACGGGTCTGCTGTCTGTTATATAGGCACAACGGCAGAACCTAATCTACCGGACGATTCAGCCGCACTTTCTGATATTTCAAGGGATAATGGTCGGTTGTGGATTGACACTTCTTTTGAACATAACTTACTAAAAAGATGGGACGCTTCTGCTTGGGAACCTATTGCCACTATTGCCGGTGGCACTACATCACAGGCATTTATGCACAATACAGACCCTTGCGATGGCGATGGTTGGAGAGCATCGCAAATAAGGGCTTTTGGCGAGCAGTCAGGCGGTGAGAAATCGACTCTTGGCTATATCGAATTTTCGCACGATGGCGCTTCCGATGATGAAAAGGGCAAAGTCAGGATTCTTCTAAATGATGGCGATGATGCCAATGCTCCGAGCTTAGTACCGTTATCCATTGGTTCTGACCAGTTGGTAGAATTGCCCGGTGCATTGAGCGTTACGGGCGATTTTGCAGTAAATACCGACAAATTTACAGTGGCCGCAGCTACGGGAAATACTGTTGTCGCAGGAACATTTACATCAACAGGCGTGGCAACATTAGCAGACAGTTCTCAAATGGCGAGTTCCGCCGCACCTACCACCGATGCCGACCTTGCCAATAAGAAATATGTAGATGACCAATGGGACCCAAACACTTATGCAGCCGGAGAAACTACAACTATAGGAAATGGTCTTATCGTAAAGATGGGGCGAGCGCAGAGCACACAGGATACCGAACAAACTTTTACGTTTGGCACAGCGTTTCCGACAGCCTGCATTACTGTAGTAATATCAAGGGAATATGCGGATATGCAAGGACCCATGGGGCTATCCGAAGCCCCTACAAAAACAAGCTTTAAGATAGACCGCTACGATGACCAAGACAATAGTTACTTTGGCTGGATAGCGATAGGATATTAAATGCCACAATCAATTTTAACAAAACGAGTCGATAGAGGGTTTGACGCTACGAAGGAAGATGCAACGGAGCTTCCACGTGGTTCTGCGGCGGACGGCTCGCAGAATGTTCTGTACGAAAACGGCTTGATAAAAACGCCATTCGGTTTCGCTCAGGTAGAGTCCGAGTCCTTACCTTTGGATAGCGGTAATGCCGTTCTTGCGCTCGGGGTATTCGCCGAACTCGATAAGACGCAGCATTTCATAGCTGTTACAGAAGAAAAGATTTATGATAGGAATTACGTAACGAGTGCTTGGGACGATATGACACAAGCAGGGCAAGCTGCCGGTTTTGCTTCTGTCGCTTTTCCCGTTAGTATGGCTGCTGTCCTTCACACAGACGCTCTTGCCCTGAATGGTGATGGCGATGATTGGTATCATCACTTGCTTGTATGTCCGGGCGGAGTGTCGCAGGTACAGCGATGGGCGGGAAAGTATGAAACTGACTTTGCTGATTTGCTTGGTGCAGACGGGTATCACGCAGGAAGCAGCGTACAGCATTTTGCTTTACAAGTTGGTGTTTTTTATAATCGGCCGTTGCTTATCAGCCCGAAAGAACAGGATGCAAACGATAATTATAAAGACAACAATCAGAGAATACGCTGGCCGATGGCTGGAAAAGCAGAGATATGGACGGGCCCAGGTTCGGGATACCGCGATTTGCTTGATACCGGCGGTTATAATGTTTGGGGTGCTTTGCTCGGTACTCAATGGATACAATATCAGAATAATTCTATATGGTCGATGACGCACGTTGGGGGAACGAGAGTATTCGAGCCGGATATTGAAGTGCCGAATTTAGGGTTATTGTCTGCCCATCTTCTCTACGCAAAAAACAACGTCCATTATTTTGTTGGCAGTGATTACAACGTATATGCCTATCAGGGCGGTTCAAGTCTTGAAAGGATAGGCGATAAAATTCACAGATTTTTGCACAGAGACCTTGACCCCACCTACAAAAAGCGATGCTGGATTTGTTTTGATGCTGATAATTCCCGATTGTGGATTTTCATTGTGCCGAATGGCGAGATTTATGCTACCGAGGGATATGCCATTGATGTCCGCACAGGCGCTTGGATGAAAAGGGATTTCAAACATAAATACACGACAGCAACAAGCGGTATTACTGCCGTTGGCCTTGTTGGTGCAACGCAATATACGGAAGGGCTTACTTACGCCGAATCAGTTGCTTTAGGTACTACCTACGCCGCCGCCGTTACAGCCGGTGATACTTACGACCAGATGCTTGAAACAGTTTTAACTGAAGAGAGAATGGTTGTAGGCGATTCGGCTGGCTATGTCCATCAATTCGATGAGGATTTGACGCAGGATGATGATGTAGATATTCCCTCTGTTCATATTACTGAAGTTTACGATTTAGGTATGCCCGGCAAGAACAAGTTGTGGCCGGGGATACGAGTAACGGCCAAAGGTACTTCGATGGCTGTTCAATATAGAACAAGTGATTTTGAGACCGAAGACGATGGATGGAGTCAATGGGTTTTACCAACAGGATATAGCGACCCTGATAGTAAGTGGTCGGATGAAGCATTGGCTTATGATAAAGATAATTCAACAGCAGCTACAAGCACATCACAGGATTTAGGCGGTGGCTTTAATTGGCAAAGTGTTTTGACATTTCTTTATTCCGGTGGCTTGAATTGTAATAGTATTAGGTATAAGGCAAACTTTCGTGCTGGAATTATTACTCAAATAAAAATCAGAATATATTCCGGCAGTTGGGAAACAGTTTATGAGGGCGTATTTACAGATGCTTTAACAACAGTAACATTTTCTGATAGAACTGTTACACAAGCTGAAATAAGTTTTTATGTTGCGGGTAGCGGTAGGACGCAGAGCATATATGAATTTGCTCTTGGAGAAGTAGTTACAACTTCCTTAACAAGTGAGTTTGTTGATTATGATTTTACTGTATGGGATACGAGCAAAAAGATTCAATTTAGATTCCTGAATTATGAGGGCGATGATTTTCAAATATCGAATTATGAATTGATTTCTCCTGCAATGGAGGCGGAAGTATAATGAATGTGGCATTTCCGACAAATAGGAACAACGTCAAGCCAATGCTCAGGGGCATAACCCTTATGATGATGATATTGTTTTGCCTTTTCGCCACAGGAGCATTTCAGGGTGTCGGGTCGAGGCAATTTACCAATTTTGATGGCTTTGCTAACAGCAGAACGGGCTTTAATTTGTTCGGGGCTTTCTTTTCGTTGCCTGTTTCTGATGGTTGCTTTTCCCTTTGCGCTTTGGAGATAACGGTCTTTTGTAGCGTTGCCTTTTTCACTTTGTTGATAACGTTTTTGCTGAACTTTAAACTTTTCGCCTTTGGCGTATCGTTTTGTTGCGGCCTTGCCCTTTTCTGTTCTATTGTAACGAAGATTAGCTTTGCGATGCGCTATTTTGCCTTCTTCTGTTTGGCTATATTCTTTTATGCTTTTCAAGTGGCATATTTTGCATTTATTCCTATGTCCATCCTTACTGTCTTGATTCTTGTAAAACTCCGTAAGTGGCTTTGTTTGCTTGCAAACTCGGCAGGTTTTCGTTATGGTTTGCTCAGACATAATCAACTCCTTGGTAGTTGGTTGTGTTCAGAGCCGATTGCAGAGCCAATCTCTGTACTCGGCTCGCTTTATAATATGGCGAATATTCTACATAGTCAACGAAAAAATAATATTTTAAGGTGATAATTTATGGCTGAAAATGCGTCTATGATAAGTCGGAGTATCCCCAAAGTACCAGAAGACCCGAAAGAACTTCATAGATTTCTTAGAAAGGTTCTTCGAGACCATTACCAAGATTTACATACACTTTTTTCCACTTGCACTGATTGCGACAGATACGAAAAGTTACAGAGAGATAATGAGTAATGGCGATTGTCTCATATGAAATCTTGACGAGGGTACGCAAGTCTTTTCACGGCAAGACGTTAAGGGCGTATGTGGTAAATGCACAAATAATCGTGAGGCAGATGACAGAGCATAATTTTAAGCAGCTTGGTATTCCGGCGAAAGGGACAGTGGCTTTGTTTCCTGCTAATGAGCATATACCTGTAAAAAAAGAATTAACACCAACTGCTTTGAAAACTGCCATAACAAAAAGGATGACTGCGGTGAAGAAGCGGTTTGAAAAGAAATTGCAGCCGGAAAAAGCGGCGGTAACTTTAACCGCAGGCGGTAATTATAAGAATAAATTGACAACGATAACGGAGTTATCGAAGTGAAAGTAGTTAGGGCAACAAACGCAGAAGATGTGGTAAGGGTCGAACCTATCGCTTGGCTGTGGGAAAAGGAATGCAACCGAGATTCTTTTGGAATAGACCTTGACCCTTCAGGTTATCTTAAAGGCTTGAGGGAATTGATTGTTGGTAGTGATTCAGACTTGCTTTTATTACTGGCAGATGATGATGAAAAGATTGCCGGTTTTATGGGACTGACGATATTCAAAAGTCCTCTCGGTAATCAGAAAATAGCGAATGAGCATTTCTGGTTTGTATCAGGCGAGAATAGAGGAAAGAGCAGTATGCTTTTGATAAGAGCCGCGAAAGAATGGGCGAAGGAAAAAGGATGTAGCCACTTGATTCTAAATGCCAGCAAATTAGCTTCTGATATACACGACCGTTTATGTGTATTTTATGAACGAATGGGATTCAAGCTGTTCGAGACAGCGTACATTAAGGAGATTGTCTAATGGGATGTTTTAGTGCGCCCTCAAGTTCAAGTACGACAGAAACAAAAACAGAAGAACAAAAAGCTGGTATTAAAAAAGCATTGGCTACATACCTGCCGACATTGGGCAAAGGTGCAGACATCTTTCCCGGCGAAAGAGTTACGCCTTTCTCTGCTTTACAGGAAGAAGCTATAACCGGGGCGGGTAGATTCGCTGATTATTTCGCTGAACCTGAAACTGCCGGCACACCTTTGTTTAATGAAACCGGACAAGCGATAACCGGATTACTTGAAGGCCGAACAGGAGCAAAAGCAATAAGTCCGAAAGAAACCGAGCAGTATTTCGGCAGGGCTGTTAAAGAGCCGACTATGAAGCAGTTTCGAGAGGAAACTATTCCGGGCATTGCAGAATCATTTGCCGGTCCGGGCTTTTGGGGTGGAGGTAGAAGTCAGGAGCAGGCAGAAGCATATCAAGATATAGGCGATTGGCTCGGTGAAAAAAGAGCTGGTCTGGAATGGGATGTAAATATGTTCAATCGTGGCCTTGCTGAAACGAAAGCCGGAAGGACACAGGCCGCAGTACCGCAAGCGATGGCTTATGGCAAAGTGCCGCGAGAAGAGATTATGGGTAATCTTGAAATCGCAGCTACGAAAATCGGCGGTTTAGCCAGCATATTCGGTATAGGTCAGGCCGAACAAACACAGCAACAGATGGAGTTGCAGGATGAGATATTGAGGTTCGCGGAAGAGAACCAAATAACCGCCGAAGAGGACTTGCAAATAATACTTACCTTGCTTGGAATGAATTTCAGCCGTTCAGCAGGTTCTTCAAGCGGTGCGGGCTTGGGCTATGCTGGTGCAAGTTCAGCATTGCAAACATTTGGTCAAATGGCTGGAACGGCGGCAGGTTCATTTATGGGATTTTAGGAGATTAGAACAATGGCATTGTTAAAAGATTGGTTCGGCTGGGAAGGACCTTATACCGCACAGCAGCGAAGAACTGAAGAACAAAACATGATGAAACAACAGCTTACAATTATTCAAGGCGATTTTTCAGATGATGAGAAAGAGACTGCTGCTCGGCAAATTATTCAGGCCGTTCAGCCGAAATATTATGAGGCAGAAATAGCTAAAGACCCAACCAGAAAGTTTTACGACCCTATTCTTAATAGACGGCAACAGCAGCAGAAAGCTCTTGACCCTTATGGTCGGCAATATTTAAGGGGTGGTACTGCAACCGACCCTTTCGTTCAAGGTGCTGTTGATATTGGGAAGATACAAGATGCCAGAGATAAATTCGGCGTTGATATTACGCCGGAAATGGCAGCGTATTTTGATACAGCAGAAAGGTCTGTTAAAGACAGGAGCGGTTTCAAAGAGCCAGAAATCAATCCAAAGACCGGCAAGCCCAGACGTATATTTTCCAAAAAAGGCGAGGTGCTCGGTACGCGAACCAAAGAAGGTGGAATAGATAATCGAGGCTATTTCTCTACTGGGCAAAAAGCGACTGAAAAGCCTACCACTACTCCTCCTGAAGACATTGACTACTTCCAAGCACCAACGGCAACAGTACCAGAAGCGAACATACAGCGTACTTACAAGCAGATGGGAATAACAAATACCGAAGACCAAGCTACTTTCCAAGAAATGCAGGATGCTATGCCCGAACAGGATATGCGTAAAGAATACGAAGATAATCCTGAGCTTTTCAAAGAACTTATGGAACTATGGCGGCAAAAGAAGCTGAATAAAAAGAATATCGGCAAGGCATTTTCGATGATGCAGCAGCAAGCCCGACAATCTTTAGGAATACTTAGCTAATATGCCCATCAATACTGACTTTATAGACGAGCTTAAAGAGGGGGGGGGAGTTGCCACTCTTGAGACACCAAGAGATTATATTGCTCCACCTAAACAGCCCAAAAAAAGAGTTACTGGTATTAACGTAGATTTTATCAATTCTCTTAAAGCTGACGACCATCCAGAGGTTATTGAGAACAAGGCGAAGATAATACGGGAAGATACTTTGCCTGTTCCTGATTTCTTTTCGCAGCTCGCCCCGGAAGACCCACAATATGCTGCTCCTGCCGTTACAAAAGTATCGCCAATAGCTAAACTTGCTGGTGAAGTTGTTGGTAAGCCAGTAGAAAAACTGGAGAGGGCAATAAAAGGGTTTTGGAATAAGGGAGTAGCTGTTCCGGCACACGAATTAGGCAAATCTGATAATCCGGCTCTTTACAAAGCGTATGAAGTGCAGAAGGCGAGGATGGTTGAGAGAAAGAAAGCTGGACAGGGGAAACTTGCTGAAGTCCTGCTTAATGACGAGTTCAAGGATATTACGTGGCAGTTGGGATTAAGGCCGGAAGCCAGAGATGATGAAGACCTCAAGAAAATCAAAGAGGTTTATTCGGTAGGTGAGGATGTCAATCCATTCCCACAATTCAACATTCCACCCGGCCAAGACCCCGGCGATTATATCGCCGATACCGTTGCCGGTATTGGCTCATTTTTGGCTCAACTATATTTCCTAAGAAAAGTTCTGCCCGGTACTCCTTCCCAAGTAATATGGGAAATCCAGAATATTGCAACCGGCGGTACGCCCGGCAGGGGTGCGGCGATAAATACTGCACTAAAGAGTATTAGCCAGATACCGACAGTATCGAAAATCGGCAAAGGTACAAAGGTAGCCGCCGGTGGTGGGCTATTCGGCGGCTTGACTTACGCTGAAGGTGGCGATTTCGTTGATATAGCAGTTAGTACCGCTATTGGTATGGGCTTTCAGGGCTGGGATATTCATAAGCAGAACCAATGGCTCAAGAGTTTTAAGTCGCATCTGAGAAAAGCAGAATACGCAAAAATGCAGGAGGGAGTCGCCAAAGGCAATAGGGAAGTTCAGCAGGCATATCAACAGAACCTTGCCACTGGAATGAAACCTGCCGAGGCCAAAGCTAAATACCAGAGAGCACTTAAAGGTGTAACTAATACTGCTGGCTCTGAATTGGAAAGACAGGGCAAAAACATAGATAAGGCAATGGACATTATTGCCCGGAAACTTCATCACGGTAAGCTCAAAGGCCGAGAAGCAAAACTCGCCAAAGAGATAGTAGCAAAAGGTCTTACGCCTGAAGCTGCTGCTGAAGTAGCAAAGACCAAGCTACCACCGAAAAAGAGGGTAGAACTCGCCAAGAAAGGTTATGGCGAAACGACCGGAAGATTATTCAAACTTAAACCGGAAAAGGGTGCTCCTGTTAGAGATACAATCCAAGTTGTCCGCGATGAAGCCGGTACGCAGAGAGCTGTTTATCCGACAGAGGCAGAATTGAGGTTGCCTAAAGGATGGACAGTAACAACTGAATCTATCAAAGCACCCCCAGAACCTACCCAAATAGCCCCCACACGCCCTGTAGCCGAGACTGAACAAACT
>Ga0307379_10006072_pt1 | contig 16686 bp, 11 predicted proteins | sample UN2MG_FD_202237 | JGI IMG/M metagenome (GOLD analysis project Ga0307379, IMG submission 202237) | Soil microbial communities from Risofladan, Vaasa, Finland - UN-2 | ecosystem: Environmental > Terrestrial > Soil > Coastal area > Acid sulfate soil | place: Finland: Risofladan, Vaasa | collected... | reverse complement strand
ATGTCGTTACCTTCTTCCTCAAAGGGATAGCTCATTTTTGTCCTCCTAGCATTTGATAATTGAGTTAGCTATTGTTGCTCTTATTGAAAAGTACGTTGGCTTTATGTTCGGGGCGTCAGCCAGTTACTTGAGTATATCTGGAACAGGATGTAAAATCAAGAGCAGTTTCTTATTTCAAGGTTTCTAATACGCTCGAGCTTACTGTATAAAAATAGGGATTTTGTCTGTGATACAATGGAAAGGGGCGTAATAGTTGTTTTATATACTTTATGGACAGAATAATTTTTCTTGCCACCAGGCGTTGGAGGAGATAAAAAAAGATTTGGGTAGTCCGGAGATGCAGGCAGTTAACACCAGCCTGTTCGATAGTCAGCAGCTAAACTTAAGTGAACTCAAAAATGCGTGCAGTTCTGCCCCGTTCTTAAGTCCGGCCCGTTTGGTTATTGTTGAAGGTTTGCTGGGGCGTTTTGAGCTAAAACCCGGGCCGGGACGCCGTGGTAGTCGCTCTCAATCGAAATCTGGCTCAGCGTTAGGGGAATGGCAGGGTTTGGGTGACTATATCAAACAGATGCCATCAACAACTGTGCTAGTTCTACTTGATGGGGAAGTAAAGGGTAACAATCCCTTGTTAAAGTCTCTTGTGCCCTTAGCCAAGGTGATGACTTATCCACAGCTACGAAACAAAGAGCTTGCCGGTTGGATACAAGGGCAGGTGAGCCAAGGTGGTGGCATAATAACTCCTGAAGCAGTTAAATTACTTATTGAGCTTGTGGGTGGAGATTTGTGGTTTATGGGCAATGAGATTGATAAACTGCTTATCCACAGCGCAGGGCATGACATCACTGAGGACGACATCAGGCAACTTACAAGCTATACCCGAGAAGCCAACATTTTTGCTTTGGTAGATGCTATTCTTGAAGGTCGGATAAAGATAGCTCAACGGTTACTTCAGCAGTTACTTCAGGGCGGAGCAGCCCCGTCTTATCTCCTGGTCATGATTACTCGGCAGCTCCGATTGATAGTTAGGGCTAAAGAGCTAAGTAATCAGAAATTGTCCCGCTCGGAAATCCAAAATAGATTGGGGCTAGCTTCAGACTATGTTTTGGACAAAGCATTAAAGCAAGCTAAAGCATATACTCCGGAGCGTATAAAGAGAGCTTACCACCAGATTTTGGACGCTGATATCGCCATAAAAACGGGGAGGTATGATAGTGGCCTGGCACTTGACCTTCTAGTTATCGATTTATGCGAGGGTTGAACATGTATCTTATCTACCGTCACCTTCACCCTCCCCTTCATCTTCTGGTGCCAATACTGTAGGCCTTTTGCGCTTGCTTGGTTGTGGAGTAGTTGTTGTAGCCGGTAATCTTTGCTCAATAAGCTCCTTGACACCAGCTTCAGGGATGGCGTTACCGAAGAAAACTTTAGTATGTGGCCAGGGAATTTCAATATTCTCTTCGTCAAATGCCTTCTTGAGCCTGAGACGCAGCTCTCCCATTACTGCCCACTGTTGCATTTGCTTGGTCTCGCCGAGTATCTTGATGGCTATCCCAGAATTTTCGAAAGCCTCGACTCTAAGCGCCTGTGGCGCTTTTAGAATGACCGGGGCCCAATCAGGGTCTTCGGCTATTTCTGTGCCCACTCTGTTTATAACTTCAATAACATGTCCCAGGTCTTCACCATAGCCTACAGAGATATTCATATTTACTCTTGCCCATTCCTTGGTGTAGTTTCTGGCTATTTTGATTTCACCGTTGGGAATGCTATAGACTGTGCCGTCAAGGTCTCTAAGAACAGTTCGTCGAAGGTTTATTTCCTGAACCAGACCAGCAATGCCAGCAATCTTGACAACATCATCCACCCTGTACTGGTCTTCCAGTATAATAAGAATGCCGCTGATTAAATCTTGGATCAGGGATTGAGCACCAAAGCCTACAGCAATTCCGACAACGCCCAATCCAGCCAAAGCAGCGCTGATATTTACACCCACCTCAGCTAGAGTGGCAAAAAGGGCACATATAATGATAAGGACAATGCCAGTGCTAACAAAAATGGAAGTTAATGTATGAACTCTCCTTTCTACTTCCTCCTCTAGTTTTTTTGCTGCTCGCTTGGTTAATGCTCGTCTAACCGACGGCCTGGCTAGCAATCTTTTTATGACAGCAGGTATGAAGTGCTTCAAGAGGTAATAAAAAGCTACTGATAGAGCGATGATTAGTAAGATGCGGCCGCCGTGCTCTGAAAGCCAGTTGATTACCGGTGTCCAATCCATGATATTCTTACCTTAGGTTAGATTTTAACAGAAGAGTCAGAGTTTGCCAATAAGCTTATCGAGTTCACTCGGATAGGCTGGAGGCTGATACTGCTGGATTATCGTAAGCTTACCTCGTGGCAATGGATGTGGGACAGTTAGCTGCTTGGGGCACTAACTTTATCTTTTTGTTGGAGGAGGCGGTACTATCCACTCTTTTGTAGCTGTTGCCCTTAAATTGTTACAAATTGCAACTATGGTATCCTTTCCTGATTCCTTGCTTGTATAAGCAAATTTGGCCTTGCCATCAGCTCCAGTGGTAATCCTGCTACTCTTGGTAATGGTACCCGAGACTTTGAAGTATACCGTAACCCTTGACAGGGGCTTACCGTTAGTATCAAATAATGACACCTCTTTTATTTTCTATCAACATAGATTCCGTAGCCTACGTACTCGATAATATTCTTGGGCCGAGATAAGATCTCTTTGAAGTGTTAGAATTGAGTTATGCTCAAATGATTGACTGAGGAGGTGCACGATGTCGTTTAAGGCGTACTACTTAAGTCCAGAGGGTGACCTCAGGTATGATCTAAACGAGGAGGACACTAGAGCTGTTTTTGAATCCAGGCGTGGTTTGCTTTGGGTGGACATCGACGAGCCCAAGGAAGGAGATGGCAAGCTCATGGAACAAGGCTTCCACTTCCACCATCTTGCCGTCGAGGACTCTGTTAGCCCAGTGACTCATTCTCCTAAGATCGACGATTTCGGTGACTATATCTTTATTTTGTTTAATGGTATCAACCATATATCGGAGTCAGACATAGTGGAGACAACTCAATTGGCAGTCTTCCTTGGTTCCCATTTCGTGGTGAGCATCCATCATTTACCTCTTTACAGCGTTGAAGCTGTGAGACAGCTCGTAGAAGGTGATGGCCGTCCTATGAGGTATGGGGCAGACTTTCTGCTCCATGCCTTGGTCGATGCATTAATTGACAATGTTTTACCTATAATAGATAGAATGAGTGAGCTCACTGATGATATTGAAGAGGAGTCAATTCGTAATCCTCAGCAGGCAACCCTGGAAGCTATTCTAAAGCTCAAGCGTTCCATGCTGCGAATACATCGGGGTATTTCTCCCCAGCGGGATATCCTGAACCGCCTCAGCCGGGGCGAGTTCCCATTGATAAAAGCGGAGGCACAGATATTCTACCGGGACGTTTACGACCATTTAATGCGGATAGAAGACTTGAACCAGCTCATTCGAGATAGAGCTGACAATGCCCTTGCCACATATATGTCATCTGTAGCAAACCGGCAGAATGAGACAATGAGAATCTTGTCCATTGTAGCTGCTATCTTCATGCCCCTTACTTTAATAGCCGGTATATACGGAATGAACTTCGAGTATATGCCAGAACTGAAGTGGCACTGGGGCTATTTTGCTGTCCTGGGACTCATGGGGACGGCCATAGTGGCTGTCCTCTGGTGGTTCTGGGCTCGTAGTTGGATAACCTGGGGACGGCGACAGGCTAGTCGAGTCAAATTCATCGCTGTGCCAGGTGAGAAACTCATCGGTTACGTCGGCTACCTGGCAAGGCAACCTCACCAAAAAAGAGAGTAGCTGAACCGTAAATGGCTAAGCTAGTCAATAAAACTCAAAATCAACATTTTGTACAGTGACTCGCCCCAAGGAATTGTACAGCCTCTTAACTAGGTTGAAGTTGGCATCGTAGATGTTAGCTATTGGGTTATAGACCTTAAATAGAGAGAAACCGTATTCAGCAGGAAAAGTAGAGGAGTTCCCGGGTTCGCTCTGCTCCAGATGAGTCTTCTGCAAACTATGCTTGAAGTATCCAGTGCTCAATGAAGTGTGCAATATCTCTGGGGCTATAGTGTCCTAGTTTTCTGAAGACATGCATATATCGTCCATTGACCCATGTATTCGCATTGGCTTATTGATTTAGCATGAATATTGAGATATTCAGAATTGCCGCGAAACTCACCCATAAAATATATGGTAGCATAAGTACTCCGGCAGCTGTTGAAATTCGGAGAAACCTCAGTATTGTTAGTAGTATTGCACTCCATAGAATTACGATCACAATGATTCCATACAGCGGGGATTCCAACCCAAAGAAGGCTACTGACCATAAGGCATTAAGAATCAGTTGTATCAGGAACAGTATCAGAGCTGTTCTCGTCTGCCGCTTATCTAAACCTGTACGCCATATCAGGAATGCTGATATGCCCATCAGTAGATAAAGTGTTACCCAGGCGGGTGCAAACAACCAGTTGGGTGGTGTAAAGGATGGCTTTTGAAGAGTTGTGTACCAAGTTTGGATTGCATCGGCTGTGAATATCGAACCGACAAGACCAGCACACTGGCATGCAATTATACTTACGAAGAATCGTATGATATTCTTGTGCTTGTTATTCATCGTTATTCTTGTATCCTACTATTAACTGCTTTATAAGCACTAAGTGTATCACAGATAATCAAACAAAGACGGATGGTTATTTTCGGTCATCTGGAGGCGACAGCATAATGGTCGGCCACTTTAGATTCGGCATAATGCACTCACTCTATTTTCTCCATACCCTGCCCGTAGCAAACCAGAGTATCACCTCCAACCCTAGTTACCGTCACTTTATTGCCACACACATTACAAATGGAATTTGCGCATTAACTTTATCTTTTTATTGCAGGAGGCGGTGCTGCCCAATCTTTTGTAGCTACTGCCCTTAAGTTGTCACAGGTGGCCACTATGGTATCTTCCCCCACCTCTTTGCTGGAGTAACTGAAACTGGCCCTGCCGTCAGCTCCGGTGGTAACCCTGCTATTCTTGTCAATGGTACCAGAGACTTTGAAGTATACTGTAACCCTTGGTAGAGGCTCCCCGTTAGCATCAAGTATAGTAGCCACCACGGTATGCAACTCTCCTATCCTGTTTGTGCTTCTAGCAGGCTCAAGACTAATCTTGGCCGGCTGCATTGGTACATACCATTCTTTTGTTGCCGTGGCCACCAGGTTATCAACCCTAGCAGAGATGGTATCAATACCAGCATTCTTGCCAATGTAGAAGTAATTAGCCTTACCGTTGGCGTCAGTAACAAGTTGGATGGGTGCAAAAGGATTAGCGCCGGCACGATTAATATATATTCTTGCCCCTGGCATGGGTTTGCCTTCAGTATTATAGACTGCGAATGTAATTGTATGCTCAGTTCCCACCGGGTTTTTAGCTTGAACAGGGTAAATAATAAGTCTGGCGGGTGTAGATGCTGCAGGCTCACTTGTCCACATCACGGTGGCAGTGGCTACGAGACTATCAATCTTAGCTGTGATGTTGTCTTCACCGAGATTTTTGCCATAATAAGTGAGAATAGCCTGGCCATTGTTGTCAGTGGCGGCTTCACCACTAATACTATTGGCACCCTTGACTATAAAGTTAACCTTTACACCTGTCATCGGCTTGCTCTCACAATCATATACTGTAGCTACTATTTGGTGAGGAGTATCCATTTCGCTTTCAGCTCTTGCGGGCTCAAGATTGAGTCTGGCCGGTTTAGCTTCGATGACAGGTGGTGTTATCTTCTTTCCTTCGAATTTACCCGGCATGCTTTCCAATTCGAAGACACCGTCTCCATCACTGTCTAATTCCAGTCTGATTACTCCGTCTGGCACTATGTCGACTCGTGCTACAGTTGTTGCGGAAACTGGCACGCTGGCATATTCTAAATAGTGCCTGGCATTATTCTTGGTATCAGGCACCTGTATTTTTATATCCATAATTCCTGAGCCGGTTCCATTCACAACCAACTTATATCCATATGAAATATCAGCACTGGGGATGACTATTGTCTTGTATTGTGTTCCTTGTGGGGCAATATACGTTGCTCCGGGTATCTGATTTTCTAACTCACCATTTTCATCTAATCCGACATGGTGTCCCAGAGAATCATAGACATGTATGTTAGCCGGGCTGAATAGGCAAAAGAAAGCCCTGTTAAAGCAGTCTCCGGCTAACTTAAAGAATGATGTCCAAAATGGGTCTGGATACTCAGGTAACTCAGAGGCCCATTCACCAGGGCGTTCCCACTTTGTATTCGTTTGTCCACCTTCCCCCCATGGTGGACCAAAGGGACCGCGCTGCCAGAACTTCAGTCCGAGTACGGAGATGCAAAAATCAAGGTTTTCTCCCCATCTACCCTTGAATTCCAGCCAGCCGGGTTCCTCACTCTCAGCTCCAATTTCAGGTAACAGGACTAAATTGAGCTGCTCTGGTTTGAGCACCTTCCATGAAGACGACCCCGTGTTATCGAAATCGAGTCCTGACCAAAAGCGACCGGGGGCAAAGTAGTTAGCATGTGAACCCTGGGCGACATAGACCACCGGATGTGTGTCTAACACCAGAGCATTATCTTTCATGTCACTCCATGACATCCTTTGGCCAGCTTGATGCTGTGAATATGCCGCAAAGAGTGGCTGCTCTGCTTTTTCCAGTAGCTCTTGCGCCGTGCAACCGGGAAAGCAGAGTTGCACGAGCTCCCAGTCTCCCTCATGGCAGTTGCGCCAATCATTAAAATAGTAAAATATCCAGTATTGAATCACTGTGTAGCTTTCCCCTCCACCTTCCTTAACCCGAGCATATACACTAGGCTGATATCGAGCTTTTGCCTTGTCGTAGGTAAGTTTATATTCAGCTACTGAATTAGTTTTAGGCTCCAACTCTGCGATGTCAAGATAGTAGATGTTTTTTGACCATCGCAACAGGTTAGATAACGTTACCATTTCAGAGAACGAGGGGTCTTCTACATCATGAAGAACTGCCGTATCGAGCATAATTTCTATCTGCTCAGGCTCAAAATTCTCCACTATCTCACCTTCTCTACACAAGTAGATTAGAGGACAGAACTGCTTGGCTAATTCCTCTCCGTATTCGGCACTTACTATTGATGGCTGGGGGCTTATCGTGGGTGGGGCTAGCGGGCAAGTACAGCCAACGAGAAACAATAGTAATAATATCAATAGGCTGAAGCCCAGTTTCATAATTGTAGTATTATAAAGCTTTTTTACCAGTAATATAAACAAGACTCAGCTTCCTACCCTTCCTGTTAAGGCTATCGATAGCTCCTATGACTATTATTTTCTCTAAAAGGTGGGGGCAGCTAAGAGTCGTGGAATTAATCTGTAGAGTATATTAAGTCGACAAATATACGGGGTTGGGCTAAAATGAGAAATGCGGCTAGCAGAGAGGTGATGGTATAAATCGGGTATTAGCTATGATTCTGGCTGGTGGGGCCGGTGAGCGATTGAGTATTCTGGCTGCGGAGAGAGCTAAGCCGGCAGTGCCTTTTGGCGGCAGATACCGTATTATCGATTTTACGTTGAGCAACTGCGCTAACTCTGGGATTAATAATGTAGCTGTTCTTACCCAGTTTAATCCTCGCTCCCTAGCTCAGCATATAGGTATCGGTAGACCCTGGGATTTTGATAGGACGGCCAGTGGAATTGTGTTGCTCCAGCCTTTTTTGAGTCGGTCAAGTCGAGACTGGTATAAAGGCACGGCTGATGCTGTCTACCAGAACCTTTATTATCTGGAAGACCAGAGAGTAGATGAAGTTCTCATTTTGTCTGGTGACCATGTTTATGCCATGCGCTATGATTATATGATAGCTACCCATCGTAACAGGCGAGCTGATGTCACTGTAGCTATAACCGAAGTGCCTTTAAAAGAAACCTCAAGGTTTGGCATTATTACCATTGACCATAATGAGCGTGTAGTTAATTTTGAAGAGAAACCAAAGGCAGCTAAAAGCAATTTTGCCTCTATGGGATTATATATTTTTAACAAGGATGTCCTTATCGATTGTTTGAGAGAGTGTGAGCAGAAGGAAGTTGGCTATGATTTTGGGCATGATGTTCTGCCTGAAATTATTGGAAGGTATAAAGTGTATGGCTACAGATTTCGTGGTTACTGGCGAGATGTAGGCACTATTGAATCATATTGGCAAGCCAACATGGATTTAATTGTAGATTTGCCCGAGCTGAATCTTTATAATCCAGAAACTAAAATACGCACTGTTTATCAGAATTTATCTCCCGTTAAATCAGGACCAAAGGCACAGATAGCGCGAAGCCTGGTGTCTAATGGTGCTATCATTAATGGTCGGGTAGAAAACTCTGTTATTTCTCCGGGTGTGTTTGTTGAAGAAGGTGCTGTGGTAAAGGATTCGATTATCTTTGACGATGTTACTGTAGGCAACGGGGCTATTGTTGACCGGTCCATTATTGATAAGCAGGTTTGGATTGGTCCAGGATGCCATATTGGTTATGGCGATGATTTTACACCCAATCAGGAGGAGACAGAGTATCTGAATACCGGTATAACTATAGTAGGCAAAGGGGCTAAAATCCCCGGTGGGGTCCAGATTGGGCACAATTGCAAAATTGATTGCTGGGTAGAAAACACTGACTTCGCTTCTAAGCTTATCCCTAGTGGAGGCAGTGTAACCAGGAAAAGTCTAGAGCATCATTCAATATAGACAATGAAAGTTGGAGCTTTTACTTTTGTTTTGCATAGCCATCTTCCTTACTGCCGCAATGCCGGGCGCTGGCCACATGGTGAGGAGTGGCTCCATGAAGCAGCCTTAGAGACTTATATCCCCCTGCTTGATGCACTTTATGACTTGAGACAGGAAGGCTGTCCTTTCAAATTAACTTTGGGCATTACCCCGGTTTTGGTTGAGCAGCTAGTTGACCCACTGGTAATTGCCCACATGGGTGAATTCATCCAGGATAAAATCCGCCGGGCTCAAGCAGATGTGGAGCGTTTTGATAAGGCTGGCGAGGAGCACCTTCATTGTTTGGCTAAATTCTATCTTGATAGGTATCAGCATGTACTAACCAGTTTCAATCAAAGATTTGACCAAAATATAATCCCTGCCTTCAAGCAACTGCAAGATGAAGGATATGTAGAGATAGCTACCAGCGCAGCCACGCACGCCTATTTGCCATTGCTGGAACGTGATTCCTCCATTTATGGTCAGCTGCACGTGGGCAAGGCGAACTACCAACGCCATTTTGGTGTAAGCCCATCTTCTATCTGGCTCCCTGAATGTGGTTATCGCCCTGCCTATTATACTGGCAGCCAGGATGAGAGCTATATTAAGCCTGGGCTGGAATCTTTTCTGGCCCAGCTCGGGATAAGTTGTTTCTTTGCGGAGACTCATACTGTCAAAGGCGGTGAGCCAGTGGGCAAAGCCAAGGAGGAAGTTATCGGCCCTTATGCTAATATATCACGGCGCTATGTAATGCCTCTGAGTCAATATTCTGAACCAATGCAGAGGACTACTTACCTGCCTTACTGGGTGCAAACTCCACAAGTAGCCGTCATCGGCAGGAATAACAGCACCAGCATGCAGGTATGGTCTGCCGAGAGGGGTTATCCTGGAGATTACAATTACCGTGAGTTTCATAAGAAGGATGGCATATCTGGACTTCAGTACTGGAAGGTAACAGGAGCTAATGTAGACCTGGCTTATAAGGAACATTATGACCCCTCTTTGGCAGCACACCGTGTTGCTGAGCATAGCTCTCATTACGCTCATTTAGTCGAGGACTTAATTACCACCTTCTATCAGGAAAGTGGAGAGTTTGGTATTATCGCTGCCGCCTATGATACCGAACTTTTTGGCCACTGGTGGTTTGAGGGAGTTGATTGGCTGAAACAAGTGTTGCGTCATCTTAGCCAGAGTGAGCTAGTAGAACTGACGACTGCCGGTGAGTTTATAAATAAACATCCGCCACAGGATGTTCTGGCTATTCCTGAGAGTTCTTGGGGAGTGGGTGGTGGCCATTTCACATGGCAAAATGCTGATACTGATTGGATGTGGCCAATTATTCACTCGGCCGAGCTAAGGATGGAAGAGTTGGTAGCCAGATATCCTCGAGCTGATGGAGCGTTGAAGGAGGTCCTAAATCAATCGGCCAGAGAATTGATTTTGCTGCAGTCAAGTGACTGGCCTTTTTTGATAACTACAGGTCAAGCTGAAGCCTATGCCAGAGGCCGCTTCTTGGAGCATGTGAATCGCTTTGAACAATTGGCTGATATCGCTGAATCGGGGCAGTTGGATGAAGCTGCCTTAACCCTGTGTCGCCAGTTGTGGGAGCTAGATAAGATTTTTCCAGATATTGATTACTGCTCCTTTGCCAAAAGAGAGGGGCAAATCACATAGTGAAAGTCCTCTTCGTTGCTGCTGAACTTGCTCCTCTGGCTAAAGTAGGTGGTCTCGCTGATGTTATCGGTTCTTTGCCTAAAGCTTTGAGTGAACTGGGGCACGATGTGCGGGCGATGATGCCAAGATATGGCATTATCGATGCTGATAGGCATCCAATGACGCCCGTGATTGATAATTTCAATATACAGGTAATGAAGACCACCAAGCCAGTTGCTTTAAAAATTACCGATGCTAATAGGGTCAAAGTTTATCTGGTGGATAGCAAGGATTTCTTTAATTCTAGCGAGGTATATGGTAAAGATGACCTTAAGCGTTTTTTTGTCTTCTGTCGAGCTGTTTTGGAGATATTGCCCAGATTGGATTGGCAGCCGGAGATAGTCCATTGCCACGATTGGCTCACTGCTTTGATTCCCCTCTGGCTGAAGAAAGATGGCTATGGATATGTCTCACTGTTTAGTATTCACAATTTAGCCTATCAGGGGCCTTTTGATGATAATTTTTTGTCTGACTCTGGGCTGAAGAAAGATTGGCGAGCTCGGCCAGCGGATGCGCCTGAACCACCACTTAATTTCATAAGTCAGGGAATCCTTTGGGCTAATATGGTGACTACGGTCAGCGAAACTTATGCTAGAGAGATTGTAACCCCGGAATATGGCGAGGGACTTGACCGGCTTTTGTGTTATCGGCAGGAGAAACTCTTTGGCATAGTCAATGGTTTGGATTATGAGGAGTATAACCCAGCCGCTGATACTTTCATACCGGCTAACTATGATTATTCAACATTGGGTAAGAGAGTTACTAATAAACTAGCTCTCCAGAGGCAAGCGGGTTTACCTGAAAATGCTGATGCACCTCTTATAGGGATGGTGTCACGTCTTGATGAACAGAAGGGCCTGGATATTGTAACCGAGTGCCTTGATTCATTGCTTCAGGAGACACAGGCCCAGATTATTATTTTGGGTAAAGGCAAGGAGTACTATCATAGCTTGCTTAAACAGGCGGCTGGTAGATACCCCCAACAGGTAGCTGTTTTTTTGGCATTTGATAACGCTCTTGCTCATCTTATCTATGCCGGTTGCGATATGTTCCTGATGCCATCGCGATTTGAGCCGTGCGGTCTGGGGCAGCTTATCGCTATGCGCTATGGGGCTGTACCTGTAGTCCGCCGCACTGGCGGCTTGGCCGACACAATACAGGATTTAACCCCAGACCTTAATGAGGGTAGCGGTTTTGTTTTTCAAGACTATGACTCTGAAGCTATGTCAATCGCTATTCAGCGGGCGGTAGATGCCTATAAAAAGAAGAGGGTCTGGCAGAGGGTTATACGACGAATAATGGCTCTCGATTTTTCATGGCAATCTTCGGCTAAAAAGTATGAGTCTATTTATTATAAAGCCTTGGAGATATAAGAACTATGCTAGAAAGTAGGCAAGGGCCAGTCTTGGCTGTGGATTTAGGCGGGACTAAGATTATTGCTGCGGTAGTTCTTCCTGGCGGCAAAATAATATCTCGGAAATACTGCTTGACTCTAGCTGACAAAGGTCCTGAAGCAGTAATCGACAGGTTAGTATCTGCTGCGAACAGTGCTATAAGCCAAGCTAAGCTGGAAACATCTGAGCTAGCTGGGATTGGTATCGCTGCTGCTGGAATTTTAGATACTGAAAAAGGTATTATAACCACCTCTGCTAATTTGCCCAACTGGCACGATGTCCCTTTAAGGGAGATTGTTGCTGACAGGCTGGGTATCACTACTTATCTTATCAATGATGCCAGCGCTGCTGCTTTGGGAGAGCATCGTTTTGGAGTTGGAAAAGGGGTAGATAATTTAATTTACCTTACGGTAAGCACAGGTATCGGCGGTGGTATCATCATAGATGGCAAACTTTATTCTGGGACTGATGGCTGTGCTGGAGAATTAGGGCATATGACAATAAAAGCCCATGGTCCCCAATGCAAGTGCGGTAATTTTGGCTGCCTGGAAATTTTAGCTTCAGGCACAGCCATGGCTAAAGAAGCGGCAGAACGCCTCAGTCAAGGCGAGGCAAGTTCTATTATTGAATTTGCTGAAGGTAGGCTTGAAAACATCACTGCTGAGACAGTAGCTTTGGCAGCTAGGCAAGGTGACCCATTAGCTTGTGATATAGTGTCTAGAGCAGCTAGTTATTTAGGTATCGGCCTGGCGAACCTGGTCAACATTTTTAATCCTGAGCTGATTGTTATCGGTGGCGGCGTATCTAAAATGGGAGATATGTTGCTTGAACCAGCTCGAAAGGTAGTTAAAGAGAGGGCTTTCCAGCTACCAGCCCGGACAGTGCGCATAGTTCGAGCTTGCCTCGGCAGCAATGCAGGGATAATGGGTGCCGTTGCCTATATTTTCGAACAGCAATTAGGAGGGCTCTCAGAGACATGATTTACTGGGCGCAACTTCTCCATTTTTATCAGCCGCCGACTCAAACTCCTAGTGTTTTACGTAAGATTTGCAACGAATCTTATCGACCACTGATAAAGGTTTTACTCCAATATCCTCAGGCTAGAGTCACGGTGAATATCAATGGTGTCCTTACTGAAATGCTCCATGATTGTGGGCATGATAACATTATCAATGGGCTTAACCAACTGGCTAAGAGAGGTCAGATAGAATTTACCGGCAGCGGCAAATATCATCCAATCTTACCACTCATTCCCCAGAGAGAAGTGGAAAGGCAAATCCAACTGAATGTAAGAACTAATAAGCAGTTTTTCGGGAAGCGCTATGAGCCACGGGGCTTTTTCCCCCCTGAGATGTGCTATAGCAAGGAAATAGTCTCGTCCATCGTGAATTCTGGACATCAATGGATTATATTAAGTGGTATTGCCCATCCAGATAGCTGGCCGGTAAACGTGATTCACTACATCAAAGAAGGCAATAAACGGCTGGCGGTATTCTTTCGTGATGACATAATTAGCAATAAGATATCCTTCCGGACTGTGGAGCCAGGTGATTTCTTAAACAACTTGAAGCAGATTAAGGGAGAGAAGGAAAAAATATATGTAGTCACTGCTATGGATGCTGAGACCTTTGGCCATCACATTAAGCACTGGGAGGAGTTATTTTTAGCCGAGGTTTATGAACAAATCGAGCCCTCTGCAGAATCCCTCCGTACCCTGAAACAGGCTACAGACTTGGCTTATCAGCATAGCCTTCTTCTCAAAGATGAGCAGATAACTCAAGAAGTGCAAGCCGTGACTATAAGTCAACTTCTGGATCTTTTTCCCCTAGGGAAGGGCATGAAGCCAAGGGCATCCTCATGGAGCACTTCTGGTGAAGAGTTGGCTGCCGGCAATTTTTATCCCTTATGGAAGGACGAAGGTAATGAGATTCACTGCCTCCAGTGGGAGCATGTAGGGATGTGCCTTGAGTTGGTGGATAAGGCTATGGAAGTTAGCGATAGTGATGAGACTAAGCGATTTGCCACCATCGCTCGTGGTTTATTTGACAGGGCATTACACAGTTGCCAGTTTTGGTGGGCAAGTCGAAGACCAATGTGGGACATCAATTTGATTCACAAGGGTTTGCTGGAGCAATGGCAAACGATTGTTAATGCTTATCGAGCTATCAATCTCAGCCAAGCTGATGAGAGCATCAAAAAGGAATGCTACCATAAACTGATAGTTAGTAGGACTCTGAGAGATAAAATAACTGATAGACTTTTTCTTTAATTACCTCAAGTCTATTACCTGGGGTTGCCATTTTGCTGTCTCTTAATTAATTAGTGATTGTTAAGGAAGTTGCGTAAGCAAAGATTTGAGCGGAGCAAGTGAAGCAAATATATCTTGGCTTGGCTATCCATAATCATCAGCCGTTAGGCAATTTCCCATGGGTCTTTGAGCAAGCTTACCAGCAGGCCTACCTACCTATGGTTGAAGCGCTGGAAAAGCATACCATAGTTCGTCTTTCCCTGCACTATAGTGGTTGCCTTATTGATTGGTTAGCAAAAACTCACCCTGAGTTTTTGCACCGCGTGGCCGGGTTGGTAGACCGAGGGCAAGTAGAAATTATAGGTGGTGCTTATTATGAGCCCATTCTGTCGAGCATTCCTGATGCTGATAAATTGGGGCAAATTACTAAAATGTCGGGCATAATCAACCAAAGATTTGGTTCAAAACCAACCGGGCTGTGGCTGGCAGAGCGAGTCTGGGAGCCATACCTGGCCAAGGTTCTAGCTGAGGCAGATATAGAATGGACTCTGGTTGATGATACTGCTTTCAAGCTAGTAGGGTTGGATGATAAAGACCTCTTCGGCTACTACATTACTGAAGAGCAAGGTCACTTTGTAAAGCTGTTTCCTATTAGTAAATACCTGCGTTCTTCCATACCCTGGCATGACGTGGATGAGGTTATTAGCTATTTCCGCGAGGAGGCCTCGGAGAAAGAAGGTAAGATAGCTATATTAGGTGACGATGGCGAGAAATTTGGTGTCTGGCCGGAGACCTATGCTTATTGCTGGCAAAGCCAGTGGTTGAACCAATTTTTCACTGAGTTGGAGAGCAACCAAAATTGGCTGCATACCCTCCCGCTAGGTGAATATGTCCGTCGGTTTCCGCCTCTGGGTAGGATTTATTTACCCTGTGCTAGCTATGACGAGATGCTAGAGTGGTCTCTGCCGGCTGACAAGTCTTGGGAATATACCAAGCTTAAACATCAACTGGAGGCTGAAGGACGTCCGGATATAATTCAGTTTATGCATGGCGGTTTGTGGCGTAATTTCCTGGTCAGATATCCAGAGATAAACCGAATGCACAAGAAAATGCTGCGTGTTCATCAAAAGGTTTACCAGGCTCAGACTATCGATAGAAATGACTGTGGGCTGGAAGAGCTGTGGAAGGCGCAGTGCAACTGCCCCTACTGGCATGGCGTTTTTGGTGGGATCTACCTGGCCGATATTCGGGCAACCACATATAGCCATCTCATTCAAGCAGAAAACAAGGCTGATAAGATAATCCAGCAGCACCGCTCATGGTTGGGAAGAATCTTACGTTTAGACCGTGGGTGGATAGAATATGAAAAGACTGACTTTGACAGAGATGGCATTGAGGAACTACTTATCGATGGCACTGTTTTTTCTGTTTATTTGACCCCTGGGGAAGGCGGCTCTATTTTTGAGTGGGACATTCGCCGCCATAGCTATAATTTACTCAGCACATTGGCTAGAAGACCGGAGGCTTATCATCGAGCATTGACCGAGTTATCTTCTGAGAAACAGAGGGGAAGAGGAGGTGGTATTTCAAGCATACATGATTCGATAAGAGTAAAAGATGAGGAAGCTTCTCGCTCTTTGGTCTATGACAAGCATCTTCGGTCTAGTCTTATTGACCACTTCCTTAGCCTTGATACAGAACTGCAGGAATTTGCTGACAATGTCTACACGGACCTGGGAGACTTTGCTGATCAACCTTATGAATCGTCGGTAGAAAAGAGAGGCAGCGGAATAAAAGTTCGGCTAAGGCGAGGTGGAGTTCTACAGATTGATGGGGGAAGTCTACCCTTTGAGGTGCAAAAGGAAATTAGGTTAGAGGCAGAAAAAGAGAAGATAGAAATAAGCTACCAGCTGAGGAATATCAGCGATTCACCTGTTGAGGCCATTTTTGGTAGTGAGTGGAACATAAACTTACTTGGGGGCGGGCATAATGAACAAGCCTATTATCAAGCACCCGGACTTGCTTTAAATGACTGTCACCTCGATTCCTGGAATGAGCTACTAGATGTCAAGAATATAGTCCTGGGCAACCGGCATTTGGGCATAGAATTGGAACTGGCGGTAACACCAAAGGTCAAATTGTGGTGTTTCCCTGTGGAAAGTATTTCTAACTCCGAGGGTGGCATAGAAAAGCTATACCAAGAAAGTTGCCTGCTTGCTCTGCTACCTTTCAGCTTGAGCCCGGGTGAAATGACCAGTCTTAATCTTATTTGGCAAATCAAATCGCTTAACAACCTAACTTAAGAGAGATTCAGATGACAATTCCCAACCAAGCAGCCTTAAAAGAGCGCACTACATTTTGACGTGTGAGTCGTCTGTAAAGTGCTTGGTGCTTATGCTTTCCCACTACCCGGCTTGCGCCTCAATAATATTATCCAGTGCGCCCATTTCTATCATTTTCTGAGCCAGGCGGGTTCCAACTTCTTCAGGAGCCAGGGCAATACCTTCTTCCGAGCAGCG
>Ga0307379_10006070_pt1 | contig 16690 bp, 22 predicted proteins | sample UN2MG_FD_202237 | JGI IMG/M metagenome (GOLD analysis project Ga0307379, IMG submission 202237) | Soil microbial communities from Risofladan, Vaasa, Finland - UN-2 | ecosystem: Environmental > Terrestrial > Soil > Coastal area > Acid sulfate soil | place: Finland: Risofladan, Vaasa | collected... | reverse complement strand
GACACTTACACAAGCGGGATCAATACCTGCATGGCGTACTGTGATTACAGGACATGGAACATCGGTGATTATTTCGATAACGCCTCGGTGAATGATTATATAGGATTTCTAAATGCTTGATAATGTTGATGTTATCGCTCTTGATTATGATATGAAAATAAAACTACTTGAGAGAATAGCCCAAGAGATACTAAACAAGCGCATTGAGTTCGCCAGAATAAGTGGACGTTATGCGGAATTGAAAGCAGAAATACAAATATTGAAAGAAGGTAAAAGCGCAATACAAAGCGCACTAAAAGCAGAGAGTAGTCAATAAATGTCATTAGAAGTCAACCGCCTGCAAGAATTATTGAAATTATTTACACCCGAACAATTGAACTATATAGCTGTTCGGCCTTTTGTGCGCTGGGATAAAGACGCAGCAAAGCAAATCGGAGTGGCGGCTGAAACTGTTAGTAGATGGGAAAACAAGGGAGAGATTGATGAAGCCGTTAGCCTTATGCTAAACGATGGCGTTTTGACAGCAAAAGAAATATTGGGGCGCTCATTGGCAAAGGCCGCTATTGAAATAACACAAGAGTTAGATCATAAAAGCGTTGCTGTACGACATAAGGCCGCTACTGAAATACTAGATAGGCAGCTTGGAAAGCCAGGTCAAAAGCTAGATCTAACAACCGGGGAAGAAAAAATAAACTTTATCATCAAAGTGGGCATAGACCCGGACAAACTATGAGCTATCAGGTATTGGCAGGCGAAACACTTACGGAAACAGATTACACCCCCTATGGTGGATGTAATGATTTCTTTTATTGCAAAGAGCCTGAATACATCGCAGAAGGGCCAGCGGAGACCGGAAAGACATTGGCGGCCTGTTGGAAGATACACATGCTAGCCATGAAATACCCAAAGCTGAACGGTGCGATTGTAAGAAAGACACAGGCCAGCATTTACGGGTCAGTGTTGCAGACGTTTCAAAGGGTAATCGAAGGCGCACCAGTTGAGCCGTATGGCGGGGCGAAACCAGAAAGATATATTTATTCTAATGGGTCTGTCATCTGGATAGGTGGAATGGATAACGCAGATCGTATCTTGTCAAGTGAGCGAGACTTCTTCTACGTCAACCAGGCTGAAGAACTCAAACAGGATGATTGGGAAAAGATGACCACCAGAACAACCGGGCGTGGTGCTGTGATGCCTTACACTTTCACATTTGGCGATTGTAATCCGTCCGGGTCAATGCACTGGATCAGGGCGCGGGCAATGGCCGGAACGCTGAAGTTGATAAGAACGCACCACACGGACAACCCAACACTGTTCGATCCCTCCACTGGTGAGATCACAGTCCAGGGCGAAAGAACCATTTCACGCCTGCAAAACCTGACAGGTGTCAGGCGCAAAAGACTTCTTGAGGGTATTTGGGCAACTGCCGAAGGTGCTGTATATGATATGTTCGATGCCAGCCTTCACGTCATGTCCAGGGACGGTTCAGAGTTTATCACCTGGGGAATGGCGATTGATGAAGGCTATACTAACCCGGCTGTCATTCTTCTCATTGGCATTGATAGCGATGGTCGCTGGCATGTGTACAAAGAGTTTTACAAACGTGGCAAATTACAAGCCGAAGTTGTGAAGGCGGCAAAGGAATGGTATCTGAACGCATACACACCGGAAGGCGGGATACCCGTCCAGGCTAAAATGATAGCCGTTGACGCTGCCGCCGCCGGGCTGGTTGCTGACCTGAACGATAATGGCCTTCCAGCGATGGGCGCAAAAGGAAAGGTATTCGCAGGCATTACAGCCATTCAAGACAGATTACAGGTCCAGAAGGACGGAAGGCCACGATTGACGGTTGACCCGTCTTGCGTGAACCTGATAAACGAGTTTGAAAGTTATATCTGGAAACCTGAGAAGGATGAACCCGTAAAAGAGAATGATCACGCATTAGACGCGCTAAGATATTTTGACGATGCCTTTGCGCCCATGCAGATATTCTGAAAGGTGATAATGGAAGAAAAGACAGATCGGAAAATGTACGGTGTGTGGATACCAAGACAGGGATGGCTGCGGGGTGCTGATGTCTTTGCGGACTATGACATCGAGATCGCCCACCAGGTGGCGCGTCTTATTGGTAAGAGTGCAAAAGTGCGCTACATCGACAAATCAATAGTAGAATTAGAGCGCCTGTATTTAGAGCAGGAAACGAGGTCATTATGGCATATCTTCAAGACTTACTTAGAACGCAAGAACAACAACTAACCCAACAGGGAACATGGAATAACCAGATCGGGTTGGTAGGTGGTGAAGCGTATGCACAATACTTCCCATCATACGAAGTAACATCCCCTCAATACCCTTATCCACAATCATGGACACTGGCAAGTTTGGGCTACAAAACCAATGAAGTGGCCTACGCCTGTATTGACCTGTGGATGAATACGATCTCAGAACCCAACATTGCAGTATATGATAAAAAGACTGATGAGATCATCCCGGATCACCCAATCGTTGAGTTCTTCGAGGAACCATGCCCAGATTTGACAGAAAGCGACTTCTGGAAAGCGACCATGATGTACTTGAAGATCGCCGGGTTCGCTGCCTGGGAGAAGGACACCAGCAACGCGGGCGGGCTGAATGCTTTATGGCCCATGATGCCGCAGTATTGTTCCTTCATGCGTGGGCAGGGGCAATTACTGCGGGCGATCCGCTACCAGCCATATACCGGACTTCCTTACATTGATGTAGACCGGGAGCGGGTTGCATTATTTATGTATTCAGACCCGCAATACTATGGACTTAGACCATTCAGCCCAACTGCTGTTCTGGCTGATATTATCGGCGTTGATAACGATATGACTAAGATGGTGCAGCAATTCTTGAAGAATGGCGCCTTCGTGTCCGGTCTATTATCCACCGATCAGGTTATAAACGAAGTAGATGCGCGTTTTGCAAAAGAACGCTTCCGAGAAAGTCACGGCGGCGCGAATAACGCTGGCGACGTGGTTGTCACTGGCAAAGGGATGAAGTTCCAGCCCACGAACCAGACGTTCCGTGAAATGGTGTTCCCTGAAGTGGACGCGAGAAGCGAAACCCGCATCTGTCAGGGATATGCTGTAAAGCCTATCCTTATCAGTGCAAAGGTGGGTATGGATCGGTCCACGTTCAACAACTACGAACAAGCAAGACAGGCGTGGTACGATGAAAGCGTCACCAGTGAATGGGAGTTCTTAGGGCAGCGAGTGACCCGTGACATCTTGCCACACTTTGACGATAACCCTAACCATGTTTGCAGGTTCGACATTCGGGAAGTTCGCGCCCTGGAAGAAGCACGAAACAAGCGTGAAGATAAAATAGTCAACCAGGCGAAAGCGAACCTGATCACCCGCGATGAGGCCAGAATAAAATTAGGCGATGAAAAGATAGACAATGTCCCGGTGTTCGTTGGCCTGACAACTCAGCAGCAGTTGAAAGAGACCCAGGACATCTTCGAGGTCGGCGGCGGTGAAGATGAGATAGAAGAAGGTGACGAAACTGCATACGGCAAGAATGAACGCGAGAAAGAAGAAAAGCTAAAACTGCAAAAAGAGCAGATGGAAGAAGAAAAGAATTTCAGAGCTTTTGCGAAGCGGCGCATCAAAGAAGGCAAGCCCGCAGCCGTTCCAGAATTTGAGTTCAAGAGTATAGATGAAAGACGCAAGCGGCTATTGTTGTCCGAGTTCGGTGTACCCGATCCAGATGCCGAAATGGTGATGAAAGCCTTGTTGCAGGTTGTTGAAGAAATAAAGCGACCACAAGATATTCACATCACTGCCCAGATGGAAAAGCAAGACCCACCTGTCATAAACGTAGAAGCTCCGCACGTAAACATTGAAAACAAGATACCAGAACAGAAAGCGGTAAAGCCGACTGTTACAGTGAACGTTGAACCTGCTCCGGTACACGTTGCCCCGCCAGTTATCGAGAACAAGATAGAAATAGAAACGCCAAAGGTCAAGCGCAGCTATCAGAAAGTGAAGCGTGATGGTGGTAATAATATCGAAGGAACAATGACGGAGTATGATTATGGCGAGTGAAAGACTTAATTACACGGGTGTGCCTGGGGAGGCTGGCTGGATACCAAGCGGAACAGGTGTGGAAGTTGAGCCAAACTCAGCCGGGAACAGGCAGGTCGTAGCGGTACGAAACCCGGATGACGGAACATCATTGGACGTTGACGTTACAACCAGCGCCCTTCCTACTGGTGCGGCTACGAGTGCGAAACAAGACACACTTCTTTCCGAATTGCAGCTAAAAGCAGACCTGACAGAAACGCAACCTGCAACGCTAAAGGATAGTTTAGGGAACTCGTCACACGATGCTTCTACGGGTGCGATAATGACAGTAGACTATGAGCATCATGAAGTCCACAGCGGAGACCATTACTTTGTTCGCGGGTATCAGGATTTGTCGATAAACGAAGTGTTAGATTTTACATGGCTGATGCCGGATACAACGAAATGGATACACTGGACATGGTCTATCGAAGTGGAAAGCGAAACGAATTGGTTAGTTTATGAAAATGTTGTAGCAACTAACCCACTGGCTAACACTTTCACGCCACGCAACAGCAACAGAAATTCAGGAAATACTTCTGGAACAACGATGCGGTATGAATTACAAGCATCTTTAGCGGCTGCCAACGCTGACACAAACGTGGGCGGGGCCGCTATCCTATTGGAGAGTGGCATTACCGGGTCTGGACGAAACGCAGGCCAGACACTTCGAGGCAACGAAATGATCATGAAGCAAAATACATTGTATTGTCTGCGAGCCATTGCTACGGCAGCGGGATTTATCAATTTCACGATGGATTGGTACGAACATACCAACAAGGTATAGAGGAGATATAATGTATACCCATACGTTTGAGTTTGAACTAGATGGTATTTTATTGGAAGGTGAGGTCACCTTTGGCGATAAGGTAGATGTAAAGTGGGCCACTGCGCCAGAGCTGACGCTTGCACAGTTGGAGCGCATCAATATGGTATTCCGGTCTATACAATAGATGTGTTTATGTGCGCCTGAAGATATTGTCAAGATCGAAATCTTTAAGAAATAATAGGACAAGATAAAATGCTTCTTTTGTGGTCATCGCCGCCCATCATTCCAGGCGAACATCCTATTATTCTGCAAAAGCCTGCTGTTGTCTGGCCTGGCCCACCTATCATATTATATAAAGACGGTCAGTGGTATGAACAGAACACTCGCAGGATAGAGGACGAGTACATTGTATCTGTGCTGAAGGATAGTATAATTCAATGAGTAAAAAGGAGAAAATCTAATGGCGTATAAAGAACCAACACTTTGGAACACCCATTTCAGTGTACCGTATACCCCGAACCTTGATGGGGACAGCACCGAAATAGTCAACCTGACAATTGACAGCGATGCAGGAGCGGATCAAGGTTCTGCACTTGCTACCCCAAGAGGGTTTACAGTTAAAGCGCGTTCTACAAACTCGGATATTTTTTATTTGGGTTTTACGAGTGACGTTGACAGTGACACAGGCGTTGAATTAGCGGCAAGCGCACAAATTGACCTGAACCTGTCAAACCTGAATAAACTTTGGTACACGGGCGCGGTTGGTGAGCAAGCCAGTGTTATTAAAAAATAATATAGGCATTGCAGTAAACTACCTGCTTGAAAGGGGTGCAAAAGTCCCAACCGATGTGTTAGTTCTTGCCCATCGTGGAATGAAGCAGGGCGGGTTATATCAAAACGTAGCTAACGCTTTGTGGACTGCGGTATATGATGCAGTCTACGACTATCTCTATCAAAAGACGCTTGCTGTGACAGGTCCAAGAACTAGAATGAGAATAGCAGTTTCGGAAGCGTACCAGGAGACTGCATATATTGCTTATACCGATGGCGGTGGTGAATGGCCGCCAGACGCGGAAACGGAACAATGGATCAACTCAGAGACCGCCGCGCAATTATCTTACGTTGACAGCGCATTTCAGACATTGCGAGATTTACGCAAAGAAGGCGACTTCGAAGCTATCCACGAAGCGTTTATCCGCGCCGACCGCTGGTCATGGGCGCTGGATGGATTTTATAATGCCGTAAAAATGGCAGGCGCTAAAGGTAAGTTGTTGACTTGGAGCTTAGGACAAACGGAAAAGCATTGTCAAACCTGTGCTACGTTGGACGGGCAAAGACATCGCGCATCGTGGTATAGGTCGAGAGACTACTATCCAAAGAAGCCAGGCGCGGCTATGGAGTGCGGCGGTTATCGCTGTGACTGTGAACTGTCTGATGATAAAGGAGAAGTGTTTTCATTATGAACGCATTTGATGTATTATTTTTCTCTCACGTTCTGTTTTGTATCTTTCTTCTCTTTGTTTCTGTGGTTGGGATGATAACAACAACAATTGTTATGATAGTGAAAAGGTTGCGATGAGCTTTATCGGTATTGATATATCAGGTGATGAAGCAATAAAGGATAAGCTAGGAAAGCTCTCCGCTGAGATAGAAGATAACGGCGTTGAAACGGTCAATGAGTTCATTCTAAACATTGAACGGGCGTATGCACCAAGCCACAAGGGAGAGCCTTTCTTGTGGTCGAGTGATGCACAAAGACGAGCGGCGTTTGCAGCCATGCGGGCGCAGGGTGGACCGCCTTATTCAAGAACGCAAGAGTTAGCGCGTGGATGGCATACAATTGGAAGCGGTAAAAACCAGATCGTTGTTAATGAAGTGCCTTATGCTAAGTGGGTAAAAGATCCGCCAATTCCTGGACACGCCGCGCGTGAGTGGAAATCAATTGCCGAAGATATGAAGGATAAGGCCGTTCGCATTACCGAGAAGTTTGCGGAAGGTGTTAGAAAGGCTATACAGAAAGTAGGATTGAGTTAATTTTGTGGTAGAATATTGACAACTTAATATTTGCAAGTGCTGGATAATCAAGAAAGACCGATTAGCACCTGTACACGTAAAGACCTTACGTGCGCGGGTGCTTTTTTATTTGCAGGAGAAACAATGGATATTCATGAAGCCGTCAAAAGTATTAGTGAGATGAAAAAACTTCTTGAAGAAGTAACCGACTTCTTGGGCGTTGCGGTAGACGATGAACCTAAAAGCGTTCCTGAAATTATCGCAGAAGAACCGGAAGAAGCGTTGAACTTATCCTACGTCAAGTCGTTGGGAATTGAAAAGCCTGATTTTTTTGCGGTCAAGTTCGTAGCAAAAGACGAGATCAAGGGATATTCCCATTTGTGGGGCAGCCCGGATAATACTGACCTGGAAGTTGAGTATTTCACGAAAGATACTGACTTTTGGGATGAACGCCTGGGAAGTAAAACCCGTCCGCTTACTTGGGATCATGCACAAGATAAGGATTTCAATGGTGATCCTATCATCGGTCAGATCGTCGATTTTGGGGATGACAATATCGGGCGCTGGTATGTCGCCCACTTGGAGCGTTCACACGCTTATAACAAGGCGATTGCCGAACTTATCAAAGCCGGGAAATTAGGCACTTCGTCAGACAGCGCCCCGCAATATGTGGAGCGCGTAAAAACAGGCAAGGCAACATGGCTGAAAACATGGCCTTTCTTTGCCGCAGCACTAACAGACACCCCATGCGAGCCGCGAATGATTGGTTCGTTGGAGTTCTTGAAATCGTTAGGAATAACCTTACCGGAGACATCGGAAGATGTGGAAGGGGAAGCCGCGATTATGGACTATTTCAAAGTCAAGTATCACATAGGAGACTAAATCAATGAACAAACTACAAGAGTCTCTCAAGGCAGTTATTGAACAGGCAGACGTTCTTCGCGGAAAGATTGAAGCAAAAGAAGCCCAGCCCGAGGAGATCGAAAAATTCAAAACTTTGAGCGTAGAAGCTAAAGCAATCGCAGATCAGATTGACGCAGCGAAATCGCTTGAAGATGTCAAGGCGTGGGGTAAAGAGTCAACTGGCGAAGCCGTTGTACCTGCTACCTTCGACCGTCTTGCGCTTTCAGAAGAAGGTGACATCAAGGGCGTGACCGCCGACCCCAACACTGGCGAAATGCGAGTTCTTGAGGGTTATGACGCGGAAGCTGGCGAAAAGAACCTGAGCGTGCTAAGTTCTGGCGCGTACAAGGATTTCTTCGTACAGAAACTTCGCGCCCAGGCTAATCCGCGCATTGCTAACGATTGGCAGCGCCACATGAAGGGCAACGCCATGAAGATCTTGAGCGAGCAGAGCTTTACCACTGGCGAAGCATGGATTCCACCCGACTTCCGCGCCAATCTCATTCAACGTATGGCAACCCTGACCAGTGTTCGCAATAACGCCACCGTGATGACCACCGGGCGCGATATGGCAACCTTCCCGCAGGCCGTATACACAACTGACGACAAGTACACTTCTGGTGTTCGTGGCACATGGCAGGGATCGGGCGCACAATCATCTGATCCGTCAGAAGCCACCAACCCAGTAGCGGGACAGGTGAAGATCCCCGTGTTCTTGCTGACCGCTAACATTATTGTTCAGCGTGAGCAGATCGAAGATAACAGTTTTGACCTGTTGGGCTATATCAACAAGTTAGGCGCGGAAAGTTTCGCGCTAACCCAAGAAGATGCCTACACCGCCGGAACTGGTGTATCTCAACCCGTAGGCTTTACGAAACACCCAACCGCCGCAATCGCACAGGGTTCAACCAGCTCTGTCAATGGCGTGACCTATTCAGGTGGTGAAATCTTTTCCGGTTCTTCAGGCGCTTTAGCCTGGGGCAGCGCAGCCACATCAACCGCAACTGGCATTGTCGGCGTGGAAGGTGTATTGCCGCCACAATACGAAGCTGGTGCAAAATGGTACGGCGCGAAGCGCACCTTCTCGGCTGTTCGCTCGTTGAACGCTGGGACAGCAACGCTCCCGCAATGGTCATTATCAGAAAGTTACCCCAACTTTATGAACGGTTATGCCGCTTCGCTGCTTGGGTATCCGACTGTAAAGAACCAGTTTATGGATGAAGTTGCCACAGGTGTAACCAACCAAACCCCAGTTCTCGCGCTTGGCGATCTGTCAAGCTATTGGATCATGGACCGCGTTGGTTTCTCGGTAGAAGTGAACCCCTGGCTATATCAGGCGCGTGACCAAGTTCTGATCTATATGCGGATGCGTACCGGTGGACAACTGGTCGAATACTGGAAGATGAAGTTCCTGGTCCCGACTGCATAAGGAGATGAAAAATGGATAACGCACGTATGCTTTACGCTTTACAACTGGACTGCGGAAACGTAGCCGCCACTGGCGCAGGGACCGAAGTTGATCTTCAGAAAAACTTTGTCAGCCCTGGAAAACGCGAGATGAAATGCGTCTATGGCGCAGTCGAAGCTGGCGCAGCCTCAGATAGCGGCACGTTTACCTACAAGCTGCAAGAGAGCGCCACGACTGTGGACTCTGACTTCTCGGATATTTCCGGGGCAGCCTTCACCGCACAGGGCGACAGTGACACCGCCGCCATTCAAACTATCCACTTCTTCACGAACAAACGCTTCATTCGTGGTTACCGCACTTTAGGCGCTACGTCTGCCTATGATGCCGTTGTAACCCTGTTCGCGCTGAAACGAGATATGTAACAAAACTAACGCTGGGGGGAGGAAACTCCCCCCTAGCAGATCGGAAAATATATGGCTGATACCGTTCTTCTGTTTGGCACGAACACATTTACCCGTCATCTGATAGATTGGGAGCGAGAAGATTGTGAATACTGGTGCTGGAACGAAATAGGATCGCTGAAAGACACAAGGCCTGGTTATTGGGCAAAGCGCATTGATACGCTTATACAGATCCATGCAGAACCCATCTGGCGCAACGAAAAGAACCTGAACGACAATAAACACTATGAATGGTTGCAGCAACCGCATGAATACCCGGTCTATATGCAAGATCATTACGAGGATGTCCCATCATCGGTTAAATATCCAAAGGAAGAAATCGTCAAGGCGTTGCTGCCTAATATATGGCGAGAGGTGAATGGAAAAGTTGACCAGGTAGAAAACTTTACATCGTCAACGGCTTACGCTTTAGCCCTTGCCATTTTTCAGGGTAAGAAACGAATAGAACTGGCTGGAATTGAGATGACATCAGACACCGAGTATATAAGGCAGCGGCCTGGTGTGTATTTCTGGTTAGGAATAGCGGCAGGGCGTTTAATTGATGTCGTTATACACTCGCCATTATTGATGAAAGAAAAGCCTTACGGATATACAGGAGAAGTCGTGATACATCGTCAAGAATTTGAAATGTCATGCAGGAAACTGGATGAAATTGTCGAAGAAGCTAAGACCCAGGTATTTGAAGCGAAAGGACGGTCCCAGGCTTTGCTTGACGCATTGCTCAAGACTTCCAGCCAGTCAGATGCCGCGAGAATACTGCCTGAATTTTTGAGCGCACTCAACACGGCGCAGGATTACGCCTTTCGCTATGGTGAAATGGCTGGGCGGTATCAGGAAAATGCCCGCTACATGAAAGAGTGTGACGAGCTGATCCAGGCGGCGGGCGGCGAAAAAGCCTTACAGGTTCTTATGAATGTGGAGGCAGAATGAAATCATACGACAAACTTACTGAAACACAAAAAGAAAAGATACGGGTGATGTACGCCATTCAGGAAACCGTCAGGGAATTTTTATATGACTTTGACGACAAAGGCATTTATCACGGGCGCACACCTGTTCCTGTTGAAAAGAAACCCGAAGAAGAAGTAGAGCGACCTCGAAAACGCAAGAGAACAAAGAAATGACCATCACGAATGGATATTGCACCCTTGCAGATGTAAAACATCCTAACCGCTTGAATATCAATGACAGCGACTCAAGTACCGATGCAATGCTGGAAGGTATTATCGAGGCTGTTTCCAGGCGCATTGATGACGAATGTCACCGCAGGTTCTATGCAGACAGCAGCGCCACAAATCGTTATTATACGGCGGCTGAAAGTAACTATCTTTTTGTGGATGACATTGCCAGCCCATCCAGTGACGTGACGATCTACACAGACACGAACGGAGATGGGACATTCGATGATACCTGGACCGCTTCCGACTTTGTTCTTGAGCCTTACAACGCGGAAACAGATGGCGTACCATACCAAAAAATAGAAATATCTTTGAGCGGGTCTTATCTGTTCCCGAAGCGAGTTCCCAAAGGTGTGAAGATCAACTCTAAGTTTGGGTGGCCCACTGCCCCACCGAAGCCCATTGTACAGGCTTGCAGTTTGCAAACGGAAAGACTGTATAAGCGGTTCGCTACCCCGCTTGGGTCTGAGTCAATGTCAGCACTTGGAAGGATGACGTTATCCATTCCCAAACTTGACCCTGATGTCGAGCTGCTTATCAGTCGTTATATCAAGCCGGTGTTCGGATGACACAAGCCTTAGAAAACGCAGTAGACGCAATTGCAACAGTATTGCGATCGGTTTCAGGTCTCAGGCAAGTTCCTGTTAACCCACCCGAAACAATGAGCGTTGAAACCTTCGCAATTGTCTACCCAAGCACTGGGTCGATTGAGATAGCGCCGATAGGAACAAGAACAGCGCTACACAATATCGCCATTGACGTGCTAACGACCCGCACAGATCTGGCTCGAAACATCGCAGCGCTGAAACCCTTTATCGATACAGTTGCGAACGCGCTCATGTTAGAAGTATCGACAGGCGGCGATATGTTCTCAAGTACTATTGAAACATTCGGAAGATTGTCATATTCGTGGGTAGCAACCGATTATGGTGGTGTCCCGGTGGTTGGTTATCATTTCGTAATGGAAGAGACAAAGATACAGGTGAACCTATGACAAACTTAAATACAGCAATTATCAAATACGTAGGTAAAAACGTTGGGTTTATTCCCGGCGTTCCTGCCCGTGATATGAGCAACGATGAAGCAAGAGATTATGATATTTCCGCCCTGCTGCGTTCCGGGCTATATAAATTGGAACGACCCAAACGAACGTACATCAAACAAGAAGCCGCTCAGGAAGCGGAACAAAAGGAAGGTGAATAATGCCCGGTGGTATTCGCGCACTTCGTAAGATACAAATGGCCCGCAACGCAGACAGCGACAGCGGAGCCGCCATTGATGCAACGTCAATCTGGCGTGGCACTGGAACGATTGAAGATACTCGCAATCTGTACTTTGTTGCTGAAGATGTTGGTCTATTGACCGGCTCAGACCGAACCAATACATCAATGCTGGGTGGAAACCTTTCTCTTGATGCGGTAGAAGCGACCTATGAACAATTCCCGCATCTTTTGGAAATGTCAGTAAAAGCCGCAACCCCAGCGGCAGATAGTGACGAAGGGACGATCTATATTTATACATACGCCCTTCCAACTACATCAGCCAACACGCTCAGGGATTACACCTTCCAGGGTGGCGACAATCAACAGGCGGAGATCTTAGATTTCGTGCATTGTAAAGATTGGACACTATCAGGAGAAGGCGGCGGCGCGTGGATGATGTCTGCTAACCTTTTTGGCAGGCAAGTTGTAAATGGATCGTTTACGGGTGCTTTGACTTTACCAACTGTTCACAACATGAACTTCTCAAAGACGAAGCTATATATTGATGCAGACAGCGATAGTTGGGGAACGACTATCAAGAGCAATACGCTTTTGAAGGCCAGCATCAAATACAATGCCAACCTTGAGCAGAAGGCAACCGCAGACGGGAACCTTTATTACTCATGGGTACAGACCCCCGCCCCAGATATTACTGTCACGCTGACGTTTGAGCACGACGCGACATCTGTACTGCAAAAGACAGCTTGGCGAGTAGAGACCCCGAAACTAATTCGGCTCATCAACGAAGGGACAGCGTTCGCGGTTGCAGGTGTTTACACCTACCGCACCGCAATCTTTGACTTCGCGGGTAAGTGGCTGAGCTTTGGCAAGATCGGAGAACAGAACGGAAATGACATCTTAGAAGGCGTGTTCCAGGTGCGTTATAACGCAACCCAGGCAAGCGCCGGAAATATCGTCATCGTGAACAGTCTGAGTACATTACCATAATAGAAAGGTTGTGACATGGAAGTACGTTTTTTGATTGATGAGAAATCAGTTGAAGCAATGACGTGGGAAGAGCTCGAAACATTTGAAAGGGCGCAGGAAGGTGAAATGAAGATTTACAACCTGCGCCCTATCCTTGCACGTTTTATGGTGAACGGTAGTGACAAAGTAATGCCGCACGATAAAGCTATGAAGGCGCTGGGTACTCTACCAATGTCGAAGATAAAAGAAACCATAGAGTTATTCATGGGTGCGCTGAAAGACGGTACGGTCCCAAAAGTGAACGAGAACTCGTCCGAACAGCCTTCCGAGCCAAGTTCGGCGGTCTCCGAGTTCCCGGATGGGTCGGAGTAATAGAGACCGCGAAAGATTGGGGTTCTCCCCCCTGGTTGGTTACGGGGGAGAACCTTACCCGTTGGCGGCGCTTGGTATGGCGACATCGCTACGAACTTTACTCTGGCGAAAAGGCTGCTAGAGAGCGGCGCGAATACGAAGATATGAAGCTGAAAGAATACGGAAGGATGAATGGCTGAAACCGTAACGATCAACGTTAGAGCAACTGATAATTTTAGCGGAGTATTGGGGAACTTCGGTAATATCATGACGGGCATTAGATCAACTATTCTAATGGCCGCTGATGCGTTCGGCGCTTTAGTTACTCCTGTTATAGACTTCGGAAAAGAAAGCGTCTTAGCCGCTGCCCGTGTTGATGAGTTGCGGATCGTAAATCAAATTCTGGCTGATAACGCAGGCATATCTGGAATAGCAGTAACCAAAGCCGCAGACGCTGTTAGAAGTATGGGTATCGAAGCAGCAGTGTCTCAACAGGTGGTCGCTGAGTTTATCAAGGCTAATTTAGACATTGCTTATGCCGCTGATGTTGCCCGTGTTTCCCAGGATGCAGCCGTTATATCAGGGCTTAACTCTACCGAAGTCACAGAGCGGATTATTCACGGTATCACGACATTGAACCCGCTTGTCTTGCGTAATGCTGGAATTATCGTGGATCTGCAATTAGCATATAAAGAATATGCTAAAGAGTTAGGAATATCCACAGATGAGCTAACAACCGCAGAGAAGCAGCAGGCTGCCCTAAATGCAGTTTTAGAAGCAGGAAGCGGTATTGCTGGTGCTTATGCGGCGGCGATGGAAGAGCCCGGAAAGGTGTTACGGTCATTTCCACGTTACTTTGATGACATCAAGGTTGCTGTTGGTGAGTCGTTCCAGACTGTCTTTGCGGATGTAATATTCAAACTGGCTGACTTTGCGAAATGGGTAGCGGTGGCAGTATCCGAAGGCGGGGAACTCAGGCCAATTCTGGACGATATGGCAAGCGCAATCTCAAACATGGTAGATGGCTTTATTGCTTTTGCTGATCAAGTACAAGGTGAGGATTTTGCAGAGACCGCCGCCAACATCTTGAAGGCTCTTTCAGATGCGCTCATTGCTGTGGATTGGGGAGATGTGTCAGACGCCATGATTGCTGGAATGGACAAGGTGGATTGGGTAGAGGTAGGCCATGCAGCTGGAGCTGGACTTAGAAAAGCACTTGGGATAGCTTCTACCGAAGCAGGAGAGTTTGACTTAGGCGCAGTGATTGACAAAACGTTGATAAGCCTGGGCGAAGGGCTTGCAGGAATATTGTCCGGTGTTTTCAACATAGAAGTATCCGCATCTCTGGATGAAGCTCTTGCGCAGTGGAAAAGTTTTTTTACTGGTTTTGGGATTTGGATAAAGAACTTCTTTTCAAGTATTAGTATATCAGGCGTGATAAAGGATACGTTCGCTGTTTCGAGTGCCGAATTATTATTACCATTTGTGAACTTTCTTTCAGCAATAAAACAACTGTTCGGAATTTCCAGCCCGTCAACTGTATTTTTTCAGATTGGCCGTGATTTGTTCACTGGTTTAATGATGGGCATATCATCCATTGTTGGTGACGTGCTAACATTTATAAAAACGGTTATAGGTATTCTATTACAACCATTTACTCCCCTATTGGACATTCTCGGTATCGCTACGGGAGGCGGGACAATCGGAACATCTGCAACCGTCAATTTTGGAACATCCCCAGCGGCAACAAGCGCAACTGGAAAGCCTGTGTATAACTATTATTACGGCCCCGTGTACTTCGGCGCAGCGGGTGAACCTGGCGCTTATTACGACTGTCCATCACCTAATCCGTTTATGACGGCTGGTTCAGGATTGCTAACTCCATGAAACTTAGTTTATTGACCTGGAACTCACAAAATATAAATGATGGCACTATTCTGAAATCCTATATTCCAGTGGGACAGATGGCGAACCTGTCATCTAATGCTGTAACAGTAAATAGAGCGCAAGATTTCCCGTTTCTTTCAACTACCGTTCTAAGCCCCCACGTATTTGTTATTGGCGTCCAGGTTGAAGCTGGATATAACATCAACACTGCAAGGGAGTTGATAAAACAGTATTTCAACATCATGGACAGCCAGCGCCATAACCTGATTGCACAAGACGAGAACGACAGCAACAGGCAATACTATAAAACTGGCTTCCCTATCCGAGTTGCCCCGGATGGTGAGCGTCCTAATTCGTTCTTTGTCACCTTTCAAGTTGAATACCCTTACTGGCGACTTGTTACCGCAACCGCTGATAGTTGGGATATTACCGCATCAGGCGATAGCGATGTAGTTGCCAATATTGGCAATATAAAAGTAAAGCCTGTGTTTACCATCACGCCAACGGCAACGAAAACGGCGGGCCTGCAATACCGCTTATATGTTCCCGTTTATAGCAACCTTGACAAGTCGTTTACTGCTCCGCTTGAAATCACGAACGGCGGGCTGGATGTGCAAACGCTGATCGATGCTAATAAGATGCAGGCCACAGGCGCAGACTTTAGAGTATGGAATAATGGCGGTTTTTCCGATAGATGGTTCAATGGAATGGACAGCGACAGTGACCCGGCATTGTGTTGGGTGAATTTCAACCTGTCCCCCAGATCAGAAGGTACAATCTCAGTTGCTGTTGACAGTGATGATACAACCCTTTCATTTGCAGAAACCAGAGACAATCTGTCATTCTTGCGTAACCTGAAAAGCAGGTATAACAATACTATTTATATTGATAGTGAAGCGATGACATATTCAGATAGTGACGTGGACCTGATAGCCTACACCGTTTCAAATGTGGCAAGGGCTGGTAAAGATACTACCGCAGCTGGGCACGTTCTCAGTTCAACCGCAAGACACATCGAGAATGATCTATGGCTGATGTACGGCGATAGTGATATGACAGCGCAAGATGTGAATGATGATAATAAGCCTATATTCGCACTATCAAGTACAAACTTAGCCTGGTCTTACACGAATTACTTTGACGCAAGCTCAAATAGACCCGGCGCTTGGAAAAGCGAGATACAAAGCACAAAAAACAACCTTTCTTATACCTTCACGGCTAATCAGAACACTTTTGCAGATCCGTCAACGAAACTCGGTTTAGCGATGGTGAATGGCGGCGACTTTCAGGTGATGAACGAAGCGGGCGTGTTAGATTGGTTGTTCCTACACCCCGCAGGTGTGACGAATGTATATTTCAGTGGTGACGAGTATCATACGGGTTCTTGGCCTGCTATTGCAGGGCTGCAATATCTGGAACCGAGAACAGCATGGTTTAGTATTG
>Ga0307379_10006069_pt1 | contig 16693 bp, 22 predicted proteins | sample UN2MG_FD_202237 | JGI IMG/M metagenome (GOLD analysis project Ga0307379, IMG submission 202237) | Soil microbial communities from Risofladan, Vaasa, Finland - UN-2 | ecosystem: Environmental > Terrestrial > Soil > Coastal area > Acid sulfate soil | place: Finland: Risofladan, Vaasa | collected... | reverse complement strand
CGACCACGGCGATGACTCGACATTCGAATTCAATGGCGGTACAAAATACACAGGTTTTTAAATCCTATTTTCGAAAAGGCATGAAGAATGAACCAAGTCACCGATACCGTCAAAGTCGAAGTGGACGGCACGATCGTCGCCGCCGTAGAACTTCGCGAGCCGATCGGACAGTTCACCCATTGGTATCTCAACAGTCAGAATGAGCCGCGATACTTGATCATCAACGAAGCCCAACAAGTGCCGATGATCGAGGATTTGAATAACGCATTGACTTCGGCACAGGCATCAGGCCGGTTCATGGTTTGCGTTTTTGTGATATCCGGCGATGTCGAAAAGGGCGATCAGACGATGCAACTCCATCGAGTGTCGAAGGAATTCCCATACGACGCATTCGAAGCCGTTAAGCGAGAAATTGTAAAGAATCTTGACAACGAATATCAGCCGCCGAAACCACTCAGGATGGCAGACATCACCAAGAAAGCAATGAAGCAAGGCGGCATCATTGAAGGATCAGCGATAGATAAAAACCAAGGCGACATAATGAAAGCGTTGTCGCAGATGAACGAGCAGATCAGTCAGATTGAAAAGGATCCAGACGTCGTGCTCGTAAGCCAAAAAGGGAACATGGGTAAAATGGAATAACGCATGACCAAAATGTTAGGATGACATGGCGAGTGCAAACAATAGACGAGTGGTGAGCCTGCTAAATGAAATGCTTGAACGTGACCGGGCAGCAATGAGTTGCCTATTTTTCAATCGAGTTCCAGCCAACGACGAATTGATTGAACATCCACTTGTCAATTTTTGGAAGAATAGCGAGATCAACACGGTAGGAATCTTGGGTGTCTTGAACGGAATCTTACAGGAGTGTGAACTACAGCAAATCTCAATGGTGATTGATGAGCGATACCCCGAAACGATCCGTTTTTTCGAATGTTGCGATGCTGGGATGCCTTTGGCTACGGGGCAGAAGAATTCGAATGCTAACGAATTCGAATCGCCGATTGTTGAAGAATGAGCGATCCTATATCGAGCGGCAGCGTGAACTCAAGGGAAAGCTAGTCGCGTCTCAAGCTTTGGCAATTGAAAGGCTGAATGAAATAACAAAGATCGGTCGCAAGTTGGCACGCAAGACAAAAGAGGCATCGAACGCGGCTGTTGAAGCACTTGATACTGAATTGACGATCCAGAGTATCAAGGAATCTCGGACAAAGCAAAAAAAGATCACAGATGAAGCGGTCGAAGATATAGCACGATTGCAAGCTCAAGTCGACAATCTTCGCTTGACTCTTGACGAACGATCAACCTATATTGCCGAGGTGGAAGAAACCATTCAGCGACGCGATACTGAAATCGCATTACTTCGAATGGAGGTTGAAACCTTGACGCTCTGGCGTGAAAAGATCAACCAACAATACCGCACCGAAGCAGACATCGAAGCGGCCAAGAGTCATGTACTGCAAGGACGCAATGTAGACCAGACGTTGGAGAACTTGACACGTGCTAACCAGAAAAACCACCGCTGAACAATTCGCCGAAAATCATCACGCCAAAACGAGGGCAGTCGCCCGAATGGTGAATTCTGAAAAGGCATCACCTCTTTTCGACTTGGATGATCGGTTGAATCTTAGCGGGTTCGCGTCACAATTCTTGACCACGACACACGGAACAGATCGCCTTGCTTACGACCAATTCAAGAGATGGACGTATGTTGCCATATCAGCAATTGCTCGTCGTCTGATGGGATACGAGTGGTGTGCTGGCGATATCGTCGGTTCCACCCCCAACCCAGAACGAGCCGGTTGGCAGAACCGAATCAAAGGCGAATCATTCAGACGTAGCAGATTATTGACATCTGAACTTGTTGAACTTCCAACAGCGATTCGAAAACGACTCGGTGGTCGCCTCAAGTCGCCAGCCTCGTCAATTGAAGTTCTTGATCAACATGAAGTCCTTGATTTACTTGAGCGACCAAATCACGTTCAAAAGAAAAACGAATTCATCTTTTGTTTAGTCGCGAATCTTTATTTGACCGGCGAATCTTACGTCATCGGCGGCAAGGATTCGGCTGGCGAGACGACGATGTGGTCTATTCCTTCAACATGGGTCGACGTCGAGCATAAAGGCGGGCTATTTACAGGCTATCGACTTCGAGCGGACGGGTACGTTGGAAATGTTGAAATTCCGCGAGAAGCAATCACTCGACTTTACTTTCCAGATCCGAGCGATCCGAAGAAAGTCACATCGCCAGTGATGGCGAACTGGCAGGCGATCAAAACAGACGAATCATTGCAAACGTCACATAAGAAATCATTCGATCAAGGTATCTTCCCCAAGATCGGTATAAGCATCGGTCGGAATATTGACCATACCGGGAAGCAACTATCAACGCGTCCTGTAATGAGCCTAGAACAGCGTGAACAACTTAGTTCATCGGTACAGTCAATATGGATGGATCAGGCAGCGGATGGATTACCGGCAATCCTCGACGGCATGATTGAAGACGTTAAGGTTCTTCAAAGCACACCGATCGAAATGGATTACATGAATTCGAGTGCGATGATCAAAGAGCGGATCTTTCAGGCGTTCGGATTGAACCCGATCATCGTTGGAGAGATCACGGCGAGCAACAAAGCACAAGCACTTGTTGCAGAGCGATCGTTCTGCCGAAACGTATTGCAGCCGCTTTCAGATTCGATCAGCGTGACGATGACCGACTATCTCGGCCCGTGGTATGACAAGCCAAAACGCTTGATTGTCTGGCTCGACAAAGCCGAGGCCAAAGACGAAGACCTCACTGTCGCCAAATGGCAACACGGCGTTGACAACGGTTATGTCAGCGAGGACGAGTACCGGATGGAAATGTTTGGACTCGAACCTCTTCAAGTCGAAGACGATAAGTCGACTCGCGGAATGCTGCTTGACAACCCTGCTGCTATGACAGGAATTGGGGCGATCGTCGCGGCGGTCAATCAAGGCAATCTTGATTACGATGCTGGTGTAGCACAGGTCGTCTATTTCTTCGAAGTTGATGAACATATAGCACAGTCGATGATCGGGCCGAAACCGACGCCAGCAGACATCGAGGCGAATCAGCCACCACCGCCGCCAACCAACCAACCACCAATAGCAGGCGAAGAGGAAGAAGAAGAACCCCCTCCACCGCCCGCAAGTGACGATGGCGAAGAACAGGAAGGTAGCGAGACAGAAACAGAAGAGCGTTCAAAAAAAAAAGTGTTGAGCGTCTAACCCGCTCGATGGTCAAGTCGACATTGTTCGACATGCAAGAGATGCGGATTGTCAATGCGATTCCTCTTTTCGACGGGTTTTTCAGATCGGTTATAACGCAGACGATTCAAGAACTTGCAAAGCTGACTAACATTCCACCGTCTGTTGATGCTGTATTCCCGACGGATTTGAAGGAGAAGTTCATCGACCTCAGTAGCCGTCCGATGGTCGAGGCGATCGTCTACGGGGCAATGACAGAGATCGAATTGTTCGACAGGATTCAGGCCGACAAGCACCGCGAAGCAAAGCTCACTTCAGCTACACAGGTCTTGCAAATACTCGGCTTGCAAGACCTTGGCGATTGGTTCTCGTTCGAGGTTCCTCAATGGCTTTCAGACGCGGCGTTGATTCAGGTTTCAAACTCGTTCGATCAGCCATATTGGGCCGGCGTAGTCGATACCACTCGAAACGATTTAACGCGAGTATTCGACGGGGCAATCAAAGAAGGACTTTCGATAAGGCAGTTGTCGAGCAACATCATGTCAACGATGGGGGCTGATTATTCGCGTATGCGGGCGACAAGGGTTGCAAGGACCGAGATGACTGACGCGTTGAATTACGGCCACACACTCGGCATACGACGCCTTAACCAAGACGTTCCAGAGCTAGACATAGGCAAGGAATGGCTATCGGTATTCGCTAAATCTTCTCGATCCGCTCACATGGCACTTGACGGCGTTACCGTCCCGGCGGAAGGGTCGTTTACGCTCAACGGCGTCAAGTGCGGTCATCCCGGCGATCAATCATTGCCATCGGGCGATCGTTGCAATTGCATGTGTACAGTCCTGTCATCATTCATCACTGAGGAAATGGGAATCACCGAGGATATCGATCCAAAGACTGGTGAGACAGGGCCCCGATCGTTGCTAGATGTTTCAAACTCGACAGGATTCGAACCAGCGAACCCGGCGGGCAAAGATACGCTTTCGATGTTCACGAAAGAAGATGGCTCGCTCACCGCACAGCGACAGGTACTTCATGACATGATCGTCAAGCAGGTATTGAAAGGCACGTTGAAGCAAGAGAAACAGGTATTTACTTTCTTGGGCGGCGGGTCGGCATCAGGCAAAGGATCATTGACGAAACTTAAACTCATCAAATTGCGAAAAGGCTTTGCTCATATCGACGCCGATGAAATCAAAGCCATGTTGCCAGAATATCAGATGATGGTGAAAGAAGGCGACTTTGCTGCTGCATCATACGCTCATTCTGAAAGTTCGATATTGTCAGATCGGATTGCACGAGAGGCCGTCGCGAAATCAGCCGATGCTTTGCTCGACGGGACGGGCGATAATTCAATCGAAAAACTCAAATCGAGAATTGCGGTTGCTCGATCAGGAGGCCACAAAGTTGTTGGGCAGTACGTGACAGTCGACACTGAGGAGGCGATCAGGCGAAGCACGTTGCGAGCCGCTGAGACTGGACGTGAAGTTCCGATTCCAGCAATCAAAAAGATCCATCAATCTGTAACAGATATTTTCATCAAGGCAGCCGACGAAAATCTATTCGACGAATTGACGCTTTGGGATAACAACGGCAAAGGCCCGGTCAAGATTTTCACGATGAAGAACGGAAAGAAGCAAATACTAGACAAGCAATTGTGGAATAACTTTTTACAAAAAGGAAGCAATCCGCCGCCATTGCTATCAAAAACACTTGTTGACATTCAAGGTGGAACGGCGGGACAGCGAGCCGCTATCAACGAAGCATTTGAATCCTTGCAAACTAAGGGCAAGAGATTAGGAAAATTCATTGGAGAGAATGAAGGTCTTGTTGAAGTCAAGAAATTGAACCACGACGCTCTCGGCATTTACAACGGCACGAACAAGATAGGTTTGTCGCCAACTCTGTCAACTTCCGTCGGCGAGCTAAAGTTTGGAGATGACGTATGGGCGGTCGGAACGGATATCGGCTCCACAGCCCGCCACGAAACGGGCCACCGATATTGGTTCCAAGAGATGGCAGTCAAAGAGCGTGACGAATTCATTGATCTTTTTGAGGATGATCATGTTGGCGGATTATTTGGACCGGCTGAAAGTCCGATCACTCAATACGCTTCGACAAGCTCAGAAGAATTATTTGCAGAATCGTTCAGTGCGATTACGCATCCAAAATACAAAAAAGGAATGCTGCCGCCGAAATTAGAAAAATACATGTTGAATATCATTGGGGATGAAACAATCGCCCCAACACCAAACATTGTTCTGTCGAAGTCGTCCGCTGAAGATTTTGCAGCGTACTTCGGTAAATTGACAAACGAAGATGGTACCAAGTTCGATGATATGCTCGACAGTTGGAACAAACTTATCGGTATGAAGCCGCAAGAATATTTCGATCATCATTTCGCAGGCTTAAATCCAAAAGGCGAAATCTTCCTTGCACCAGACGGGCTTAGAGTTACAACGAAATTTCATAACGCCGACGGGAAACGCATCGGAGCGATCGAGCGAGTGTTTGCCAAAAACAAAAAGAAGGTAAAACACGATTTTTTCATGATCAAAGAAGAGGTCCAAGGGAAAGGAATCGCCAAGAAAGTCTTGCAACAAAGCATGGAACATTACGAAGCCCTTGGATACACCGAAATTGAATTGGTTGCCAATGCTGACGTTGGCGGCTATGCGTGGTCGCGTTACGGGTTCACTGCTGAATTGGAGGGAAAACTTGGTGATCAACTCAACAATGTAAGTCACTGGATGAACGAGTTCAGCGATCAAATTTCCGCTGAGGCGAAAGCCGTAGTTGATGCGGCGATGAAAAGTGAAGACCCAAGGGCTATATGGGCGATGGCTGATTTGACAGAAACTGTCGACGGTATGCCGCTTGGGAAACGACTGCTACTCGGTGCAAAGTGGAACGGCAAGCTTGACATCAACGACAAGATAGCAATGGCTCGGTTCAACGCATATATCGGAAAGAATTAGCATGGCAGAATTAGTAGGCACTGAGCTAGTCAATGAAAATGGCAGCGACGAAACGGAGCAAAACAGCATCCTCGGCAACGACAAAATGCCAGCGGACGCGGTATCACAAACGGTCGCGGTTCTCAATGAAATCGGGATTCCGGTGACAGTTGACCAATTGAAATAGCGAGATTAGATAAATGATTCCCCAGCCACAATGCGTTAAGCGTCGATGTAAACACTTTGTTGGGGTCACGCCTGACGACGGAAAAGGGGAAGAACAACGACCGATTTGCAAAGCCTTTCCTAAAGGGATTCCAGATGAAATCGCCTATGGAAACGAACTTCATTTACAATCGTTTGAAGGTGACCACGGAATTCAGTACGAGCCTTATGACGAGGAAGAATCGAGTAACTAAATGACATTAACAACCGACGAAATCAACTCGATCATTTTTGAAATGATGATTGGCAAAAAGAAAACCGTGACCGGTAAGGAAGCGGACGAATTCAGACAAGAACTCGTTGAAGACATTAAGCGAATAAAGGACGTCGGGAATGAAGTGTCGATGGTTAAAGAATGAGATGCACTAGACAAGGCAAATCATTGGAGGCAATGTTCGATGAAGACATCAAGAACGAGATCACAAAGCCGAACGCCAAGGCCAAGCCGGATGCCGCTGGAAGGTTCAATCCGCATGATCGGACAAGCGAAGGATTGCAATACGACGGTCCAGCCGACGAGCGATACGTCAGTGGCGAAGAGCGTGTTTGAAGTCAACGAGAATTCCAAAGTTATCAAACAGCACAAATCAAGGCTGATTAAGAAGCGGAACCGGGTTGTCTTTTTTGCCAATTTGTTTGTCTACTCTTACAGAATCGCGATCGTCGCCGGGTCGCTTGCGTTGATGTGGCTGGCGTTGAGCAATCCAGAGTACATTCGTTCGCTGATTGGGATCTTCAAGTAAAGATTGCAAAGATCGACCGGAGTTATCGCTTTAGCCGTGTTGCTATCATCATTGGCACATGGGTTTGTGATCATGGTTCCGACGGCGGCTCTTGGATTTCTTAGATTGATGGCTGATATTCAGTTCAATACCGCCAGATCCATATTCACGGGATTGGAACCGAGAAAATAATTGATGGCGTTTTCTGGACGTTTTCGGTTATTTGAAGGTAATTTTCAAATAGAACGACAATATCGCTTGCGAATGGCCGAATAAGCACTTATATTACAAGCATCAAAGCAACTGACAAAGGACAAAACGATGACAAACGACACGACGACACAAAAGATCAAGTTTGAAAAAATGATGTGCGGCGGATATTTCGTTTACCATCGCGGCTTGTTTATCACAGTCGTCAAGACAGACAAAGGCGACTGGCTCGCAACTGCGAAGAAACAAGACGGATTCAAGTTCGTTGATGACATCCATAGTTCGCATCTTTACGATCATAATACGACACGCAAAGCAGCGGTCGAAATGGTCATCGAATTCATCGACGGCGAAGCTGACTTGCTCAAATCATTCGCAAGCTATCTTGAGCATCGGGAAGCAAAGGTCATCGAGCGACGCGAATATCTTGGTATCATCTTGCCATGAACCCAGCCCATTTCAATGTCTTTGAACTCGACGACCATCCGCTAGATCATGAACATACGGTCGCAGTCATGTGTCGCTTCAAACGCGTCAATCGAGCGTTTAAGGCCAATTTATTTTGCGTGCCTGAATTGATGACGCAGAAGCATGTCAGCGATCTGATTGAGCTACCGTTCGTCAGAATCTACCCGCACGGGTTCGAGCACGCCCGAAAAGAATGTCATGTCGTTGACGACTCGACGTTCGTCAAGCTTGATCGTCTTCGCGATAGCGACGTTTTCAACAATGTTTTCAAGGCACCGCGATACGGATATTCATCTGAGTTCCTGAAAGCATTGGCCGATCGCGGAATGGTCGCAGCAATCAACACGTTGAATCAAATCGACGATATCCCGCCAATGCGAACTTACGATCGACGATCGAACGAACTGGCTTGTAGCGATCGCCTTCAACATTGTTTGAGGCATTGCCGATACCCAAACGGTCGAGCGTTCGGGCGTCCTGTCGCCAATGGTTCTCGAAGCTCTATCCATCGGCGGTTCGTGATCGAGTATTGCAATTTTCTTGAAACAACGAAACGTCCTTTCGCATTCTGCGAAGACCTCACCCAACATTCCCAAGTCAAAATCAATCTTGGTTGTGGACCGCATCACTTTTCTGATTGGCTAAACTTGGACCATCGACCAGACGATGCGACGGTCAGAAAATGGGATATCGAAAGTCCAATACCATGCACCGCAAATCGAGCCGACATCGTCTACTCGTCACACTTTTTGAATTATGTCGAAGACTACGAAAAGCTATTTCTCGACATCTGGCGGGTTCTTCGTCCCGGTCACATGTATCGAATGGAAGAGGATACGACGGATAATGGCTATCGCTGGCGGGCAAAGGGATCTAATCATGCGACTGGAAAAATCAGATCGGAGCCGACAAAGCGGTCTGTTATTGAGGCGTTGGAACGCGTAGGATTCACCGTCAAAGAGTTCGAGCACAATCTGACTGGGACAAAACATCGCGAAGTGCTTTCGCTTCACAATCGACATCAAAAGTACATAAATGGTCACAAGTTCATCATCGAAGCGGCAAAGTTGATTGAGATCAAAGACATTAAACGTGCGTATCTCGACGACCATCGAGCACCAAGACGCGGCGAATATCCATACAGTTTGAAAGGAATCCCAAAATGATTATTCTGGCATCGCACAAGACGTTTAAAAAACGGATCGAAGAATCAGGAGCGACGGTCGCGTTCTTCATCTACTCAGATAAGGAACAGAAAAAGAAGTGGTACGACGACGCCCTTAAACGAAACGTAAGAGCACATGCGATCGTGATGAACAATGTCTATCCCGGTCGGTGTTCTGGAAAGCAACTGCCGTCAGTCGAAGCGGTGATGGATTTGATCAAGGTTATCGCCAAAACCAAGAACGACGACATCGTGATCGCCGATCCACGAGGCAAGCATCTTTGCACAGCGTTCGCGATCATCGCTCGATATTTGAGTTGCGGAGCGAGCCGTAAGGCGGTCGTGGATGTTATGTACGATTACCCCAAGACGGTCACCAATGGTTTTGTTCTCAAGATTGCCGATTCGATTCTAGGATCATCGCTTTATTCAGCGGCGACGACGTTCGGCAGGTGTCGATATCTGGCACTGGACATTGATTACGAGCCAGTCGACGAAGTCAAACCGGAACCAGAGTCAGGATCAAAACCGGAGCCAAAACCGATGCGAACGCGGCGGCGACGAAGCAAAACCGAGGAACCTGTCATTGAAGCCGCCACAATCGCGTCAAATGGGCCGAAAGCCGAATCAGCGTCAAATGTGTCGCCTGAACCAGACAAGCCCGTAGAAGCCGCCACAAGCGATCCTAAGCCGCCGAAAAAGAAATGAGCCTGATAAACCGCCTCAAAAATGGCGACCTTCAGTTGAAGTGGTGTTATTGCGAAGAATGTCAAATGGAATGGCTAGTGCCGGATATTCCAGATGCAGTTCCAGAGTATTGCTGTCATTGCACTCGCCCTATTGACACGACGCTTGAACCCGCTGATGTGCTCACCGACGTCAAGTTCAGCGAGGCGACCCGAGAGGGCGACGTCAGTTTCGAACTCGATCATCGGACAATCATTGGCTTGGATGATCAGGTTCAAATTCGAACGTATCCTATCGAGGAGTTTCAGGAATACGAGGACGGTCAGGAAATCATCGCTTGCGGTCATCGCCTTGAAATATTGATCACTAAAGCAACATCGCTATCGCTTGATATCCCGCACGAGACATTGATGAGATTCGTAGGCTATTTGTTTCGGTATATTGGTTGTGCTGGCAACGAACTTGATACGATGATGGAAAGTCCTGCATTGAAGAAATTCAGACGATTCAAAAGCCTTCAAGATTGGAGCGATGACGATGCCAAATGAACTGCCGCGAAGTGGACGACAATTCAAATCAAGTCGAGATTGCATAGTTCTAGTTACCGAATTGATGAATCAAAAGAAGCGGGTCGAGCTAGAAGTTAAAAAGCGGAAAGTTGATTCGAAGTTCACGCAACGGCATCACGATCTTACCGATGCGATCGTTCGAATGAAAAAGCGTTTTGACAAGCGTCAATTCATGCACTACGACAGCGAAGAAACCTATATCAGAGAATTCGGCCAGTTCTTAATCACTCGCTTTGCTGATCTTACCGGCACGACAGCCAAACCTTGGGAGTACGACGATTCATGCCTGAGACATCGGACGATCGTTCGGCGGTAATGACAGATTCAGATCGCTCCATCGAGTCATGTGTCATCGCTTTCGCAGAATTCCATCGTCATTTGAAGTTTGCTTTGTCAAATTGTCAAAAAAGTACGATAAGGATCGGCATACAAATCCAGCTAGGTCGAGTTCAAAACGCTCAAGTCGGTTTGAATACAGATTTGCACCTCAAGCCGATGAACAAACTGGATGACATTACATTGGGAAAAGCGATGCAAAAAGTGAGTGAGTTCTTTAATGAATGGACTGGTGAATTGAGAGAATCAGTCGAGGCCCGTAAGGTTGGATGGTTAAGAATGTCGGTGAATGTGGATGACGGATTACTACTTGGATGGACTTTAAGCCCTACATTCGACATGAAATCGACTTGACTTGCTTTCACAACTTTGATTATTATCATTGAAACCAAAGCAAACTTTGATCGCTCTAACCCGCGATCATTGAAAGCCGAAGCAAAGCGAGATCCCAACCCTCGTTAGACTGCTTCGGCTTTTTTTATGGAGCAACCAAATGCGATCGTTTTCAGAAAAAGACTTCTTAGCAATTCATTCGATCAGCAATGACGCGAAATTGCGATTGAATCGCTGTGCCGCGAAAGCCGTTCGTCGACTTGGATTGAAGCCGACCCGAAAAGGTCACGGCTTGAAGTTCTCCAAGGATGAATTGCTGATCGAGCACACTACGAGCCTGCGAGACATCGAAGCCTTTATTGATTCAGTGACCGTCCCGTTGCCTTTGGCCGACACAGGAAATCGGCGAACCAATCGCAAGATGGCATCGGACCAACAAACATTGTTCGCCGAAGCCTGCGAAAAGGTTTGCAAGATCTTCGTCCTAACCAATATCAAATAGAGATCACATGTCGAAGCTCAACGCCACACAAATGAAAATGCTTGCCGAAGTCAAAAGGCGACAGAGCGAGAATTTCAGTTTCAAGGAATTCGGTTGCGGACTTTCGATCGCGAGCCAATATGTCAAAGGCTGGTCTGATTTGATCGGTGGCGTCAAGTCATCGTACCTTACCGGCATCGACATCAATGAAGCAATAAAGCGATCAGAGAATATATTTACATGGTGCGATGGCGATCAGCCTGATGACGCTACCAAGGCTGGAAAAGACTTTTTCGACAGCGGTGCTTCGCTCAAGAAATTCAAACTTCCAGAAGGCGTTGAGGTTCCGAAAAACACGTTGATGGTTTTCCGCAATGTTATCACGACAAACGCCGAAGATCGAGACGGTGACATACTTCACACCGCCGGTGCGAAGATCGACGAACCCATGCCGCTTCTATGGCAGCACATGTCGGCATTGCCGATCGGTAAAATGTTGTCCGTCGATACGCACAATGAAAAAATGCTTCGAGTGTTCAGCGTGCTGCTCGACATGAATGAGCTAACTGAAGACACCGCGAAGTTGATCGAGGCGAAGGTTCTTAGAATCAGCCATGGTTTCATTCCTCTCAAATTCACCGAACGAGAAACGGAATCAAAAGATGTTCCGTGGAGAGGGTTCGACATCAAAGAATTTGAAGTGATGGAAGAATCGACGGTGAGCGTACCATCGAATCGAGCGGCGGTGATAGATATGTTTAGCCGAGACGTTTTCAAATCACCGATAATGCAGGGAATTGGTAAAGAGCTTTTCGATAATCGGCTCGACAAGATTTACCCCGGCTTCTCGCTGCTTAATGTCAAGAATGAGGATAGTGAAATGGATCCGCTTGAGAACCAATCAACCGAACCAATTGAATTGACGGATAACGTCGAACCGCTCGATCCAACGAGCCAATCAGACAATGCTTCAGAACCGACTTCGTCACACGACAACCAACATGAAATCGTCAATCTGGATCCAGCGTTGATCAACTCGGGCGGCAAGGATAAAGAAGCCGAACAAGAAACAAATTCAGAATTTGAACCCGTCGTTTCAATGATGATCACCGAAACGGTTGGGAATGTCGCCAAATCTCACGTCGTAAAAGGGATTGACGCGATCAGGAATCATCTTGAAAAGCTCGAATTGATCGTCGTAAAAGGTGGCCGTGAATTATCGAAGACAAACATTCAATTGCTTCGCGATGTTGTTGATGATCTAGTTGAACTCAAGAGTGCCGAAGGATTGTCACGATCGCACGTCGCATTGATCAATAAGAACATCAACGCATTGAACATATTGATTCAAAAATCTACGCCAGAAGATCCGATCGAAGGCGAAGACCCGTTGATTCCAGATGGCGAACAGTCGCCTGAAAAGGCAATAAGCGACGAAGCGTTCAAATCATTCTTGATCAAATTCCTCACATTCGATGCCGACGATGACCAATTGAAAATGGTTGGAGAACTACTTGCAACTCGCAAAGAGATCTACGACTCAATTCAAGTCGGCAGCGATTATCGTTCCTTGGTCAACCAGTAGATGTATGTTTTGTATCGCCATGCGGCGGTGCGATTGTTAATTTTTATGGAGTAGAGAAATGAAAGTTCGTGTCACTGACGCTTTGAAATCAAAGCTCATCGAACTCAATCTGATCGAAAAGGATGCGGACGCTAATGCGATCGAAACAGCCGCAACACAAGCGATCATGAGTGAGAAATTGTCAATTGCAGATTTCAAAACACTACAATTGGATCCTGACGGAGACAATGGATCTAAAATGATCTCGTTGCTTCAAACCTTGGTCGATCAAAAATCGACTCCAACACCTGAGCCGATGCAAACGCCTGAACCGTCAAACGAGAAGTCGAGTTTGCCTTCTTGGGCGAAAGACGGCGGTCTCGACTCGGTCATGGGCAAGTTCAATACTGATGTTGGAAACGCTGCCGAGAAGACCGGTTTCCACGCCGATGTCAAAACCGTCAAGAGCATGTATAGCGATTCGAAAGAGGCTGCTATATATCCGAAGACGACCAAAACAGGGCAATCGCATCCATTTGCCGGTCAACCGGTTTTTGAATTTACCGATGCCGGGAAACGTCAAGTTTCAGGAACGTCAGATCTTGAAAAAGCCGTCAATGGTGCGTACCTCAAACTGACTGCAAACATGCAGATGAAAAACGTTCCTCGTGCGATGCGTCTCACGGATCACGACAAGGAACTTTTGAAGTACGCCATGAACGAAATGAAGTGGGGCGGCGTGCTCAAAGGATCCTGTGATTCTGAAGCTGGTTCAATTGCGATCAAAAGTCGCAAACTGACTGCGATGGAAGTCAAAACGGTTATCGACGATGTCGCGACCGGTGGACTAGAGATTGCTCCGATCTCGTTTGATGATCAAGTGATCACGATTCCTTTGTTGTTTGGTGAATTGGCTCCATATGTCAACATGGTTCCGATCACTCGTGGTCGACGAATCGAATCGGCGACGCTTGGAAACATGTCATTGACTTCGGCTGGTTCCGTTGTGGACGACACGTCGATTCCATTGTTCGCGACCGCTGGTTTCATCTCCGCGTTTGACACGACTATCCATGTCGTCAACGGTTCGATCGAAATCGGACTCGACTTGATGTCTGATTCGCCAATTGATATCGCCGGTCATGTTACGACCAAATATGGCGAGCTGCTTTTGGCATGGCTCGATGAGCAGATCGCAATCGGCGACGGCGTCATCGAACCTGAAGGCATCATGGTCGCCGCTGGTACGACCGCCGTTTCATTCGGTGGAGCCGCCGCAACCTTGGGCGGGTACGAATCTCAATTATTTGGAGTTCCGAAACGATACAAGCAAGGCTTCGACCGTTCACGCCTTCGATTCGCTGCCAACGAAACGACGTACAGTCGAGCACGAGGCATCCCCGTTGGTGCCGCTGATGCTCGTCGATTGTACGGCATGGGAGAAGAGAACTATCAAATCTTCGATCACGGATTCTCGATCGTCGATACGATGACGAACCTTCAAGGATTCTTCGCCAACCTCGCTCGCTACCGAATGTACCGACGACTTGGTTTGACGATGAACATGACAACTGAAGGTCGAGAACTCACGCTACGCAACAAGATGTTGATCACGTCGCGTGCTCGTTATGGTGGACGATTGGAAGACGGAAATGCTGCGGCAGTAACGACCAACCACCTCGCTTAGGTTCGATGTGACAGCGGTTGCATGACCGTCGTCAACTAAAACTTGAATCATTCTGTCAACGGAATGTAACGAGCTTAAACGGATTTGGTGATGCCGGGATTTGAATTTGCCTTTCACCGGCTCGAATGGGAACGGCCCGCATATCTTATTGTGCGGGTCGTTTTTTATTTTGACTTCTTTTAAAATTACTTTAGAATACCGGTTGTGGAATGAGGAATAAGACCTTATAACGTATGAGTAGAAGCAACTGACAGACAAAAGGACAAAGGCGATGACAAACGAGCAGCGAATCCTGAAAGCACTCGAAGGTTTCACTTACGGAACCAATCATCATGAGCTTTCGAGTCGAACGTCGATCCAACCGAAGGATGTCATCACGAGCCTGAAGCGGCTGAAGAAATCAGGGCTTGTTGGATATCGCCCACAAATCATGATCGGAATATCCCGACGAGGAATGCGAACAGACGCAACTTGGTTCGTTACTCGGAATGAAGCAATCGACGTTGGGCAATTATTCATCGAATCAATGGAATGGGAGTCATCAATTCACGATGATTGCAATCGAGTTCAACTCCGAGCATTGAAGTCAGGTTCAGGGTCGGCATCAGAAGATCGTCAGGCTTTAATGGCTTTGATCTCAGCCTTGAAAGAAATGGGTTTGACTGGAAAGCTCACTCGCCGAGAGCACGCAACTAATTAATTTTCAAAAGGACAAAACAATGAACGACATCACACTCAGACGAACCAATGCCTTTGCCACCAAGTTCATGCGACATCATTGCTCGCATCTGCTTGAAGAAGACACGAGCGATGAAACGCTCGAAACGATTGCCGATGCGATCGTCCATAAAATCGGCGAAGGTGAAACGCTTATATCGGAACTGCGAGCGACGACGCCGACCGATCAAGATTTCGAAGGCGAAGATCATTACTTCCGTCTTCAACATATCGGCGACAAATTGAAAGGTCACCGATTTATCGTCATCACTACCAATCGCGACGGTGTTCCGATCGTCGCCTATCTTTCTGTGAAAGGGTTTTGAAATGAAGAAGGAATATGGAACGATCGAAGTCAAAGGCGTCAAGATCGCCTGTCGACCAGCGGATCTTGACGATAACGTCGAATTTGATGTCGATATCATGCCGCAATGTTTCCAAGCCGTTTTGACGGTGGATATGATCGGCAGCGAAAATGTCTACTTCGAGTTTGAGGACGATGACGGGATCCTTCGCAATGGATTCTGTAAATGTTACGCGGAACGGATCGCCGATTTCTTCGATCCGAATTTCTATCCATCGAAAGGCAGAGATTGATGATTGAGCGATTTACAAAGAACGCTGGCGATAAGTCGATGATCGGCGTCGACGATCCGACAATGATGCTGGTCGGCGATGTCGTTCCAGATACCGTCACGCTGCCAGCCGGGTTAGGCGGTGGCACAAGGGCGGTCATTGGCAGCCTAACGGCGGATTGTCCGGTGACCGGCATCAAGTGTCGCCATTTGGTTTTGGGCGAGCACGACGGCGGCAAGACGTTGTATGTCGCTGAGTCAGATCAATTTTACTGGTATGCGAAATAGGAAAGGCAACTAACGATGAGCAAAAAACTACCGACAAAAATCTACGACTACGAAAAGCCAATTGACTTCGACGAGTCGTTCAAATGGCCGGGCGGCGGCAGGTCTATCACGTTCACCTCGAAGTCTTACATGAAATGGGCGAAAGCAGCGTTGCCGATTATGAAGACAGTCAAAGCATGTCATCACTCGAAAGCGGAAGAGCATGGCATTCCTGTAGGTGATAAGTTCATCTTTTACGTTCGACAGATGCCGATATTCAAAATGGAACGCGGCATGTTCGGTTTTGGCGAGCCTCGACCTACTCGTTCCCGTCTTGGAATCTGGCGGGGAACGACTGAAGCAACTGTCCGATTCGACGACGTTGTAAACATCCCGATACTCGCATCGAAAGGACTGACTCCGTGGATGTCGCTGACGCCAAACGAGATCCTGACTCAACGCGGGATGATCAGACGAGCAAAAGGAAATGTTGCTGTCG
>Ga0307379_10006068_pt1 | contig 16694 bp, 7 predicted proteins | sample UN2MG_FD_202237 | JGI IMG/M metagenome (GOLD analysis project Ga0307379, IMG submission 202237) | Soil microbial communities from Risofladan, Vaasa, Finland - UN-2 | ecosystem: Environmental > Terrestrial > Soil > Coastal area > Acid sulfate soil | place: Finland: Risofladan, Vaasa | collected... | reverse complement strand
AATATTTACAACCTCCTTTACGGTCTCTTCTTCCAGGTCAGTTCTTTTAACCAGGTCGCTGATAGAGAGGTTCAGAACACTTCTTGCAGTATCACAACCTATTGCTTTGAGCTCATCAATTATCCACTCTTCAATTTCGTCGCTGAACTCCTCAAGATTGACATCCTCCTCGTCTTCCCCGCCCGGTTCTCTGTACACATCAATCTCATAACCGGTGAGCTGGCTCGCTAGCTTTATGTTCAGTCCTCCTTTTCCTATCGCGAGAGAAACCTCATTTGGCTTCAGATAGATCTCAGCTCTCTTTGTTTCCTCAATAAGTTTGATCGAGGTAATTTTGGCCGGACTAAGAGCTCTCTGAATGAAAAGCTGGTTATTTGAAGTATAGTTAATCACGTCGATGTTCTCGTTCCGGAGCTCTCTTACAATGCCGTGTATCCTCGAACCTTTCATCCCGACACATGCTCCGACAGGATCGATCCTTTCATCATAAGATTCAACAGCCACCTTTGCACGTTCGCCAGGAACCCTGACAATCTTTTTAATTGTAATAAGCCCGTCAAAAATCTCCGGTACTTCAAGTTCGAAAAGTCTTTCAAGGAATACAGGCGATGTGCGGCTGAGGATAATAAAAGGTGTGTTGTTCCTCATCTCCACCTTTATGACAACAGCTCTTATTGAATCGCCTTTACGGAAATGATCGGAAGATATCTGTTCGCTTTTTGGCAGAATAAGCTCGTTACCGTCATCATCAAGGATCAGTATCTCCCTTTTCCATACCTGATAGACCTCACCTGTGACAATCTCTCCGATCCTGTCTTTGTACTTGATATAGATATTGTTTTTTTCAAGGTCAAGAATACGTGCGGTAAGATTTTGTCTCAGAGATAATATTGCTCTTCTGCCAAAGTCAAGGAATTTTACTTCATCCGAAACTTCTTCTCCCGCCTCATAATCTTCGTCAATCTCCTTTGCCTTTGAAAGAGGTATCTGGGTATTCGGATCTGTCAGCTCGTCATCTTCAACAACCACTCTGTTTCGCCATATCTCAAAGTCACCTTTGTCGATATTGACAATGATATCAAAATTATCAGCTGATCCGTATTTCTTCGCAAGCATGCTTCTGAACACATCCTCAAGAACACTCATCATTGTAGGACGGTCAATATTCTTCAGCTCCTTAAATTCCGAAAAAGTATCAATCAAATTAACATTTTCCATCTGGTACAGACTTCTTTATATTTTTATATTGTTAGAATTACTTTTGTTGTTTTTATCTGTTCAAAATTGAAAGAGATATCTTTCAGTTCTTTTGATTTGCCTTTTGTTTTGACCACGGTCTCCAGTTCAAATCCACCTTCAGTAACATTTTTGAGTTTGCCGGTAAAGCTTGAACCCTCGTTATCTGTAACGATAACCTGTTTCCCCTCATTTTTATAATACTGCTCAACTACTCTGAAGGGCATGTCGAGTCCGGGAGATGATACCCGGAGTTCAAAATCTTCTATTTCACGGTCAAGGCCTTTTTCAATATGCCGGTGAAGAGCAACACACTCATCAATTGTTATTCCTTCATCAGTGTCGGCTAAAACCGTTATCCTGTTTGAACTGTCAACCCTGACTGCAACCAGAAAGATACCTGTTCCGCTGATGAATTCTTTTACCGATTCCTCTATTTTGGTCCTGTTGATCATTTTTTAAAACTAATAACAAAATAGGGGACTTTGGTCCCCTATGTCTCAATTACCCCTCAAATCGGTCACAAAGGTAAGAAATAGTTTGGAATTATCAAACTTTGAGGGGAATATAATTTCTCCCTCTCGGATTTTCCCCTTTGTGAGCCTTAGTGTTATCCTTTGTGCCCCTTTGTGGTTAAAGAATTGTTTATTTTTACCACAAAGTAACTCAAAGGTAATCACTAAGGAACGCAAAGGCTTTGAATAAGACATCACTGAAAAACGTGAAATCAGAAGATATATATAATAAGGAGGAACAGAAGCTTCTTTCAAATTGCACCCTGTGTCCGCGTGAGTGTAAGGTAAACAGGTTTGAAGGGGGAGGAGGTTATTGCGGGGCTGATGCAGGGATGAACATAGCCTCCATTTGTATCCACAGGGGAGAAGAGCCTCCAATCAGCGGAGTTTTCGGCATCTGCAACATATTCTTTTCAGGATGTAATATGAGATGCCAGTTCTGTCAGAATCATGAGATCAGCAGGATAGACCCGGGATACAGCGGATATAATCTAAGTCTTGATAATGCCATTGATCAGATCAGCAATATCCTCTCTGCAGGTATCCGGGCTGTCGGATTTGTTTCTCCCTCTCACGTTGTTCCGCAGGTAAAGGCAATAATCAGGGGACTTAATGATCGAGGACTGCAACCAATAACTGTTTATAATACAAATAGTTACGATAAACCTGTGACAATCACCAGCATGGCTGACCTGATTGATGTCTATCTTCCGGATTATAAATATGTTACGCCTGACACATCCGGCGATTTATCGGACGCTTCTGATTACCCTGAGGTTGCTTTCAGAGCAATTAAAGAAATGTATTTTCAGAAAGGATCAACGCTTATAATGGATAAAACAGGATCAGCAGAGAGGGGAATACTGTTGAGACACCTGGTGCTCCCCGTATATGTTGAGGAGAGCAGAAGGGTGCTCAGGAAGATTGCGGAAGAGCTTTCAACCGGAATAAATATTTCGCTAATGTCGCAATATCATCCCACTCCTTCGGTGCGCGATCATCCTGAGTTATCAAGATCATTATACAGGAAGGAGTATGAAACAGTAGTTAAAACTATGGAAGAGCTTGGTTTCAGAAACGGATGGGTTCAGGATATGGGTAGTTACCGGACATACAGGCCCGATTTCACGAAGCAGAATCCTTTTGTTTAACCCCCCAACCCCCCAAATGGGGGGCTAACGATCTGCACGACCGCACGACTATTATTACTACATAAACTTCTCTCTTTTCTGCAGGTTATAAAGTGACGCCAGCAGGCATAAGATCGTTCCGGTAATAAGAATTATCCGGTTCTTCAGTGTAATAATCGCCCAGGTGGTCTCATTCACATCATAAGGAGTAGTATAAGGATTCAGGAAAACATTCCACTGGCTTTTGCGGAGAGGATCCATAAGGATCATAAAAAAGAGGCCGAATATTATCATGACCACCGCCGTGCCGTTACCATTTCTTATCACCGTTGAAAGCATAAATGCCATCATACCAAGGAAAAGGACCGGGATCATGACTTGAGCGGTCACACCGACGAAACGGAATTTAACTATCAGGACAGAAGAGAGGAATGTAAAAACAAGCATTATGAGGAAGGCAATTACGAATATCAGGAGGATCCTCACCAGCCAGACCTTATAGCGGTAGTTGGGGATTCCGAACAGAATCTCAATTGTACGGGCATCCTGGTCGTTCTGTATGCCGAAAACTGAGGGATAGAACACCAGCAGGATTCCCGAAAAAATAAAAACGCCATACAGATCCTGCATTTTTGAAACATCATTTGAAAAAACATATATCACCGAAAGTCCGAGATAAAAGAGAACAGATCCCGCAAGGAACCAGATGAATTTATTTGCAAAGATGATCCTGAGGTTGTAGTTGATCATCCTGTATATGAGATCGAAAAAGTTATAAAAATCATTGTTTTTCATAGATTTTTTTATTATCTTGTATTATTAGAATCCTTATGATTTTTCCTTCTCAGAAGCCATAAATAAGCATCTTCCAGGTTAGGGCTTGCTTTAACTGCTCCTTCCCACGGAGCGCTTTCTGATATTACTCTTACCCTTATATTATCGCCATCCGACATGTGATGCACAACAAGATGGTTTTCAATGAAGGTCCCAAATTCTTTTGCCGGGATATTGAACTGCCAGACATGACCTTCCGCCTCTTTTGTCATATCCATTGGTGTTCCGAGATATCTCAGCATTCCTTTGTTAAGCACGGCTACCTGATTGCATGAACTGGATATATCTTCAATGATATGAGTAGAGAAGATAACTACTCTCTCGCGGCTCAGTTCAACCAGAAGGTTCCTGAACCTGATGCGCTCTCTGGGATCGAGGCCGGCAGTCGGTTCGTCAACCACAAGAATTCTTGGAAGGTGTAGCAGTATCAGTGCAATGCCCATTCGCTGTTTCATTCCTCCCGAGTAAGCTCCGATCTTTTCGTGCCGCCTATCCTCCATATGCACAGCCTTCAATACATAGGTAACCCGCTCCTCCCTGTTCGCAGGATCAATAATGTTCTTCAGCATCGCCTGGTAATGAAGATACTCATGTGCTGTCATGTTTTCATAACTGCCGAACTCCTGAGGCAGGTATCCGATAAGACCCTGCAGTTCTTCCCGTTTTTTCTGAGTATCAAGTCCGTTGATCCAGACTTTTCCGTAACTCTGCTCAAGGATGCCGCAGATAATCCTCATAAGAGTCGTTTTACCGGCACCGTTAGGGCCAAGTAAACCAAACATCCCGTTACCGATATTCAGAGTAACACAGCTGAGAGCCTTGAAAGGCTTTTTCTTCTTTCCGATCAGAGGGACCACCGATACTATTTTGTATATAGTCTTTCTGATTTCCCTGAAACGCCCTTCGAGACGGTAGATATCAATATTTTCGTTGTATAGCTTCTGTCCTGTTTTGTAGATGAAAAGTCCGATGAACCATATAAAACCGAGTATAAGGACCACTGAAATATTGTCCCATTTCAGCTGGAACCAGATAAGATTCAGAAGTGGAATGATCCAGAAAACCAGAGAATCAGCTACCGTGATGATCTTTTTCAGCACTCTTCTTTTACCATTGGAAGAGAAGCTTGTAAAAAGCTCCCTGAAAGAGTTCCATATACCTGAAAGAAAGAACCACGTGGCAATGCTGAAAATGAAAATCCAGAAACCATTGTCAAGGTAGAAATAGGTAAAATAGATTATGAAACCGAGCAAAGGAGCCTGCCATGCAATACGGCCCATATCGCCCCAGGAGGAAAAACGATGTTCAAGACCAAGCCGTTGCCTTATCCTGGCACCTGCTTTCCATTCCCTCACCCAGCGGTTATCCCTGTCATAGATCTTTACGAGACTTTGAATATAAATGTGTATTGGTTGGTCGGCTGAAATGACAGTCTCCCGTGCTTTCCTGAGGCTGTTCATGATAAACCATGAGGCTGAAGGGACAATTATCACTGCAAGTAAGGTAGTGATCATCTTCCATATGAATTTATCTATGTTACTGTAAATAAGGAATATCAGGAGAGCAAAAACCAACAACTGTATCACCTTGTTCTTCCAGTTAAGCGAATAAAACCATTCAAGCGAGTTTTCGAGGCCTGAATAGAATGTTGGTATAAAGATGAGGGTAAGAAGAGTGCTGAGGGCTAATCCTCCGATTACGGTTATTGCAAATGATGCTCCGATTGCCGAAACATATTCTGCCTGTCCCATTGCCAGGGGAATCATCGCAATTATAGTTGTTGCCGCAGTAATAAGTATTGGTCTGAGCCGTGCGACTCCGGCGGTCATAAGCGCTCTCGAACGACGGTTACCCCGTTTTCTGAGAATATTGGTATAGTCGATAAGAATGATGCCATTATTAACCACGATTCCAAGCAGGATCAGGAACCCTGTAAGTGTGTTTGCATTAAGCAGCGAGTTGCCTGTAAGGATCAGTGCAATAAGTGATCCCAGGGCTGCGAGCGGGATGCTGAACAACAGTACAAAGGGGATTGAAAGTGACTCAAATACAGCAGCAAGGATCATAAAAATAAGAATTACTGCTATACCTATCAGGTTATAGAATTCCTTCAGCTGGTTCTCCTCCTGAATTACTTCTACAGCAATTCCTGAAGGGATGTTCAAATCTGAGACTATCGATCCTATCTCCTGTCTCGCACCTTCCAGAAGGTCTTTTGAACTTCTTATTTCCTCAGTGAAGTTGTAGGTTACCGTGATCCTTTTTTCCTGGTTTTCCCTGTGTATGTTCCCCATTCCGTATGAGAAAATTATGTCGGCAAGCTCTTCCATCTCCATAATGGAACCACCGGCGCTTGTTACCTCAAGACGCTTCAGATCGTCAATTGTCTTGTCCGCATTCTCCTGTATTTTACCTGTTTCATCAGCATATTTCAGGATTATATCATAGTTTTCGGTTCCCTGTCTGAAGGTTGCTCCCGACGAATATTCCCTTCCGAATGTTGCAAGTGATGCTGAGAGATTATTAAGTGTGAAATTGTTTCTTCCGAGGTAGTCCATACCAAACAGGAGGTGAACCTCCGGTTTATTATCCTGAACGTTTACATTGGCACTGTTAATAGTTGAGAGATCTTCGATGTATGATTTAATATCGTCGGCGAGGTTTTTCATCTGCTCAAAATTCTGACCCTTGATAACCACACTTTCATTCTGTGATCCTATACCGAGCAGGTTCATAAAATCTGATCCCGGGTTATATGTTTCTCCGCCTCCGCCTCCGCCGGTAAAGCCACCGCTCGTTGACAGCTCATTCATGGTTATGTCGGCAGAAGAGATATTCTTTGTTTTTTCGGAAATGTCATTTTTGATCTCAGGAAGGCTCCTTTTACTTGTTTTATCCCATTCTTTTGAAAGATTGACAGTCACTGTTGCCCTCTCTTCCTCGATGCGGCTGATTACATCTTCTTTTTCTGTTATGGAAGAGAGCCTTGATTCTATTTCGGCCACTACGGCATCGGTTTTTTCAAGAGTTGACCCCCCCGGCATTGTTACCGAAAGTCTGAAAGTGGGGGTTTCAACTTCACTGGTTGAGCTTATGCTCAGGGTCAGGCTTATAAGAAGAGCTGCAAAGAAGACCACAAGAGTACCTATAATAGTTGCCGCGGGTTTTCTCATACTTGCCTTGAGCACAAGGTAATAAGATTGTATCAGCCTGTCATGTATTGAGAGCTTCTTGAATATCTCCGAGCTCCTGCCGCGTGAGCCTGAAAGAATAAAATGGGCCGACATGGGAATGAACAGCATTGCGACAGTAATTGAGACAAGCAGGGTGGAGATTATTGAAACGCCTATGTTCTTCCCTATTATTCTGATCATAAAGTTGGTCGAAAAGATGAAAGGGAGAAAAACAATGATTGTGGTAAGTGTGGCAGCAAAGATTGATCGTCTTACCTCTGTTGCCCCCTGCTTAACAGCATTTTCTGAACTGAGTCCCTGCCCGGCAAGCCGGTAAATATTTTCCAGCACCACCACCGAATTATCAACCAGCATTCCAATCGCAAGGGCCATACCTACAAGAGTCAGGCTGTTAATCGAGATATCAAAGGCATAAAAGAAGTTGAAAGCAGCATAGACTGAAACAGGGATTGATACTGCAATTATTGTAACAAGACGGATATTCCTCAGGAAGAACCAGAGTATCAGAACTGCAAGCAGAGCGCCTGTAATTGCCAGATTTATTATCTGGTTGATATTCTTTTCCATTATTTCGGCGCTGTTATTCTGCACAACTATCTCGACACCGGTCTGGGTGAGTCTTTTATTAAGCTCATCTACCTGTTTAACTGCGATGTGCGATAGTTTGATCAGATTGGCCTGATTATTATTCACAAGGGTCATTGTAACAGCATCAAGTCCGTTCACACGGCTGTAGGAACTCTGTTCCTTGACACCAAAAAAGATCTCAGCGATATCCTTTAATAAAACGGGCCCTTCCCGTTTGACTATTATGCTTCCAATCTCCTTGACATTAGTATATTCGGATGACACATTTACGAAGAGCTCATCCTGACCCTCGATAACCTTCCCGACAAAAGTCCTGGCTTTTCCATTGTTATTAAGGAGATTTCGCACCTGTCCCATTGAGATACCATTAGCTTTGCAGGCTTTCTCATTAAGACGTACCTCGATTGAATTCTCCTGGCCACCGTAAACCTGGACGCCTGCAATGCCATCAATATTCTCAAGTTCCGGTTTGATCTCTCTGTCGGCAATATTTCTGATCCTGTCTATCCCTCCCTCACCTCTTACCTGAAGTTCCATGAACTGATTTGTCAACTGCTCCAGGTCAATCTTAATCACGTTAATAATAAATTCTTCAGGTATCGAATTCTTAATCATATTAATTCTCTCCTGCAGTTTGAGATTAGCATATTTAAGATCGGCGTTCTGGTTATAATAGATCATTATAGTGCCATACCGTGCATATATATTTGATTCTATTTTTTCAATGCCTTCAAGTGTACCTATAACTCCCTCGATGGGTATAACAGCCTGGTTCTCAATATACGACGGATCCATTTCGAGGGGAGTCCCCACCTGTACTATCAGAGTAGGGAGCTGTGCATTGGGAAACAGTTCAACAGACAATTTCTTATACGACACATAGCCGAGCATTGTAAGCCCGAGGAAGAGCATACTTATCAGGATCCTTCTCTTTAAAATAAAGTCCATTGTTATCTTATAAGAAAATTTTTATAGCTGTTCAACTGCTGTTCTTTTTACTGTTATCATCTCACTCAGACTATCAAAGACCCAGTAAACACATGGGATCACAATCAATGTAAGCATGGTGGATGAGACAAGCCCACCTATGACTGCCAGTGCCATGGGAGAACGTAATGAAGCGCTCTCACCAATTCCGATTGTCAGGGGAAGAAGGGCAAGTACTGTAGTCAGACTGGTCATGAATATTGGCCTTATTCTTTGGGTTCCTGCCAGAACAATAGCCTCCTTTTTCTTAATCCCTTCGGCCCGGAGCTGGTTTATTCTGTCAATTAATATGATAGCATTGTTTACCGCTATCCCTCCCAGCATGATTATACCTATGTAGGCCATCATGTTAAGTGTCTTGCCTAACAGAAAGAAGGTTAAGATAGTACCGACACCGGCCAGCGGTATTGTAAGCATTATTACAAATGGCTGTATGACAGATTCAAACTGAGCCGCCAGAACCATAAATACGAGAACAAGTGAAAGGATCAGAGCAAAAGAGAGATTCGACATCGACTCTTTACGTTTCATCTCTTCGCCTGTGAACTCAATCTTGTAATCCGTTGGCAGAGCTATTGCCTTCAGGGATGTATCAGCCTCTTTAATAACTTTGTCAAAAGCTCTTTTACTGCTGACCATGGCATACAGATAACAGGTCCGTGCCTGGTTTCTCCTTGTAATTTCTCTTGGACTTATGACAGTTTTTATATCAGCAAGTTCACTGAGAGGCACTTTAGCATTCCCCGCATTTATCATAAGGTCTTTTAACTGCAGCAGTGTAATATCTCCCAGTTTAATGGTAATATCCTTCATCTCTCCGTCTTTTTCGAAGCTCCCTGCCGAGGCGCCGGTCAGATAACTTCTTATCTGGTTTATTACATTATCGACGGTAACATTATAATAGCTTGTTTTGAACCTGTCGATTGCCAATTCAACCTCAGGGGTACCCTCGTCAAGGGATGTTGTGATATTATAGAGACTATTATTCTGCGAAAGAATGCTTTTTGATTCATTCAGGATTCTTTCCAACTGGTTGTAGTCCTCTCCGGAAATTTCAAGTGAAAAGGGCGATTCGGAAGTACCCAGTGATGACTGGAGTGCGGTCTCTTCTCTTGTAAAATTAACCTCAAGATCAGGGATGGTGTTAAGATAACTCTCAATAAGAGCTATTGCCTCTTCTGTCCTGCCTGCAAAATCTTCAGTCAGAACAACTTTTAGAGAAGCTGTATTTTCACCCTTTCCTGTTGCAGACTGACTTAAAGTGGATGTGTTATCTTCTCCCGACTGGGAATAGATCAATTCTATTTTCTCAGGAAGCAGGTTCCTTATAATACCTTCGGTTTTTTCAGCAGTACTGTAAGTACGTTCGAGACTGGTTCCTTCAGGCAACCTCAGTTCAACTGTAAATTCTGCTGATTCTGATTTTGGCATGAATTCACTTCCAAGTCTGGGAATAAGGAATCCTGTTAATGATAAAAGGATTATTGAAAGACCGATTACCAGAGATTTCCTTTCCAGGATTCTTTCAAGAAAACCTCTATACCATTTAAAGTGAACCGGAGCGGAGATTTTCCCCTGGACTTTCTTATCAGGGAATAGAGTAGATACAAGCATGGGGATCACAAGCATAGCTACAAGGAGTGATGAAAGAAGGGCGAATGCAACTGTCCAGGCCTGGTCTTTAAACATCTCTCCCGAAGCACCGTGCAGGTAAACAATAGGCAGGAAGACGACAATTGTAGTAACTGTTGAAGCGGTTATAGCGCCTCCTACCTGTCCGGTCCCTGTTACAACAGCATCTTTAAGTGACATTCCCTCTTCCCTGTTACGGAAGATGTTTTCAAGTACAACAATAGCATTATCGACAAGCATGCCTGCGCCCAGGGCCAGGCCTCCCAATGTCATTATGTTAAGAGTAAGATCATTAAAGTACATCAGGTTAAACGTCGCAATGATAGATACCGGGATTGCCACACTTATCACAAGTGTTGTACCTATCCTTCTCAGGAAAATGTAAATGACAAATACTGCAAGCAGAATACCGATGATCAGAGTGTTCTGGACCTCTGTTATGGCATTCTGAATATAGTTTCCCTGATCCTGAACTTTTATGAATTCATAGCCCGGCAATGCTTTACCAAGCGCAGAAAAGGCTTTATCGAGGCTCTTAACTGCATCAACAGTATTGAATTTTGGTTCTTTATATATTGATAACCCGATGCATCGTTCCCCGTTTATAGTAACAATGTTTTCCGGGTCCTTATTTTCAAACCTGACGGTGGCAATATCCCTCAGGTAAACAGGCACTCCTGCAGATGATGATACTGCCGAGGCTTCACTATTCTGACTTACCGATGATGCGGCTGTTGATGAGGATTGTTTAAATCCTACAATAATGTTTTCAAGGTCTCCAATATCTTTAAGTACACTGACTCCTTTAATAACATACTTGAGTCCCATATCAACTATCGAACCACCGGAAACATTCCTGTTATAATTATTGATCTGCGCTGCTATAGCATCCGAAGTAAGGCCAAAAGACTCAAGGAGATATTTACTGGTTTCAATAACCACTTCGCTCTCTTCCTTCCCGGCAAGCCTGACATCGGCCACACCTTCAATCCTTACCAGTTCATTCCTTATATAGTTCTCAGCAACCTTCCGCAGTTCATCCATATTGCTGATGCGCTCATTTTTCAGGCCGACAATCATCACCGGTTCGGCATTAGGGTCATATTGTGAGATGGTAAAATCTTCAAGATCGGAGTTCTGGGCGAATGAGTTTAGCTCTTTCTGAAGGTCGAGAAAAGCCTCATCCATATCCTTATTCCAGTCATATTCCACAGTAATGGCCGCCGATCCTGCTTTTGAAACAGATGAGACCTGAATAACGTCACTTTGCCTCATGGCAAGTGACTCAATCTGGTCAACATAGTTCTTTTCGATCTCTTCGGGTGGTTTCTCTCCCGCTTTCAGCTCGATATAAATTTTCGGAGTATTCAGGTCAGGGAAAAGATCTGTTCCAAGCTTACCGAAAGAGATAAATCCCAGCAGAATTATACCCAGTATCAGCATCAGGACTGTAACCGGGTATCTTACAGCAAATCGGGCGATCCTGTTCATAATAGTTATTTAATGATTTTTACCTTCGACCGGTTACTGAGTGTCTCAAAACCGCTTGTTACGACTCTTTCGTTTTTTGTCAGACCTCTGGTAACTTCGACATCAGTAATGTTCTCAAGCCCGGTTTCGATGATTCTCTCCGCAGCTACACCGCGGTCGATAACGAAAACTGTTCTACCCCTCTGGCGCGACAGGATAATACTTTTCGGGATCACAATGACGGAGTCTTTATGATTTGTTACAATATCAGCTTTAATGAACATGCCGGGCCGGAGCAGATATTCTGAATTGTCAATTGATACATTCCCCTTGAATGTCCTGGTATCAGGGTTGATCGCTGGTGATAACTGTGTAATTCTTCCTGTTATGGTATCTCCGGGGATTGTATAATTTGTGAGCTTAACTATTTGCCCCGGTTTTAGTACAGAAATGTATTTTTCAGGCAACTGGACATCCATATACATTGTCTGGTAATCCATGATCTTAGCAATTGTTGAACCCGTTTCGACCTGGGTGCTCTGGGTATAATATTGCAGATCGACAATTACACCATCGATAGGTGCAACAATTTTTGTCTTGGCCAGCTGGAGTCTTGCATTTTCAACTGTTGTTTTGGCATTGGCATAATTAATACTTGCAGTCTTAAGATCCTTCAGTGTCACTCCTCCTTTTTCGTACAACGATTCCTGCTTTCTCAATTCACTTTCTGTAAGTTCTAAGTTCAATTCATTTGTTTCAAGCTTTACCGAATTAACATATTCCTGATCTTCAAGACGTGCAATCAGTTCTCCTGTCCTGATCCTGTCACCAAGCTGCCATAGTCTGACGGTTCTGGGATTTTTCTCAAGATAATAGGAAGCGGTTATTTTTGATTTAAGCTCAATTTCTCCCTTGGGGAAAGCGGTCCCCGTGGTGTTAACATATTCTTCTATTGACTTAAGCTTTAGTTCCTCAACTGAGACCGGTATTTCAATATCTGCGGTAAGATTCTGGTCTTTGTTCCTGCAACCGGTAATTGCCAGTATGGCTACAGCGGTTATTAAAAAGATCTTCTTCATTTTATGATTTATTATGATTCTTTATTTTCTAATTGCATTACCGGAGTTACCGGTTCTTTCTTCTCAAAGTCATACAGGGTCTGGATCTTAAGGTTTAGAAGCTCAAGCTTGTAGGAGATGAGAGAATTGGTATATGAGAGCTGTTTTTCGGAAAGCTGATTCTGATATATGTTGAGATCCATGCCTGTAAGATCTCCATTCCTGTACTTTTCGAGGTTGAGATCATAGGTCAGTTGTGCATTGGTTACCGACTGTTGAGCAATTACAATCTGGTTCTGCAGATTAAGAAGATTCCTGTAAACTTTTCTGATCCCCAGAATTATATTATCCTGTTCTTCCTCGAGTGTAATATTTGCTGTTTCGATTGAAGCCTCAGTGGCTTTTATCCTCGATTTTCTTTCACCCCAGTCCCACAGCGGTATAGTCAGTGATAAGGAGACACTTTCATTATCAGTAGGATTTGCATAGACATCACCAAACTTTTCATTATCGCCGAAAAGGCCAATTGAGAGGCCAAGGCTTCCTTTGAATTCATTCAGAGCTTTAGTCTGGATAAGGTCAAACTGGGATGTTTCAATGGAAATTGCTCTTTGCCGCAATTCCATACGGTTTGCCAGACCCTGGTCTATTGCAAATGAGATATCAACCTGGATGGTATCAACATTGATATTTGGCAAAACCAGAAAATCATCGTATAGTCCCATACCAATCAGGAGCTTGAAGTCATCTTTGGCATTCTCAAGGGAGACCTGCCTATTTTCAAAATCCGATTTGGTTGTTGCAAGGTTAAGCTCGGCCTGGAACATCTCTTCACGTGCTGATATGCCTGCATCAACCTTATTCTTTGAAACCTCATAGCTCTTCTGCATATTCTGATAGGCCTGGTTGGCAATATTGAGACTTTGCTGCTGCTGATAAACGTAATAGAAAGCCTGAGTCACCTGTTTTTCGAGTGACAGGAGCTGAATTGCATAATTAAGCTGAGAATTTTCAAGTGCAAGCTGAAGCTCCTTAAGCTGAAGCTTTGTTCTGTTATAAGTGAAGAGAGGCTGATCAAGATTCAATGAAAGATTATTACTGAAACCTTTGGTAGTCTGATCAGTATATTCACTGTATGAATCTTTGTAGCCAAATCTGTTAATTAACGATAATCTTGCATCGGTAAGAACAATGGGCTGTGATATTGTGAATAACCCATAGCTCTCAGTGGTTTTTGTCGAGTTCCATTTTGAAATAAGATCGTTGAACGCCCTGTTTTGACTGTATCCAATGGGATTGACTGACAGTGAGAAGCTTGATTTTAAAGCTGCATTCTGGGCGTTAAGGTTCTCCTGGCTCCTTATCAGGTTCAATCTGGTCTTTTTCATGGTAGGGCTGTTGTTTTCAGCCACCATAAGAGCCTCCTCAAGTGTGAGTCCTTTCTGTGAAAAGGAACATAATGTATTTAAAATCAAAAAAATCCATACCATGATTTTATTTCGGATCTTCGTATTAAACAGCGTTTTCATTATAATAGTTCTTAGTTCTTAATTCGTTGTCAGTACCCATTTCACAGCATCGCCAAGCACAACCCTCCCTGTTGAAAGGTTGGTGAGTTCAACTTTTGCAGTGTCAGGAGAGAGGTAGTACCTGCCCAGGTTGTTCCAGCCGCTCTCTGCATTTTCATAATCGATTGCGATCTCATCCACACCTTCATCATGGTATATCCTGAAATGCATATCCTTGTAAGGAGAGTCACCCTGTGGTTCAGGCGGTGGGGGACCTCCGGAAGGCCCGGCGCCTCCCCTTCGGATCATCATTCTATCGCCTTCCTTGCCTATATATGTATAAATATCATAATATCCCGGTTTGTCAATAAGAGCAGACCATGTTATGGTCTTATCCCCGGTGCCGCCTCTGGTATAGACCGATGACCGGATATATTTCCCATAGTATGCAGAAAGTACAACCGGCTGCCAGTGCTCAGGAACATTCATCCTACGTATCTGTTCATATGTCTTTCCATTCCTGCTCTTTATTCCCAGGAGCCGCTTAAGCGGGCTGGTTACATTTTGTCTGCTAGTCACAAATCCGGTATCTTCGTTATCAACAATAATTTCTGAAGGATCGGTAAAACGTGGCAGAGAAGCCAGTATCTCCTCATCTGAAAATTCTTTTGTCCGGTCTTTTGATTTTATAACTTCGTCAATTGGCAAATTGATCTCTCCCGGAATATTCCTGGCAAAGAGGGTGTTTATCTGCATTGCTCTTGGTTGTGCATCAAGAACAATCCCTATTCTCTTTGCTTCACCAGGTCCCAGGAACACTATTCTTGAGATATCTGAAGCTTCCATTCCTCGTCCCTGCATTGAAATTGAGAAACCACCTCCACCGCCGGGACCCACTTGAACCATGGTCATTTGTCCACCACGTCCTGGTCCGCCAGGTCCTCCCGGCCCGCCGGTACGAAATGAGACATTGAACAGTCCGGCAACAGGTTCAGGGTTGGATGCTGTAAAAGTCACCTGGTACCTTGATCTGTCACCGACAATTATTTCAGAAGCCTGAAGACCGGTAAAGAGAAAGCCGGGTTGCTCTTTCTCATTGAACCAGCTGTTAAGATAGGGGTAAAACTCAAATCCGAATCTCTCTTCAATATCAGAATTCATCTGAACGATATCAATGCTTTGAAATTTGTGATTATCAATATATTGAGAAAACCATTCCTTAAATTCCTCAATACCTGCCTTTGCCCTGAGAAGGTTAAAAAGATAATCCCCTTTTACTGTCAGAACTGTCCTGATAGTATCTCCTCCCGGATTTTCAGCCAGCAGTTCCCGGAAGCTCATTTCCTTAAGAACAAGGTTGGCCTTGTCATTGTCGGAAAGACCTCCGAACATTGCCATAAAGCCACCACCGCGCCCCGGTGCAGTTACTTTCTGAAGATGAGATTCGAAGATTGCATTTATTACAGGATATTCTGATGAGTAAAAGTTATTCTTAAAGAAGTAGAAACTTGGTCCAAGACGATACCTTGTCGGTTCATTATAAGCGACCCCGTTGACGAATCTGAAGTTTTCACCACTTATGAATGTATTTCTGATGAAAGTATTAAATAATCTTACCTGCAACTCTTTATCGGTAATAACCTGATTGTTTCGTGCCATTCTTTTCTTTTGCCGGGTGAACTGCTTGCCGAATCCGGCATTCTGAAGCGTTGACAGTTTTTCGGGAAGCAGGACCATTGAAGGCTGAAGCTCAGCCCTGGTCTGTGTACTCATTTTCGGGTAAGAATAGAACTGTACCGGTACTTCAAGGAGACTAAGAGTTTTAAATGGATATCTGGTCGAAAAATTAGTTTCCAGCTCTCTCATTATACCTGACACCAGCAAACCTAATGTATCTTTTAACTCTGAAAGATCCTTCTTATAATAATCATGACCAGGGAAAAAATAAATCAGATATTCTACTGAATCGACCTTAAGGCTGTCTTTAAGGTAATTGCCTATGGCAAGTGTAAGTCCTGTCAATGGAAACTCAGGTTTAAAAACATAGTCCCCGTTTTCCTTTTTCATTTTTCCCTGTGAAACTGCTGTCAGATTGTTATGTGTTTTGACACGAAGAGAATAGTTTGTAAAATCAATTTTAAGTCTTGCAGGATTAGTGGGATAATAGTTTAATCCTGAAACCGGGTACCAGTTGGCTTCAGGTGTCAGAAGGACATAATCGCTGGTAAGAAAGGCTTGCCGTTTATTCACATTCAACATATCAATCCTGTATGGATTTTCTTTTATGTTACCTGAATAATTAGGGTAGCAAAATGATTCATTGATTGATCCTGAGTAGGAGATCACTAAACTATCGGCCATACCCGGATCAAGGGATCTGCCCCGGTCAATTTCTATGATCTGATTTACCCTTTTGTATGGCAGATCTTTCCCTCCGGAAGTTATCTTCACCACATTAAGCGATGGATTAAGAGAAAAAAGATAAAGATCAAGTCCCTCTTTGTTGTCGTTGAATATCTTCAGGTCGGCTGATGCTTCAAAT
>Ga0307379_10006067_pt1 | contig 16694 bp, 12 predicted proteins | sample UN2MG_FD_202237 | JGI IMG/M metagenome (GOLD analysis project Ga0307379, IMG submission 202237) | Soil microbial communities from Risofladan, Vaasa, Finland - UN-2 | ecosystem: Environmental > Terrestrial > Soil > Coastal area > Acid sulfate soil | place: Finland: Risofladan, Vaasa | collected... | reverse complement strand
GATTTACTTGGCGATCCTTGGCGCTCTTGGCGTCTTGGCGGTTTTCTTACGGCCTATTTTGGACAAGAGTGATTTGAAAAAAATATTTTTAAATTCTCTGCGTTCTCTGCGTCTCTGCGGTTAAAAGAAATTTTTCACTAGCGCCATGAGTTTTATTCGCGGTGGTAGGGATGGCCGGCGAGGATGGAGAAGGCGCGGTAAATCTGCTCGGCCAGGATGGCGCGCACGAGCTCGTGCGGGAAAGTGAGGCGGGAGAGCGACAGGACCTGGTCGGCGCTTTTCAGGAGCGTTGAATCGAGACCGTCGGCCGAGCCGATGATGAAGCAGGCGTCGCGGCCCTCGTCGCGAATTCGCCCCAGCAGGCGGGCGAATTCCACGGAGTTCTGTTCGCGGCCGCGCTCGGAAAGGGAGCTCACGTGCGCGCGCTCCGGTATTTGCGCCCGGATTCTCGCGGCCTCTTTCATCAGGGCCTGCTTCACGTCCTTGCCGCCTTGCTCGGCGGCCACCTCGACCCACTCCATGGTGGCGCCTCGGGGGAGGCGCTTCGCGTATTTATTTATCAACTCGGCGATGTACTTGTCGCGGAGCTTGCCGACGGCGATGACGCGGATATGCATGGGCCGGCCTGTCCGCTCCGGGATTATTTCCGGGCGTGCGGCCCTGGGAAGGTGAGCCTCGGCGCGTCGCCCCAGAGCTTTTCCAGATCGTAGAACTCGCGGACGGGCGCGTAGAAGACGTGGACGATGACGGCTCCCCAGTCAACGAGGATCCAGTTGCCCTCGCGCTCGCCCTCGATTCCGACGGGTCGGGAGCCGGCGGCGGCGATGGCGCGCTGGACCCTCTCGGCGATGGACTGGGCCTGGCGCGTGCTGCGGCCGGAGGTGATCACCAGAAAGTCGGCGTAAGCGGTCAGCTCCGCGACCCTCAGGACCACGATGTCCTCGGCTTTCATGTCCAGGCAGGCATTGGCGGCCACAAGGGCCTGTTCTTCACTGGCGAGTTTTTTCCCGCGGCGGGGAGAGCGGCGCAGTCTTTTCATGGGCGATCTTTAGTCCTCATCTATGTCACCTCTCGATTCATGGGGCTTGAGGCTTGAGGCTTGAGGTCCGGAAACTTCCGGCCCATTCAAGCCTCAGGCCCCAAGCCTCTTCTCATTTATATAACCCATGCTCGGTGATGTACTCCATCACGCGGCGGGGCATGAGATAGCGGATGGAGCGGCCTTCCCGGACCATTCTGCGGATGGCGGTGGCCGAGATGTTGAGTCCGGTGACCTCGGTGAAGATGACCTGCTTGCCGGCGTCGTTTACGAACTCGCGGCCGGACTTTTTCTTTTTGAACTTGTCGCGCGCGATTTCGGGGATGGCCTGGGCGCAGCTCAGCTTGCGGGCGCCGGGCCGGGTGGTCACGATGAAGTCGCACTCGTTGAAAATTTCCTCGTACTTGTGCCAGGTGTTGATTTCGAGGAAGGCGTCCATGCCGAGGATGAATCCGAACTGGTCGTCGGGGGACAGGTGTTTGAGCTCGCGCACGGTGTCAATGGAATAGGACTTGCCGGGCCGCTGCAGCTCGAGCTCGGACACGGAGAAGCGTGGGTTTCCGGTGACGCCCAGCGTGGTCATTTTGAGGCGGTGCATGGGATCAATGATGTCCTTCTGATCCTTGTGCGGCGGGTTGGACGAAGGGATAAAAATGATCTCTTTCATCTGGAACCGCTCGCAAATCTCCTCGGCGGTCCGGAGATGGCCGAAATGGATCGGATTGAATGTGCCTCCGTAAATTCCTATATACACATCAGCCCCCGGGTCCATTATTCCCGGATCTGTCCATCACCATACACGATGAACTTGGTGGTAGTCAACTCTTCGAGTCCCATGGGCCCATAGGCGTGGAGCCGGGTGGTGCTGATCCCGATCTCGGCGCCGAGTCCGTACTGAAAGCCATCCGAGAAGCGGGTGGAAGCGTTGACCATGACCGAGCTCGAGTTGACCTCCCGGATGAACTTCCCGGCCACGCTGTAGTTCTCGGTCACCACGGCCTCGGTATGGTCAGACCCGTACTTCTGGATGTGCGCGATGGCCTCGTCAACGTTCTCGACCACCCGCACCGCCAGGATCTTGTCCAGATATTCCGCGTACCAGTCCTCTTCCGTCGCCGCCTTCATTCCGGGCACGATCTCCCGCGACGCCGGGCACCCGCGCAGCTCGACGCCGAGCTTGGCGAACGCGGGCGCGATCAGCGCCAGAAAATCCTGTGCGATCGCCGCGTGCACCAGCATGGTCTCCATGGCGTTGCACACCCCCGGCCGCTGCGCCTTGGCGTTCAGGCAGATCTCCCGCGCCTTCTTCGGGTTCGCGTCCGCGTCCACGAACACGTGGCACACGCCCTTGTAGTGTTTGAGCACCGGGATGCGCGACTTCTCCACCACCTTGCGGATCAGCTCCTCCCCGCCGCGGGGGATGATCACGTCAATGTATTCTTCCTGCTCCAAGAGCGCATCCACCGCGGCGCGGTCGGTGGTGGGAACCACCTGCACCGCGTAGTCGGGCACGTTCTCGGCGCGCGCGCACTCGGTCATGATCTCGCCGAGCACGCGGTTACTGTTGATGGCCTCGGAGCCGCCGCGCAGGATCACGGCGTTGCCGGACTTGAGGCAGAGCGCGGCGGCGTCAATGGTGACGTTGGGCCGCGACTCGTAGATGATCCCGATCACTCCGAGCGGTATCCTCATGCGGCCGACGCGCAGGCCGTTGGGGCGGAGCCACATCTTGGTGACCTCTCCCACCGGGTCCGGCAGCGCCACGATCTCGTTGAGACCGTCCGCCATGGCCTTGATCGCCTGGTCCGACAGCGTGAGCCGGTCCAACATGGCGCCGGAGATGCCCGCGCTCCTGGCCGCGGCCAAGTCCTTCTCGTTCTCCGCGCGGATGCGCTCGGCCTCGGCGAGCAGCGCCCGCGCCGTGGCCTGGAGCGCCCGATTCTTGCTCCCGGAGTCAAGGTGCGCGAGCTTGCGCGACGCCGTGCGCGCCCGCGTCGCCATCTCTTTCATGTCTTCCTTTATGCCCATCCTCTCTCCCATATCAGAACTCTCGGCCGTCCCTCCGGGACTGGGCGGTTGTCATATTCCGCCTACCCAGGAATGAATTCCCGGGCTACTATCCATCGTCCCTCCGGGACTGAAGAGCCCAGCGCTTTAATGCGCAACCCTCAATGAGCGCCATTAACAGAATAATTTATCGCCCCGCCCATGTAAAGCCATCTTACTCTAATAATCTTCTTGGCGGTCTTGGCGCCTTGGTATCTTGGCGCTAAATCTTCGCCGATCCCGCCCCTCACCGCTTCCCCGTGAGCACCAGGTCGTCGCGGTGGATGACCTCGTCGTAGAGCTTCTCGCCGAGCACGGCCGCGATCTCCGATGATTTCCGGCCCTTGATCCTGGCGAGGTCGTCACCGGAGTACTGGGTGAGGCCGCGGGCGATCTCGCGGCCGTTGGCGTCGGCGACCTCCACCACGTCGCCCTTTACGAACTCGCCGCTGACTTCGGTCACGCCGGAGGGCAAGAGGCTCTTCCCGCGCTCCTCCAGCGCGCGGCGGGCGCCGTCGTCCACCGTCACCCTGCCCTTGGCCTCGCCCGCGAACGCCATCCAGTATTTCTTTTCCTTGAGCGGCCGGCCCTCCGGCACGAACAGCGTGCCCATCTCTTCGCCCTTCACGATGCGGGCGATGATGGACGGCGTTTTGGCGTTGGCGATGACCGTGGGCACGCCGCGGCGGGCCGCGGTGCGGGCGGCCTCGATCTTGGTGGCCATGCCGCCGGAGCCGACGCCGCTGTGGCTGGGGCCCGCGCAGGCGAACAGCCCGGTGTCGCTCTCCATGACCAGGCTCAGCACCGGCGCGGCGGGGTTCTGGGCCGGGTCCTCCGCGCACAGCCCGGCAATGTCGGTCAGGATGATCAGCAGGTCCGCCTGCATCAGGCTCACCACCAAAGTGGACAAAAAATCGTTGTCGCCGTACCTGATCTCCTCCACCGCCACCGTGTCGTTCTCGTTGATGACCGGCACTACCCTGAGCCGCAGCAGCTCCTCCATGGTGTTGCGCGAGTTCAGGAAGCGGCCGCGGTCGCCCAGGTCCTCCGCCGTGAGCAGCACCTGGCCGGTCTCGATCTGAAAGCGCCCGAACGCCCGCGCCCAGTGCGCCATGAGCTCGTTCTGTCCCACCGCGGCCGCGGCCTGCTTCTGCGGAATGTTCAGCTCGCGTCCCATGAGCCCGAGCCGCGAGCGGCCGGCCAGGATGGCGCCCGAGCTAACGATGGCCACGGACTTGCCGGCATCTTTCAGCGCGGCCACGTCCCCCGCCACGGACTTGAACACGGCCCGGTCCAGCCCGCCCCTCTTGTCCGCCAGCGCATGGCTGCCGATCTTCACCACGATCTTTTTGGCCGAGCCCAGCCGGGCCCGCGCCTTCATCGCCGTCATGGTTCCCACCGCTCCTTTTTCGGCTTCGGCGCGGCGCGGAGCTTTTTGAGCTTGTCGCCCGCGCGTTTTATCAACGTCTCCAGTCCCTCGCCGCTCACCGCGGAGACGGCCAGTACATCGAGGCCTCGCGCCTTGATCTTTTTCTTGAGCGGCGCGAGGCGCGCCATGCCGCCTTTGAGGTCCGCCTTGGTGATGACCACGATTTGCGGCCTCTGGGCGAGCGCCGGGTCAAAGGCGGCCAGCTCCTGGTTGATGATTGTCAAGTCCCGGACCGAGTCCTCGCTCTGGCAGTCCACCAGGTGCAGGATGAGCCGGGTGCGCTCGATGTGGCGGAGGAACTGGAGGCCGAGACCGTGTCCCAGGCTCGCGCCCTCGATCAGGCCGGGCAGGTCCGCCACCACGAACGACCCGCCTTTGCCGTCGCTCACCACCCCGAGGTTCGGGACCAGGGTCGTGAACGGATAATCCGCGATCTTGGGCCGCGCCGCCGACACCCGCGAGATCAGCGTGGACTTGCCCGCATTGGGCAGCCCCACCAGGCCCACGTCCGCGATCAGCTTGAGCTCGAGCCGGAGCTTTTTCTCCTCCCCCGGAAAGCCCGGCTGCGACTTGCGCGGCGCCCGGTTGGTCGCGCTCTTATATGACGCGTTGCCGCGGCCGCCGCGTCCGCCCCGAGCCGCGATGAAGCGCTCGCCATGCGCGGTCAGGTCCGCGATTAACTCTCCGGTATCGGCGTCGAACACGGTGGTCCCGCACGGCACGCGGATGATGACCGGCTCCGCGTTGGCACCGTACATCTCCTTGCCCATGCCATGTTCTCCCCGCTTGGCCCGAAACAACGGCCGGTACTTGAAGTCCAGCAAAGACCCCAGCCCCTCGTCGGCCTCCAGAACCACGTCGCCGCCGTTGCCGCCCTTGCCGCCGTCCGGACCGCCCTTGGGCACGAACTTCTCCCGCCGGAAGCTCATGCACCCATTGCCCCCGTCCCCGGCCTTGACCGTGATTATGGCTTCGTCAACGAATTTCATTTTATTTTTTTGCCGCAGATGAACGCAGATTAACGCAGATAATTTAAGAGGCAAGAAGTTAGAAGCAAGAAGCAGGGAATTCCTTCCTCCATCTTGCTTCTTAATTCTTACTTCTTGATTCCTTCTTATCCGCGTTCATCTGCGTTCATCTGCGGCTGAAAAAAATAAAGCCCCGCACTGGGCGAGGCCTTGGCTACGGAACAGATTGAGATAAACACTCATCCCTCCGGGTACACGCTCACCCTTTTGCGGTCCTTGCCCACCCGCTCGTACTTGACGATGCCGTCAACCGTGGCGAACAGGGTGAAGTCCCGGCCCATGCCCACGTTCTGGCCCGGGTGGATCAGCGTGCCGCACTGCCGGACCAGGATGTTGCCAGACCTAACCTTCTGGCTCGCGTAAACCTTGACCCCACGCCGCTGCCCGCCGCTGTCCCGGCCGTTCTTGGCGCCGCCGCCCGCTTTCTTATGCGCCATCTTGAGACCCCCTAGTCCTCGACCACTTCATCAATGCGCACCAGGGTGATGTCCTGGCGGTGGCCGCTTTTCTTGTGATAGCCTTTGCGCTTCTTGTAGGTGTAAACCACGATCTTCTTGTCCCGCTTCTGGGCCTGCACCGTGCCCTTCACCTTGGCGTTGTCAACGAGCGGCGCGCCCACCTTGAGCTCCGCGCCGTCGCCCACCATCAGCACCTCGGAAAACACCACCGGCTCGCCCACCGCCGCCGCCAGCTTCTCGATCTTCACGACCTCGCCCGGCGACACCCGGTACTGCTTCCCCCCGGTTTTTATGACCGCGTACATGATTCTATCCTCCACCTACTCCCTCTAACACCAAGCTCCAGGCCGCGGGGCCCGGAGCCGATGGTCGGGCTTGAAAGTAGAGGTTGATGATAAACGATGATGCCGGGAATGTCAATTTTTACTCGCATGCCTCCTAACACTGCTTGCTCGCGATAATCGGCTGCCTGTTTTCGCACGGAGACACGGAGTACACGGAGAATATGTAATTATTTTTCTTTCTCTGTACTACTAACATGCAAGATGAATAAATTTCTTTGCACTTTTAGATGTTCGAAGAATTTTTTGACAGGATTAACAGGATTTACAGGATTCTCGGAAAGTGCAAACTGGTCTTTTTCCATCCTGTTAATCCTGTTAATCCTGTCAAAAAATCTTTTCATGATTTCAGTTGATCCACCTAGACCATGTTTGGGTTGCGGCTAAAGGCCGCGCTGTGTTCTCTGTGCCTCGGTGCGAGATCAACCGCCTCACGAACGATGACTCCGGATTACTCCGCCAGGATCTTCTTGATCTGGTCGCTGAACCGGGCGTAAATCCAGCCGATCAGGATGAGGATGGCCCCGAGGCCGATCAGGGCAATCACCTTGTAGATGCGCTCGATGTCCAGGATCCAGAGGTCGTAGAAGACCTTGACAATGCAGATGGCCAGGATGCCGAGCCCGCCGAAGCGCAGGAAGCGGTCCTTCCATCCGAAGCCCAGGAGCATGATGACCAGCCCGTCGGCCGCCAGCGCGATGGTCAGATATTTGGCCATGTCTCCCGAAAACTCGAACGGGATGTAAAGGGTCAGCAGGGCCGCGCCGGCGAGCGCGAACAGGTTCTTGGCCGCGCGGTCGAGGCCCGATGCTCTCAGCGGCTCCGGCAAGGCGCCGGCGCCAGCGGCCATGATTGCCTGCATCACTGCGCGGGCCGCGAACAGCGCGGCCACCACGGCCCCTACCGTCAGGCGGCCGGCCATGGTCCCGTGCTCGGGAAAGTCGGAGGCGAGGCAGCCGATGACCACGGGGATGCACAGGAACATGGCCTGGTACACCTGGCGCTGGTCCTGGAAGATGACGGCCAGGGCGAGCGCGAGCAGGATGAGCCCGGCCCAGGCGGGCGGGACCCAGGCGTGAGGATGGACTTCCCGGTAGATCAGCAGGGCGAGCACAATCATGCCGAGCGCGCTCAGCACCGCGCCCATCCCGCTCTCCTTGATCCCGACCGCGATCTCGCGGCCGGAGCGCGCCAGCCGGAAATACAGGTAATACAGCCCGGCCGCCGCCGCCAGCATCGTCGCGGCCCGGCCGCTCATGAACCAGAACGCGCCGAATGGCCCCTCATAATTCACGATCAGCGTCCGGCCGAACGCGCAGGCCGCGAGCAGAAAGCCCTGGGCCTTCAGCGCGTCGTTCTTCAGCGCGGCGCCGATCTCGAACATGGCGATGGCCAGCGCAACCCAGATCACCGTGGTGAGAGCCCGCGATACGTCGTTCACCTCCACCGTCACCAGCGCGACCAGCAGGATGGACGCGGCCCAGGAAAAGCCGTCGCGGCTAAAGGCCACGATCTTTTGCCGCTCCGGCCGGGCCAGCGTCCCGCCCCGGCTCAGCAAGAGCCCGAACATCGCGTAGAACAAGGCGATAATGAGCGAAGCGGAATAGACGCGCTGGGCCTCGATCACGGCGTGAGCAGGCCGCGGCGTGAGCGCCAGGATGGTCGGGAACAGGGTCCAGAAAAAGATCACCGCCGCCAGCGCGTGCCCCTGCCCGATGAAGTGCGCGCTCTTGCGCTTAAGCCCCAGCGCGTAGAACGCGGCCAGGGGCGCGATCCAGGCCACCGCGACCCACGCCGGCCAATGCGGCCAGACCTCGCGTCCGATCAGCAGGACCGTGAGCGCCGCGGCGAGCCACGACAGCAGCTCGCCGGACGACGGCAGGTCCACCCACTTCGCGCTCCGCTCCTCGCCCCGGTACACCCGCTCGCAGATGTAATAAAGCGCGGCCACGCACAGCGTGAGCGTCACCAGCCGTCCGCTGAACGGCCCGATGCCGGAACCGCGGACGAGGTTGTGGAGGAGCGCGTAGAAGAACGCAATAACGGCGACGGACAGGCCCTGCACCCTGAGCGGCCCGTTGCCGATGGCGATGCCGGCCTCCATGAGCGCGATGGCCACGGCGAGCCACGCCACCGCGATGAATTGATCGTTGACCTCGTAAAGCTCCCGCCTAAGGAGCAGGACCAGCACCAGAGTACCGGCCGCCGCGAAGATGATCGAGATCAGCGGGCCCTGCCCGGCCCAGGCCTCGGTCCGCTCCAGCCCGGAAAACGCCGCGCCCTGCCGCGACCCCGTGAGCACGCGGGCAAACAGGTAGAAGAACCCGGCCACCACCAGCAAAAGCGCCATGAAGTTAATGAGCGGATCATCGCCGAACCCGGGCCGCGCCAGGATCGTATACACCGCCCACGCCAGCGTGAGCCCGCTCACCAGGTAGCCCTGCGCCCGGAAAAACGGGTTCTTGAGCGCGATCCCCGTCTCCAGGAGCGCCGCGCCCAACATCATCCACGCCAGCGCCAGCCAGAACGGCAGCCGCGGCTCGAACTCACGGTACAAGAGCAGCACCGCGATCACCGCCGCCGCCGCCGAGAACGCCGCCGCCGCCGTCTCCACCTGCCTGGCCTCTCCGCTCTTCAGCACCAGCCGCTGGAACCGCGCGAACACGGTATAGGCGAACACGATCACCGCGGCCTCGCACCCGATGCGGTAAGCCATGGAATACGAGTAATACTGCCCCGCGCTCCCGGTAAGCGGCATGAGCGCGGAGAGGACCGCGAGGAACGCGAAGAACATCCCCTGCCCCCGGAAGTGCGCGTCCCCCGCCCGGATCCCGATCTCCATCAGTATGAGCGCCAGCACGGAGTTGGCCACCGCCGCGTTGAGCAGATGGTCCGGGTACCAGTTGCGCGCCATCAAAATGAGCCAGAGCACGGAAGCCGCGTAGGAGAAGATGAACCCATAGGCGTCCCGGCCCTTGATACGGCGGGCCATGACGTGGCGCGCGGCCGCGTTTCCGTAGAAGACCGCGGCGGCGGTGGCGTAGATCAGGGTGCGCTTGTAGAAGACGAGGCCCCACAACGAGAGCTCGTCGGTCATGAAGTAGTCCTTGAGCAGGAGCCACACGCCGACCAGGACGAAGTTCACCACGGCGATCCAGCGGAAGCGCTTCTCGTCCGTGAGCAGCCCCGCCGCGTACAACGCCTCGGCCTGCAACAGCCAGCCCACGCTCACCCAGTTGCCGCCGAGCAGCCGGAAATACAGGGTCATGGTGGTGCAGAGCACCGCGATGACCAGGGTCAGAGAGTAGAGGTTGCGGCGCTGGAACGTATGGGCCAGCCAGGACTGGGCCAGATACGCGAGGGCGAGCGTGCCCATGAAGTACCAGCGCCACTCCGGGTGCGCCGTCCCCACATGGTAGCGGAACACCAGCACGAACAGCGCGTAATTCACCGCCGTCATCCACAACCCGAGCCCGTCCTGCTCCTTGTTTTGCGGCCGCGTTAAAAACACGGCCGCCGAGAAGGTCAGCCAGTAGATGCAGAGCATGATGAGTCCCGACCAGAAGGCCGCGTCGTGGCCGTCCGGCGAGTAAAAGTGCCGCACCAGCGGGTTCAACCAGATCGCGTGCGTGCCGTAACAAGCCGCGATGGAAAACAGCGCGAGCCACTGCCACTGCATCCGGTACAGGATGAAGAGCATGGACAGCGCCAGCAGGCCCGTCGCGATCAGGCTGTAGGTCGTCTCGCCCGCCAGCCGGATCGTCATCGCGATCGTGATGAACGCGATGAAGTAAGTCAGCGTGGTCAGCGACTGCGACCGGTAGCGCAGCGAATGCACGATCATCCCCGCCGCGATCCCGGACAATAGATACATGTCCAGCGCCGCGTCCTCGATCACCCGCATCTCCGGGGGCAGCGCGTGGATCAGGAACGTCGTGATATAGATCCCGGCCCACCCGCCGCCGATCATGATCTTGCCCCAGGTGGAATATTTCTCCTTGCGCTCGAAAAACAGGCCCGTGACCCACATGCCCACGCACGCCGCGTAAACCGTGAGCGTCTTGCCGATGAGCCCGAGCTTGCCAAAGCCGATGCTCAGCAGGTAGCCCAGGCCCACCACCACGATGAACGCGCCGATCCGCGTGCCCCACACCGCGGCCTTGGCCTCGAGCTCCGCCCAGTCCATGGGCTTGCGCGGAGGACGCGGAGGACGCGGCGGCGCCGGACGCGGCGGCGGGGCTGGACGCGGAACAATGGGCGGAGGCGAGGGACGAGGGACAGCGGCGGCAGGCGGTTTTTGCGCCTCCGGCCTGAGCGGAGGCGGCGCCACGGGAGGCGGCGGGATGATGGGAGGAGGAGGCACTGCCGGCGGCGGAGGGATCTCGACGGCAGGCGGCGGAGCACGATCATAAGTGGGCGCCGGTTGCTCGGGAGCCAACGGAGGAGGCGCTGGCGCCGGCGCTTCCTTTGCGCCCGGCGGCCCTGCTTCTTCCTCGAGGGGAGCGGGCTTGTCAACGGCGGCCGTGGCGGCGGGCTCTTCCACTGCCGGCGGAGCCTCTTCCATCAAAGGCGGAGGCTCGATAGCAGAGGGTGCGGCCGGCCCCGGCGCGCTCACGGCCGGCGCTTCAATGCCCTCGGCCCCCAGCCGCTTCTCCATGGTTTCCAGGCGCCGCCGCAGCTCCTCGAGCTGAACCTTGCCCGCGCTCTTTTCCTTGAGTTCCTTGATTTCCGAGCGGAGTTCAGAGAGGCTGGACAAAATGGCGCTCAAGGCCTGCAAGGACTTATCCGCGTCAGCCATGACCTCCTCCTTCTTCCTTCCTGAAAAACTAGACTCGGGTGTCAGTTTTACGACCGCGCCCGCCCGCGGAAAGTTCACTCAATCATACAATTTTTTATTGCCTGCCCAAAGCCCCGGCAAAAATCCGGCGTTGCGCGGCTTGCAGTCACAGCGCGATGCTGTTGTAATGAAAGGCATGAACCGGCTGGCGCTGCACTGGAAAATTCTCATCGGCATGGCCGCCGGCGTCGCCCTGGGCCTCGTGCTCCGCTCCTGGGCCGGGCCCGCGCCCCAGGGCGCGGCCGCTTCCGGCATCGCCCTCCTCGACCTCATCGGCCAGGTCTTCATCCGTCTCCTCAAGATGGTGATCATCCCGCTTATCATCTCGACCATGGTGAGCGGCGTGCTCAGCCTGCAAAGCTTTAAAAAACTCGGCCGGCTCGGGCTCACCACCTTCATCTATTATTTCGCGACCACCGGGCTCGCGGTCCTGACCGGCCTCATCCTGGTCAACCTGGTGCGTCCGGGCGCGGGCGCGGACATCGGCGGCGGCAAGGTCCTCGATCAGTTCGCACAGGGGCTCAAGACCTGGGGCGACCTGCTGCTCGGGCTCATTCCCGCGAACCCGGTCGAGGCCATGGCGAAAATGGACGTGCTCCCGGTGATCACCTTCAGCCTGCTTTTCGGGGCCGTGTTGTTGTCGCTGGGCGACCGGGCGCGGCCGCTGCCGGAGATTTTCTCGGCGCTTTCCGAGGCCATGATGCGGCTGACCGACTGGGTGCTCCAACTCGCGCCCTACGGCGTGTTCGCGCTCATGGCCACGCTCATCACCGGGTTCGGGTGGGGGGCGCTCGCTAAGCTGGCCCTTTATATGCTCACGGTGGCGCTCGGCCTGGCCATCCATTTCTTCATCACCCTGCCGCTGATCGCGCTCCTGGTCGGCCGCTATTCGCCGCGCCGGCTCTACCGCGACGTGTCGCCCGCGCTCATGACCGCCTTCAGCTCGGCCTCGTCATCCGCCACCCTGCCGCTCACCATGGAAAACCTGGAGAAAAACACCGGCGTCTCCCGCCGCGTCACCTCCTTTGTCCTGCCCATCGGCGCCACCGTCAACATGGACGGCACCGCGCTCTACGAGGCCGTGGCCGCCGTCTTCATCGCCCAGGCCTACGGCGTACATCTCACCATGGCCCAGCAGGTCCTGGTCTTCGCCACCGCCACCCTGGCCGCGGTCGGCGCCGCCGCCATCCCCTCCGCGGGCCTCTTCACCATGGCCATCGTGCTCCGCGCCGTCGGACTGCCCCTGGAAGGCGTGGCCCTCATCATCGGAGTGGACCGCATCCTCGACATGATGCGAACCACCGTCAACGTCTTCGGAGACACGGTCGGCGCCGTGGTGGTGGCCCGGAGGGAAAGCGAAAATTTCGGCGCCCCCGACACTCCATGACACTCCATGAATGTTGACAGCTTATTCCCAAGTTATTAGCATTTAGGTAGAGTTGGTTTCATAACCCCTCAAGAAGAAGAAACAAGGATATTAAGGATAATCAGGATATGAAAAATCCATGGATTTATCCTTGAAATCCTTGTTTCTGATCTTCTGGTCTGGGATGATGGTACGAGTTATGAAACCAGTTGTAGGGGAATGCGGGGCGGAGATCCTGGCCGGGTAGGCGAGGCCGGCGGCATGGGCCGGCCGCGCGCGGGAATGACTTACAGGGACGGGTCATGGCGAGACTCACGATCATAAGCGATCCGGAAAAGCCCTCCTTCGCGGTGGAGGGCGACGTCTACAGCGTCGGCCGGAGCAAGGACAACAACCTCGTGCTCAACAGCAGCCAGGTCTCGCGCCGCCACGCCGAGCTCAGAAAAAACGGCGAGGGCTTCCGCATCGTGGACCTGAAAAGCATGAACGGCGTGTACGTCAACAACCTCAAGGTGGAGGACGAGAGCCTGGCCCACGGCGACGTCATCGCCATCGGCGACTACCGCCTGCTCTTCGAGGACATGCGCACACACAAGACCGGGGTCGAGGTGATGGCCGAGCCGTCCAGCGCCGGCATCCAGCGCCCGGACCAGGAAAGCGCCGGCATCGCGGACATCGGCAAAATAACCGCCGCCTCCCCCGACGGGCCCAGGTTCGAGGCCGAGGTCCTGTTCACCCTGGAAACTCCCCAATTCGCGCCCACGGTAAAAATCGAGGACCTGGCCCATCTCTCCCACCGCAGAAAGCTCCTGCTCCTCTACCAGGTCTCCAGCATATTCAATTCCGCCAAGCCCCTGGACGAGCTGTTCCAGCAGACCCTGGACCTCATCTTCCAGGAGGTCAAGGCCACCGAGGGGACCGTCTTCCTCTTTAACCAGGAAGGCGCGCTCGATACCAGGGTGCGCGCCGCCGCTAAAGGAGAGCCCGGCTCCGACCTCGCCCTGGCCCGCGCCGTCACCGAGCGCGCCATCAAGGAAAGCTCGTCCATCGCCTGCGCCGGCGAATGCCTCCATCCCTCCGGCGGGCAGGACTCCGGCGGGCAGGGCCGGTCGGTAATATGCACCCTTCTCCAGACCCAGGACAAGGTCCTCGGCGCCATCTGCCTCGAAAACCTGGCCGACGCCCGGGCCTTTGGCGAGGACGACCTCGACCTGCTCACCGCCATTTCCAACCAGGTCGCCATCGCCGTGGACCGGGACCTCATGCAGGAATCCCTGCGCCAAGGCGTGCTCCAGCGCGCCAACCTCGAACGCTTCCATTCCCCCGACGTGGTCAGCCACATCATCCAGCACTCCAAGGGAGACAAGGCCTTCCGCGGGTTCCTCCAAGAGCGCGAGGTCTCCATCCTCTTCGCCGACATCGCCGACTTCACCAGCCTGATCGAGCGCCTCGAACCCCAGGAGGCCGCCGACCTCATCAACGAGTACTTCGACGCCATGACCGAGGTCGTCTTCAAGTACAAGGGCACCGTGGACAAGTTCATCGGAGACGCCGTCATGGGGATCTTCGGCGCCCCCATCTCCTACGGCAACGACGCCGAGCTCGCCCTCTTCTCCGCCATCGAGATGATGCAGGCCATGGAGCGCATAAACGCCGGCAACGACGGCCGTAAAAAATTCAACATCCGCATCGGAATCAACACCGGCGTCGTCCTCTCCGGATACATGGGATCAAAGCAGAGAATCGAGTACACCGTCCTCGGCGACCCCGTCAACGTCGCCGCCAGGCTCCAGCACATCGCCGAGCCCAAGGCCATCCTCGTCGGCGCCGACACCTACGCCCACGTCAAAGGAATCTTCAAGTTCAACGACCGTGGAACCACCGTGCTCCGCGGCAAAAGAAAAGAAACCAGGTTCTACGAGATCATCTATTGAGATGCAAGGGCGACCTTAATCGCGAGGCCCGAAAAAGAGGTAGAGTAAAAACCCGACCGTGAACAGCGAGTCGCCGAGCGCGGCCAGCAGGGCGAGGATAGTGGCCCGGTCGATGGAGAACAGATAGAACCAGTGGATGGCGATTACGGTCTTTCCGAGCACGCCCATCACGATGATCCCGAGGTGGCGGCCGGGCGCCCATGCTGCAATCAGGTACCCGACCCCGAAGATCAGCACCGCCCACCACAGACCCCGATTCAAGAATAAATGGTAGTAATCGTCGCTTACGAGACCGTAAAACAACTTGAGGTTCAAGGAAGGCGCGATCAGGACGGGAATGGAGCCGCTAAGATTCCACAGCCCGGAGACCAGAAAAAACCGGCGCCAGCCCTGATAGCTCCCGATCGCTCTTCCCGGGCTGGTCGCTCCATCCGTCATGAAATAATCCTACCTCTGAGTGGCCTTTATGCGCAAGGCGAGTCTTTCTTTTTCCAGGGTAGAGTAGGAGACAGGCTTACGGCCTGTCTCCTACTCTACCCAGTTATTAGTTGACTCTTTTCCCCGCTTTATTTATGCTGGTCTTGATGCAACGCCTGAGCAAGGATCGGTCATGGCCCGGTTAAGGATGCTAAAAGACGAAAGCGCGCCTCCCCTCGTCATCGAAAGCGAGGTCTTCACCTTCGGCCGGCTGCCCGACTCCGGCCTCGTCCTCACCGACGCCCTGGTCTCCCGAAAGCACGCCGAGATCAGGAGAGCCGGCGGCGCCTACCGCATCGTGGACCTCAACAGCCTGAACGGCGTTTACGTCAACAACCTCAAAATCACCGATGAGCAGCTTGCCCACGGCGACGTGATCGCCATCGGCGAGGCCCGCATCCTCTTCGAGGACCCGCCGGACCCGGTGGTGATGAAGGCGGGGCCCGCGACGCCCACCGGCCCCCAAAAAGCCAAGACCCCGGCGCCCCCGCCGGCCCCCATGATGCAGGTCAATATCCCGGGACTCTCCGAGCGCGAGATCATCAAACCCCTCCAAAAGCTCGATCCGCAATACGACCTCGAAGTCGTCTCCTTCTCCGGCGCCGGCGTCCCCGGGCGCAACATCGTGGTGCCCCCCAAGATCGAGCCCGCCCGCAGCCGCAACTTCTTCATCCTCTACCAGGTCGCCCGCGCGCTCAACTCCATCAACTCCCTCTCCGAGCTCCTCGACCTCACCATGACCCTCATCCTCCAGGTCATCAACGCCGAGCGCGGAGTCATCTTCCTCTACAACGACCAGGGCGAGCTCGAGCCCGTCCTCACCCGCAGCAAAAAAGGCGGCGACATGCCCGAGCTCACCGTGAGCAAGACCATCACCATGAAGGCCATCGAGCAGAACTCCGCCATCATCACCGCCGACGCCTGCTACGACCCCCGCTTCAACGAGGGCGTCTCCATCATCACCTACAACATCCGCTCCGCCCTGTGCGTGCCGCTGTGGGACCGCGCCAAGACCCGCGGCGCCATTTACCTCGATAACGTCCTCCAGACCTACGCCTTTTCCGAGGACGACCTTGACCTCATGACCGCCATCGCCAACCAGGTCGCCATCGCCGTCCAGCACGAGGAAATGCAGGCCAACATGCAGGAGGCCGCCGTCTTCCGCGCCAACCTCGAACGCTTCCACAGCCCCGACGTCGTCAACCACATCATGCAGCAGTCCAAGGACGAGGCCCCCTTCGGACGATTCCTCTCCGAGCGAGAGGTCACCATCCTCTTCGCCGACATCTGCGACTTCACGCCCCTGCTCGAACGCATGGCCCCGCAGGACGCCGCGTCCCTGCTCATTGATTACTTCGACGCCATGACCGAGATCATCTTCAAGTACAAGGGAACCGTGGACAAGTTCATCGGCGACGCCATCATGGCCATCTTCGGCGCCCCCATCTCCCACGGCAACGACGCCGAGCTCGCCATCTATTCCGCCATCGAGATGATAAGAGAGATGGACCGCTTCCGCGCCGCCCACTCCCGCGCCCAGGCCTTCGACATCAGGATCGGAATCAACACCGGAATCGTCGCCGCCGGATACCTCGGATCCAAAAAAAGGGTCGAGTACACCGTGCTCGGAGACCCCGTCAACGTCGCCGCCAGGCTCCAGGGGGTCGCCGCTCCCGGATCCATCATCGTCGGCGAAGCCACCTACGACATGGTCAGCGGACGCTTCAAGTTCACCGACC
>Ga0307379_10006066_pt1 | contig 16694 bp, 10 predicted proteins | sample UN2MG_FD_202237 | JGI IMG/M metagenome (GOLD analysis project Ga0307379, IMG submission 202237) | Soil microbial communities from Risofladan, Vaasa, Finland - UN-2 | ecosystem: Environmental > Terrestrial > Soil > Coastal area > Acid sulfate soil | place: Finland: Risofladan, Vaasa | collected... | reverse complement strand
TCGAAGGGATGAAGGCTTGGAGAGAATCCGGTTTAAGTTTAGAAGGACGCATTTCTACCAACGGACATCTCCTTACTGATAACCGTATTGAGTGTATCAAAGAAACAGGGGTAAAGTGTGTGCGGGTATGTGTAGATACCTTAGATTCCGAAGCATACAAAAAGATACGAGGTGGTTTGAGTCATGAAGAACTTTTGTTTAAAACGGAGAGATTACTCAAGAGAGTACCAAATATTCAGTGTCAAATCCAATTCCTTCGGACCAAAGTGAACCCACACGAGACTGAGGAAGATTTTTTGAGATATTTTAAAGGGTATAAAAATTTGTCTATCTTCGTTAATGATTGTATGAGTGTAGGGGGTGATCCTTTCCTTAGTGTTTGGGGAAGCAAGCCTGATCCACAAACCTGCCTCAAAGTAGATTACGAACATTGTCCGATTACGTGGGACGGGAAGATTGGTTTGTGTTGTTTAGATTACGGTCTTCAAAATAAACTAGGCGATATGTCCTCTGGGTCTATTGAGAAAGTCTATCTTGGGGAGTACGCTGAAAAAATTCGATCTCAAATTAAAATGGGACATTACCATTTATCGCCATATTGTAGTCGGTGTCCTATGGGTTTCGTTGGGTTTAAAAGTCAGGAGGTTAAGGAGTAGATTATGCCTAACACCGTTGAGTTATTATCTTCTATTGGATCGGTAGATGTTAAGAAAAGAGTCTGTTCCATAATTCAACGGTTGAGAGCTGATTATTGGTTGGAAATAGATGTTAAAGATTACAAAAATGCTTATGAAAAGGGTGAACCTTGGGTGGATTTATTATCTGTCTTAAATTGGTATGCCTATAATTTTAAACCAAAGTATTACCTAGAGATTGGTGTTAGAAGGGGAAGGTCCATGGCCCAAGTTTTAGTAGAATCCCCGAACACCGAAGGTTTCGGGTTTGACGTTTGGTCGCCAAGTTATGGATCTGATATAAAAAGAGGAATAAAGGTAAAAAATCCTGGGCCAAATTTCGTATTAGAAGAATTTCGTAATTTGGGAATATCAAAAGTACCAACGTTAATAGACGGGGTTTCTCAAAAAACTTTAGGGAGATTCATTCATAATCCTGATCGCCCCGACAAAATAAATTTAATAAACGTTGATGGGGATCATACCTATATAGGGGCTAAAGTAGACCTCATAAATGCTTTTCTAATCCTCGCTCCTGGGGGTGCTTTGGTTTTCGATGATATCAGCCATGCAGTCCACGGTGCGGAATTGAAAGGGCTTTGGGGAGAATTTAAACAAAAACATCCAGATCATTTTTTTATTGAAAGTGATTTCAGTCAACTTCCAGATACTCAATCTCAAAGAGGAGTTGGAATAGTGTTTAAACCTCCTTTTGATTATTTGCTTGAGTTGGGTAAATAATGGAACCTCTGAAACTATTTTGGGGAACGGTCACGGACGAAAGGCATATAGGAAATTTGTTTGGCTACAAAATTCATAACGAAACGCTGAGGGAATTCGTATCTTATAGGGACGATGTTATTCTAGTGGACTCTGTAGAAGAATCGGATGCCTGTTTATATATTACTACACCAGAAGTATTCGATGATCGTCCGGACAAGCCTACCTTCCTTTTCACCATGTTTGAAGGAACCAAGCTACATGAAATGTACGCAGAGAAAATTCAAAAGGCTGATTTTATCCTCACCCCTAGTAGTTGGGTAAAGAGTGTATTCGCCCCCCACTTCCCCGAAGACAAGATTTGGGTAGTCAATCATGGAGTGGAGGAGGACTTCCGGTTTGTTTCTAGGAAAAGGAATCCTAAGAAGTTTCGGTATTTATGGGTGGGTGCTCCGAATCCTAGAAAGGGTTATCAAGAGATAGTATACATTTGGGGCAAATTAGGACTCGCTAATAATCCAGAAATAGAGTTATATATAAAGACGACACGCGTTCCTAATGTCACTATTCAGAAAAAGGGGAACGTGATTTTAGACAGTAGAATCGCTACTAAGGAAGAAATGGTAAAAATTTATCAGGATGCCCACTGCTTCGTTTGGCCTACTCGTGGAGAGGGTTTCGGACTTCCATTAGCAGAAGCGATGGCTACTGGGCTTCCATGTATCGCTACGGGATTTAGCGGAGTGTTAGATTTCTTCGATAATACCGTTGGATACCCTATAGACTATGAATTGAAAGAGATGCCGATGACCTCCCCTATCTACGGGGATATGGGTATGGTGGAAGCTGCCATGCCCAGTATTCAGGACTTGATAGAAAAAATGATCTTGGTTCGTAGAGATTACAGGAAGGCGTTGAATAAAGGTATGAAGGCTAGTGGGAGAATCAAGAGCAGATTCACTTGGGAAAATTCTGCCGAGTCCCTAATCAGTTCCATTAGGGAAGGATTATCCGGGGGAAATGGCCATGGCCTATTGCACTAAGACTCAGGTAAAAGCGTACCTAGACATAAAGGTCAGTGAGGAAGATAAGGACGCTTTAATCACCAATTTGATTGTGTCCTCTCAGGCCTTTATTGACGAATATTGCGGACAATCTTTCGAACAGGCGGCAGAGATAGAGTATCACGATGGTGGGTCTAATAAGATATTCCTTAACAGATACCCTATTGCCACTAACCCTACCGTTCAAGTTTGGGATAGTTGGGATCGTACCTATCCATCTTCAGATTTAATTCCGGCCTCTGATTATTTCATCGATTATGAAAGCGGAATCATTACCTTTGATTATGAAGTGGGAGGTTCCCCTGGAGCAGTAAAGGTTTCCTTCACAGGGGGTTTGGCAATAATTCCCGCCCCTATAGAACAAGCCTGTATCGAATTAGTAGCCAGAAAAGTAAAAGAGGGTCCAAGCGGAGGATTGGGTGTTCCGAATAGGGCGATTCCGGGGGGAGGAAATGTATCATACGTTATTGACGCCCTCCTTCCGCAAACCAAAGTCGTTTTGGATATGTACCGCAAAATGGGTAGGGTAGGTTAATGTCCGATTATTTATTTACAATGGCTTTCAAACTTCCTCCGAAGAAGAATGCTATTGAAAATCTTCCCCCATTAATTCAAGCCAATGTATATAAGGCTTTACAAGACGGCATGGCTTTGGCCGCTAAAAATACTCAAGAGCATTATTTAACAGGGCCCAGACCGGATAGATTGGATGTCGTTACGGGCAGACTTCGATCTAGCGTAAGATGGGGAGTGAAGATGGGGGGTGCTCCTGGAATCTTCGCTACTGGAGTTTTAGAAGCAGGTGGCCTTCCATATGCCAGAGTTCACGAGTATGGAGCTACTATTCAGCATTCTGGATCAATGGCGCAGTCTCCAAGAAAGTTTATGAAGTTTTTTTGGAAAAAGGTTGGTAGAATAGTATACATGAGATTTACCAAAAGGCATAAAATACCTATCCCGGCCCGTCCGTTTATAGGTCCAGGTATGGCAGAATCTATTCCATTTATAGATAGAGCAATACAAGAAGCTATAGATAGGGCTTACAGGGAAAGTTAATGTCAACTAGAAATACCATATTAGAAGGAATTAAGGATTGTTTGAAGAACATATCTGACGTTAGTGACGTCGTGAGGAAGTTCGTATTTTTCGATGATGTCCATAGTTTTCCCCTATTAATGGTATTGGGGGGAGACGAAATCTTTGATGACCAATTGGGAAACCATACCATAAGTAAAATGGCGGTTAAGGTAGCTGGATATGCCAAGAGTAGTCAAGATCCAGAGAAGGAACAATGTATATTGATAGGAAATGTTCTCAAATGTTTAGATGACGAGGAGTACAATCCTTATAAAGCTGGGATGCGTCCCATTAAAATGGAAACTGATGAAGGGACTCTACATGCTATGGGGGACGGGGTTTCCTTGTTCGTTTTGGAATTGGAATTACTATATCGGTTTGACAGGAGTAATCCCTAATGATCTGGCCAAAAGATATTAAATTAGGTTGGGCAATGCCCTTATCGTGGCCTTACATTAACGCCATGACGCACACCAGTCTCTTGGCCGCAGATCGTCCTGATTTCGTCCTTCTGGAAGCAGGTAGAGGGGGAGATGTAGCAGAGAAAAGAGATACCCAAGTAAAAATGGGGTTGAAGGAGGGATGTACTCATTTTATCCTCCTAGACGCTGATATGATTTACCCTCCCACTTTCTTAAAAGATTTATTTAAAATCCTCGATCTTCACCAAGCGCATATGGTTGGTGGACTGTGCTTTAGAGGATATGAGCCCTATGATCCTTTAATTTGGGATTTAGGCACTGAGAACCTACTTAAACCCTTTGACGATTATAAATTCGGAGATATAGTAAAAGCAGGAGCTACTGGCGCCGCTTGCTTGTTGATCAAGCGAGAGGTCTTTGAAAAATTGGAACGTCCTTGGTTCCAGATCCAACAGGAAGAAAAAACTGTGGATGGAAAGAAAATAGTGATAAGGAGGGGAGAGGATACCTACTTTACCAGAAAAGCCACTACGGCAGGGTTTAAACTTTTGATCAACACCGATTACGATATTGGACACCTCAGAGAATTCGCCGTAGATAGGCACCTCTGGATTACCTTCGGAATCTTGAACAAGGTGGGTACTTGGGATGGCCTGTTTAAGTTATTCCGAAAATTGAGCGATAAGGAGTGGAAAGAACGGGAACTGGGTGTAGTAAACAACCAGAAGGGAGGAGAGTAGAATGCCTACGCCGTTGATGGGAAGATACGCAAGTATCAAGAAAGGCGCCACGCTAGTCGAGAATTTGGGAAAGTGGACCCTGGACATCAAGATGGACGAAATCGACACGTCCGTGTTTGGGTCCGTCTGGGGGAAGAAAATCCCCGGAATGCAATCTTGGACGGGATCAATTGAAGGGTTCTATGATCCCGCAGACACGGATGGGCAGAAAACCCTACAGGACGCTGCTTTGGCAGCGACCAAGCTGACGGACATCTGTTTCTACATCGACTCGACCAGCTATTGGACCCCGGATGTAACGGGTGAGTCGGATGCAGGAGCTTACATCTCGTCCATCAACGTGGGGCATGACAAGGCCGGGGTCGCCTCGGTCACGATGGCGATCATCGGGTACGGCAAGATCGCACTGGTGTAAGGATAACGGATAACAAATTAGGAGGGCAAGGTCATGGGTTTGAAGCTGAAGCGGTTTCAAGAGGGACAGTGGTTTACTTACCCGGATGCGGAGGGGGTGAGGTTTTTAATTCGCCCCCTTCCGCTTTCCGTGGGCCTTGAAATCCGTTCCAGGATTCGGGAACGGGTGGCTACAGAGGTCGAAACTTTACGGGGGAAAACCAAAGGGAAGGTTACCACTCTTTTGGAAGATGTCGATTCCTCCAAATTCACTTGGGAGATTTTCAAATACATCCTTGAGGATGTAGAGGGGATTTCCATTGAAGGGGAATTGGACACCTCCCCTGAAGACATCAAATCTGTCATCTTCGACACTGTAGAACTTCGTGAGTTTATCTCCGAGAAGTCGGAGTCCATACGTGAAGACGGTGATAGGAAACTGAAAGATGAAATGGGAAACTTACCCAGCTCGCTGAGTGGATAAAAGAGAAGCGGGAAACTAAATTCTGGTGCGAACAGTGCATCGAACATTACGAATTTAGAAGTGAGCGGGCAGGTAAGGAAATTTCCCCCCCTTGTTCAGAATGCTTTCCGGGGGTGGACCCTGAAAATTCAGAGGCTTGGGAAGTATTCAGATTGGCCAGCTCCGACCCTTCCGGGGTTGGGATACCAAGTATAGTAAAGGTTTGCGAAATTCTAGACGTGGGAGATGTACAAGAATGCATGTTTAAAGTTTTGAGGATGATTCAAGTTTTAGACAAGTCAACTGATAATAGACCTCCTCCCAAAGGGGGACAATAGTTTGGCCGATAAGAAAATCACTTATGTACTTGAAGTCCAAAGCAACGGTAAAATAGTCGCCAAAGAGGTTTCGGAAAGCCTGGAGGGGGTTTCCAAAGCTGCTAAGGATACTGCTAAAGCCGTAGGAGAGATTTCATCAGAGCCTTTAGATGATTTAGCGGCTTCCGCTGAAAAGTCCGAAAAATCCGTACAAGATTTAGGTACTAAGATCACTGTTGTCGGTGAGCAATCCAAAGCAGGCGTTGATCAGTTAATCGCTGGATTTAATCAATTAACCCAATCTGTTGAGCGAATGGCGGCGGCACAAAAGAAAACCGCGGCAGCTGCTGCTACTGGCGCATATCCTATGACCCAGCAGATGAAGGCTCAAGCAGATTATTGGGATACTGCTCGTGATCGTTCTATGAAAACTCGTCAAATGTATGAAGAGGCTTATGAGACTAACAAAAAGGTCGATGAAGCGCAGAAAAAGTCTACAGAGAGTACAAAGAAATCAGCAGCTGAAGTTGGTAATTTAACAAGAATGATGGAACGTCTTCAGCGTACAGTAATAGCTTTTATCGGTGTTTGGGCCGTTCAAAAGATTCTCTCCGGATTTAAGGATATGGTACAAGGAGGTATAGAATTCAATTCCATTATGGAAGAATCCCGATTGGGGATGGCTTCTATCTTTATGGCCCAAGGAGAATTCGTAACAGCTACTGGTAGGGCTTTGGAAGCCCAAGAAGGATTGTCCGCTGCAATGGAAATGTCTACCGAGATATCACATCAATTACAACTAGACAACCTTAAAACCGCCGCTACCTATCAACAGTTGGTTAAGGCTTACCAACAGACGATAGCCCCCGGTTTAGGTGCAGGATTCGACCCGACACAGATTCGGGAATTCACCGTAGCGATGGTCCAAGCAGCCAGTGCGTTGGGATTGAACTTGGATATGCTGGCGGAGGAAACCCGGAGTTTACTGCGAGGAACGATAACGCCTAGAACGACTTTGATAGCCACTGCTTTGGGTATTAGGAATGAGGACATCAACCGATATAAGGGAGATGTGGAAGGTTTGTACGCATATGTTATGGGTAGGCTTAGTGCCTTCCAGGTAGCCGGGGAAGAAGTTCAAAAGACTTGGATAGGAGCAATGTCAAACGTCAAGGACGTTATTCAAATTGCCTTGGGGGATGGTTTTAAAAATCTATTCAATTATATAAAGCAACAGGCGTTTGATCTTCAAAAGTTAATGGTTACTTGGACATCTAAAGGACCAGAAATAAGTCCGGAATCGGTGGATATTTTCAAGAAGTTGGGCGACGGTATAATCAATTTCATGGAAGGTACAAAAGAATGGGGGGTGGCGTTAAGAGGATTAATACCTATATTTGGATTAATTTACCAAATTATTCGCCTTATTTTTGCGTCTTTAACTCCCATAGTTGTGATATTGGGAGATATTTTGAGTTTAGTAGGAACCGCAGCAGGAGCGTTGGCAATTATATTGAAATCTTTCAATGATATTCTAGCTTCTTCAAAAACCTTACAACTCGTAGCATTAGGAATAGGAGCAGCCCTTTTAGGAATTTTGCCAACTATGGCCGGCATCATTAAACTTGGTACAATGATGGCGACAACTTTGAAGATTAGTAGTGTATGGACTGCTCATATAGCGGCAAGCCTCATGACGTTTGCTCCCTACATACTATTGGCTTTAGCTGCTTTGTCGCTTTTCAATGAAGCCTTTGGTGGAGTAGTAGATTCGACTATGGTAGTACAAGGGGCTACTGCCGCTATAGCAGGTTTATGGTTAATGTCAAAATTTGGGATGGCAGCTTTCACTACTGAATTAGGTTTAGCTCTTTTAGCCCTAACCGCTATGGGAATTATAATCTACGGTATAGCAAATACGGATATGGCCAAGAGCGTTGGGGAATATACATCGGGGGAGACACTTGGTGGGGGAGAGGTTGAAACGCTATTTTCTATAGAGGGTGGAGGATTAGTTGTAGAACAAATGGAAGAGATAGAAACGTTACAAAAAAGTATCGTTGACTTTAAGGCAAGAGCTATTCAATTAGATCAAAAGCAAAAAGATGAATTAATGGGGTTGGTAGCAATAACTGGGCAACTCACCGATATTGAGAGGGATAGGCTTACCAGTTTCAACACCATTACTGGTTTGTACAAGGATTCTTGGGGAGATTTAAATAAATTTCTAGGCAGTTTAGAAGGGTTTAAACTCCCTACATCCGATATTGAGGGATTACAAGACCCCTTAGCAAAAGTTGTTGGGTATGTGGGGGCAGTCGAACAGAAGTGGGAAGATGTAATGGGTCAGGTTCCAAAATACGCGGAATCTATACAAGATTTAACAGACGATCAGATGCAGGCACTTCTCAAAGTAGCTAATATGTGGGAGAAAACTGGACTTCCGAAAGAAGTATTGATAGATATGGTTCCCGTACCTGTAGCAGGTTTATTCGCAGCGGCGTGGGAAAAAATGAAAGCAAAAATGGATTTATCCGTAGAGGTACAGATAAAAGGTAATGAGGCCCAGATAGCTTCTGCGAATAAGGATTATGAGGAACAAAAACTTCTAGTGGCTGAAATAACCGATCTTAAAATAAAACAATTACAAGTTGATCTTAAATATAGAGATGAATTAGCCACATCTATGAATAGACTTGCCGTCCAACAAATACAGAATATAGAGAACCAGAAAACGTTAGATCGAATGGCTTGGGAAGATAAAATAAATAGTGCCGACCAATACTTCGCTGAAATGAGTGGGAACATAGAAGAGCAAGTAAGATTGGAAAAAGCATCTTTGGAAGCTACTTTTGAAAAGGAACGGATTGGCCGGAAGATTACTACCTATTTACAAGAACAATCGGAAATATCTAGAAGGAATGTTCTAAACGATGAGGGACAAAGGAAGATACTTAAAGCACGTTTAGATATTGAATCTAAAATATTATCTTTGAAATCTAAAGCCCTTAGTGATACAGGAAATTATGAAGCTGCAGCAAAATTGACAATGGAAATATATAAGAATCAAGTGTCTTCACTAGTAGTTGCTGGAAAGATAGATGAATATCAAAAAGATGAACTTGTTACATTAAATTCAATAATAGCCTTATACGAAAGCAAAAGGGCAGTTATTCAAGGGGAGTATGAACAAACTTCCGAAATATTGGATTTACAACAACAGATAGCGATAGCTACAGGAGATGGATCGAAGGCTTGGGATATTCAGAAGGCCAAGATTGCGGAAGTTCAGAAGTATATGGAAAAGATGGCGGGAGAGCAATACTTTAAAGGATTACAGTTGGCCGAGACTGATGAAGATTTGGCAGCTCTAGATAAATTAATGGCGAAGATAAAAGAAATTATAAAATTGACTACAGAATTGTCAGAGGCTAAATTAGTAGCATCTCCGTCTGAGTGGGTGAGTTTCTACGACCAAATCGAAACTGCCGCTCAGAAATGGTATGATAAGGAACTGGAATTAATTCAGAGAAACTTAGATGCGAATAAAGATAAGTACACCGAAGAAGCAGCCCTTGAAATGGCCGCTCAAGAAATTAGAGATGCGAAGGTCAAACTGTTTGAAAAGGAAAACAAGTACGTCGATGAAACCATAGGTAACGCCCAAAAGATATTCCAGAATGCCAGTAACTTGTATGATAAGGAATCTAGCCAATACAAAACATTGCAAAATCTCAAGAAAGTTGCTCAAATCGCAGAGATAGCTCAAGAGGTACGGAAGAATCTGGTAATTCTTTCTGGGTTAACCGCTGTAACTACAACTAAGGTTGCATCTTCCGGGGTTATCGTAGCTGCGAATACGACAGAGGCGGTTACGGCAGGGGTAGGGGCAGTTGCGGAGGCCGCAAAAGCTCCCTGGCCTATTGGATTTGCCTCGGCAGCAGCAATGACCGCTGTTATAGCAGGTGTTCTCGGAATAGCTGGTATAGCCTTTGGAGGCGGTGGAGGAGGAGGCGGTGGGGCCGGCACATCCGCTCCTGCTTTACCTCCAAGTACTGTCCTTGGGGCAGAGCCGGGAACCGGGAGTGAATCCATTAGTCATATATTTGATATGATGAAAGATGCTTTCGATGATGAAATAAGCGGATTAAGAGATATATATAGAGAAGTGAGGGAGTTGAATCAGAATATAACAGGGTTGGTTACTGGTATCGTCCGCACAGGTGGAGTGAATATGGAGGGGTCTTTTGGATCTGAGTACAATTCCTTGACTAATATTATAGGCGATTATGCTGAAGGTTGGTTTAATGTCATTTCTTTGGGAATTCTAAAGGGTCTTGGAGATAAAATTGGTAATTGGGTTTCCAAGGGATGGAATGCCATTTTTGGGGGAAAAACCTCAACCTCATTAGAGGGCGCAGGAATAGCATTTGAGAATACTACAGTTTCCGATCTTATAAATAATGTGGCAGAAGATATAGCATATGGATATCAGTTAATTAAAAAAGTAAAAGATGGTGGTTGGTTCCACGGCGATTCAACGTCTTGGGAAAGGGTAGAATTTGCCCTTGATGCGCAGATTACCCAGCTGTTCCAGAACGTATTTCAAAACATAAGTAATATTCTTGTATATTTAGCAGAAGAGTTTGGAACGGATATGAATGAGGCTTTGAACTATGTATTCGATTTTAGTAAATTACCAGATTTGGACCTTAGAGGACTAGACACGGAGGAAATGAGTAAGGCCATTAATGAGTATATATCTAATATGGGGGATATAGCTGTTGAAGATTTATTCGGCCCCTTGATTGGGCAGTATCAGAAACTTAACGAAGGCTTGCTAGAAACTGCCCTACGTTTAATTGTCGATATGGCTAGAGTAAATGATATTTTAACAACGACAGGACAGAGCGTTACGTTTGAGGATATAAATATTGGGGAGCAGCTTGGTAATGCGTTTGATAATCTTGGCGGTTGGTTCGGAACAATATTCGGAGATGCAGTTAAAGACGCGCTAGGAGATGTAATACTCACCGCCGAAGAACAAATGATCGCGTTTACCGAAGCACTTATAGAGATGGCCGGGGGTCTAGAAGAATTAACAGATGCCGCTTCTAATTACTTTGATGCCTTCTTTACGGACGCGGAAAAGGCAGCTATGATGCAGGAAAAGGTTACTGCCGCATTGAATGAATTGGGTTTCGTAATGCCTGCTACCAGAGATGAATATCGTAAATTGGTTGAGTCTCTTGATCTTACAACTGAAGCAGGAATGGAAGCCTACATTGCCCTATTACAATTAGCTTCGGCAGCAGATGCTGTATATGCTGCTCAAGAAAAGTTAATTTCGGATTGGAAGAATTTACAATTGAAATTAATGGAGATTACCCCTGGGAGAGAATCAGAAGCTCTAACTATGCGTAGGAATATGGAATTAGAAGGAGCAGATCCCATGCTTCGTCCTATAATGGAAGCGGTTTATGCTCAGGAAGATTATAACGCAGCGGTGAAAGAATCTGCTGCTGCCCAAAAGGATTATGATACTGCAGTTGAGAACACTATACGGGCAACTGAAAACTTGGCCAGAGCTGAAGAAGATATAATTAGAGCAAATAGGGTGTATACGGACGCTGTAAGGGCCACGGCAGATGCTGTTAGATCACATGAAGATGCTGTTAGAGCCATCCCTGCTGCTTATAGAGCACACCAGGATTCCTTACGGGGATTAGAAAATGCTCATAGGTCTTACGCAGATTCCTTACGGGCAATAGAGAATGCTCACAGAGCTTATGCGGATTCCTTACGAGCGATTGAGGATGCTAATAGGGCTTATGATGATTCCCTACGAGCGGTTGATGATGCCCATAGAAGATACGAAGATTCTCTGAGAAGTATTGAGGATGCCCATGAAAGGTATCGGGATTCCATAGAAGCGGTGGATGATGCTCTCCAAAATATATTGGCCGCCCAAAAGGCTTACGCAGACGCAGTGGAAGATTACGCTAGGTTACAGAGATTGATAGCAGCCGAAACTGCTTACGATGTTCTGAAGACTAGGTTAGATGCTGAACAAGCGACGAGGACAGAAGGTATAGAGGGTCTTCAGGATCAAGAGAAATATTGGAACGATGAATTAAGTCTATTGTCTGAGCAACTTCGTACTCAGCAAGATATGGTAAATAACCTAACGACCATTTCCGACGATGTAAAGAATTGGTTGGCTAGTATGAGGACTGGCTCTCTCGCCCCTGCTTTGGCCAGAGGAACGTTCGAAGCAGAATACGATAGACTCCGTGCCCTCGCCACCGCCCCCGGAGCAGATTCTGGAGCGGTCAGTGACTTCACTTCATTCGCCCAGCAGTACCTAGAGTTCATGAGATCGTATGGAGGGGATTATCAGGATATATTCGACAGGGTATTATCAGATGTAGAAACAATCGGAATTGAAGCCGATACCCAATTATCCGTAGCGCAAGCTCAACTCGACGCGACAATAGCTGCTCATACCACTGCTGAGGAGACTCTTGCGGCAGTCCAAGCGGCTTTGGAAGCTGCACAAGAAGCGGATGAGGCTGCTCAAGAAATAGCAGAGGAACTTTTGGCGGCAGCTCAAGCCCAGATCGACGCTATAACTGGAATTGACGATAGGCTTGAGAGAGCACAAGAGGCAATAGATAATGCAGCTGAAGCGATTCTAGACGCACAAGAAAGATACATAGATGCCCAAGATGCGGTATCCGATGCTCTCCGGGGAATTGAAGATGCGGAGAGAGCATCAATAGAAGCTCTCCGTGGGATTGAGGACGCTGAACGTGGTGTCCAAGATGCTCTCCGTGGAATAGCGGATGCTGAACAGGCATCATTAGATGCCCTTCGGGGAATTGAGGATGCTAACAGAGCCTCTGCCGATGCTCTCCGTGCTATTGGGGACGCTGAAAGAGCAATTGAAGACGCTCTCCGAGGAATAGACGATGCGATACGGGCCGAAGCTGATGCCCAGCAAGCCATCCTTGACGCTATAGAGGCAGAGGCGGCAGCGTTAGAGGCTATAGCGGATGCTGAGGAAGCAGCGGCAGAGGCGGTACAGGCATTGGCGGATGCTCAGGCTGCGGAGTTGGAGGCATTGGATCGTCTTACTGCAGCGACAGAGAATGAAGCATTAATGCTCATCAGATTGGAACAAGCTATTCTTAGATTAGCAGCAGCCCCGGTTCCTGGGCCAATTATGCCCCCGTTTATACTTCCTCCACCCTCTCCACCGCCAGTCTTTAATGATATGCCGTATGCTCCTCAATACACTCCCCCCGCTGCGATTGGCGATACGATTGGCGGTACAGTAGGGGAGTTTGCATCAACACTGATAAATCCAGAATATACTGCGTGGCGAGATGCTTTGGATGATCTCAATCAGAATTACACAGCAGTAGAAATGAGAGATTTCTTAACGAATAATCCTTCACCATCTATGTTCTTGGGAGCTGGTGGACTTGCTATGGGCCTGTCCCTTGCTGGAGAGCGAGGACCAGAATGGGTGGTTCCTACTTATGAACCGGAACGAAGGAATTTCCTACAAGGAGCACCCCAGGCGTTCTGGGATAACCTTTCCACTGGCCAAGGGGGAGGTGGTGGAGCTGAAGGGGGAGGGGGAGATGAAGCCCCTATCCCCATCCAGTTGATTCTTGATGGTAGGGTAGTAGCAGAGACTGTAGCAAGGCAAATTCCTAGAGTCGGTAGTTTACAAGACGCAATTAAGAGAGTTCCAAGAGGGTAAATAATGGCCGCAAAGGAAATGTACGATTTCTTATCTACGATCACTGCGGATTATGATGCCCTTCTGGGTATTCTCCCTCAAGGAGTCGTAACAGAGGAATCGCAGAAGAATCAAATAGTCCATTTGGGAGTAGATGGATCAGAAGAGAGAATTTCTTTTAACACCACACCTATATTTTACATTACAATATATTGGAATTCCTTATCAGAATCAGACTCCGGAATTATCTTCGATTGGTATAACGATACTGTTAAGGCAAATGGTATTCAACGTTCGTTCAAGTACGCATATGGGGATGGGCATACCTATGTCGTCAGATTCGATTCTAAGATCACTAGAAGTGGTAAGTTGGTATCTCAATACGGGATCAAGGGAGTCAAATTAAAAGTCTTGGGAAGGATTTCAGATTGATATGGAAACTTTCTCAACTCGTCAACTAGCAGCGATTTCCGCAGGAAACAAGACTGTATATTGGACCTTCCGTGTAACCGATATCAACGCCAATACCTTTTTCTGGTCTACCGGGGAAGTCCCGGCTTCAGCTAATTATACGACAGTTAGTAACATCATCAATGCCCCCGATGCTTACGATAGTTTAGAATGGGAAAAGCCTCACGAGTTTAAGATAATAAATTTTTCAGGGATTAGCCTTCGCAGAAATAAATCCGAATCCGGTATTCATGCTCCGAACGATCTTACCTTTACTATTATTAACAAGGACAATGAGTATAACTACGAAAATTTCCTTGGGGGAACCGTTCGTGTTAACCTTATTATCAAAGATGACGTTAGAACGGAATTGTGCGGGGCTTGGAGGTTCCGTATTAACGGGGCATCTCCGTACAATCAACTAATTGATATCACCTGCGAAGATTTCCTTCAGGAGTATTTGAAGGGAACCTACCCTAACACTAAATTAGTAGATGAACTCTATCCCTCTATTTACGGTACTGCTCAAGACAATCTATGCGTACCGGAACCTTATGGGACTTGCTACATTCCGTTAAGGTCTTTCTACGCCAATTCTGATCGCCATTATTTATTGGGTCCAGACACCTATACCTACACCGTTAGTGAAGTACGTTCCCCCCGTGAATTAGGGGCGAAGATAGCTTGGCTGTCTACAGAATATACATTTGATCAAAGTGATTATCAGGGATGGAAATTACTCCAACCCTTGATTGTAGATGTAGGTGGAACCCCTAGTATGGGCGTGTTTATGTCGGGCAGCAACATCCTCGATATGCCCACAAAGTTTTCTAGGTCGGATACAGCAAGTATAACCAATCCCGCAGATATCATTCGCAGAGTTTTATGGAATATGGGGGTGAGCGATTACGATATTCATACTCCCTCCTTCGATGCTGCTAAGACCACCTTCACTTCTTGGGGACTGGCTTGGAACTTCGCCTTTTGGTACCACGAGGATAGGACAAAGGTTCTCTCTACCTTGCTCGCTATGTGTGGGTCTTGCCTGATAGTAGGGGAGCGAATAACTCTCCAAGTATTATCGAAAACATCCCAAAAGACTATAACTGAAGCAGAGGTTGTAAAGAAACAAGAAGTTGGAATGGATACATTTAAGTATTCGGCTACTATTCAAGATAAGGCTTCGGATTCTGGTCACGTAGCATATCAGGTAGAAGGAGAATCACAAGATCAATTTTTAAGTGCCCTGGTCCCGGCGAAAACTACCAGAGATGTAATAGATAGTGAGACAATCATACTAGCTGGGGTTCAGAATACGGAACAGGTTCAACGTCTTGGAACCCTTTATTATCAACGCAAATTCTTAAAGTCAGGAGATGTATCATTCGATGCGAAAGGCACTTGTTTATCCCTACGTCCTGACGATGTCATTACCGTAAATTACGCCGATTACGGAGGGACGTATCAAGTTTTGATTGATGATATTACTATCAAGCCCGATGTATCTATTCAATTCAAATGTCAGAAATTTATATATCCCTTAGACGATTGGGGGGACATAACTCCGGGACCAATAGTGCCAGGGGAGGATATACCTAACAATCCCTACTCTGTAGTCATTGCTGGTCCAGACTCAACCGTGTCTGACGGTTATCCCCCCAACGTTCTCCCCGGTAGATTACGGGTGGGGGATGGCTCAAGTTACATTCTGATAGACCCTGCCTTTCCAATCAGGGTTGCGGTATACGCAGCTGGTACTGAACAATTACGAATAGGTAATCTCAATACATTCATTGGATTCGGTACAAATACCTATGGATTGGGAATAGGAAATGATCCACCTGGGTATCGGGCTTGGTTTACCGCTACGGGTTGTTTTATTGGTGATGATAATTGGTATATGCAATACACGGTGGCGAACGGACTTGTAGTCAAAGGAAAGATTTCTGCTGACGACATCGTTACCGGGACATTAAACGTTGGACTTTTAATTCTCGCAGGATCAGTTACGGGTGGCCCCGGAGGAATGATAGCTGGGGGTTCCATCACCGGATTTAACATTCTAGCAGGTTCGATCACGGCAGATCAAATATCCGCTAGTTACATTTACGCAGGGACTCTAACTGCTGGTCAAGTTAATGCGGTAGCGATAAGCGCAAGTAGTATTCAAACAGGGATATTGTCCGCAAGTCTAATTGCCGCAGGGTCGATTACGGCATCTCATATCGCCAGCGATTACGTCTACACAGGTATCCTTACAGCCGCACAAGTAAACGCCGTAGAGATAAATGCTACCGCCATTAAAGCTGGAATTTTAGACGTGGGCGTAATTCGGGCGGGGTCTATTATTGGGGCACACATTGGACCTGGTACAATCGGTGGTGGTGGGGGAGCAGGGCATATTTGCGATTATACCATTACCTTTGTAAATATCTATCCTCGTACAATTACAGCGGATCAAATATCTGCTGGTACCATAACTGCGTTTGAAATTTCCGCTGCTTATATTTACGCCGGGACAATAAACGCCGACCAGATAACCGCTGGGACGATAGAAGCTGGGTTAATATCTGCCGATTATATTTACGCCGGGACAATAGATGCTGCTCAGATAAATGCTGGAA
>Ga0307379_10006063_pt1 | contig 16695 bp, 16 predicted proteins | sample UN2MG_FD_202237 | JGI IMG/M metagenome (GOLD analysis project Ga0307379, IMG submission 202237) | Soil microbial communities from Risofladan, Vaasa, Finland - UN-2 | ecosystem: Environmental > Terrestrial > Soil > Coastal area > Acid sulfate soil | place: Finland: Risofladan, Vaasa | collected... | reverse complement strand
TCTACTTGATATATCTGGCTAACCTGTAGTGAGGCTTTTGATACGCCCGCTTCTTTAACCCTATTCTTTTTAGGATATTTGCAAAACCAGTCAATCACTTCTTTTGATTTTTTACTGCTGCAAGATATATCGATATCTCCTACGCTAGCGCATCTTCGGCGTAAACTGCCCAGCTTATCAATTCTGATCACGGCTGGAGATAGTTTTAGGTATTCTAAAATATCTTGGCAAATTTGATCAGCCAAAAATAACGGAATTCTTTTACTTTTCACGCTAAAATCATTAAGGCCTTGCAGAATTTCTTGCTCTGATTTTTCACCAAAACCTTCAATACGTCTTATTTTCCCTGCTAACGCCGCCTTTTTAAGTCTGATTAAAGCATTTTTCTTCTTGATAATTTTAAGCTTTTCACACAGTTTTAAGGCGTTTTTAGGGCCAATTCCCTGAACTTTTAACAACTCAAATAAGGCTTCAGGCAAGCCCTTAAAAACCTGCTCAAAATGACTTACCTTCCCTTGTGAAAAGAGTTCATTAAGATGAGACGCAATGTTGGACCCTACTCCAGGAATTTTAGTCAATTCGTTTCTTTTCCAAAAATCCTCTAAACTCGTTCCCAAATGAAGTACTGACTGCGCTGCTTCTTCGTAAGCGCTGACTCTGAAGCGATTTTCTCCTTTAAGCAGCAAGGCAACGGCAATATTTTTAAGAAGTTCGTTAACCTCCTGATTGGTAAATTTTTTTTTAACGACCATTTTTTATATCATAGCATATTTATTAAAATCATTGCCTTTTGTCTTATAATCTGATATATTAAGAGGAAATTTTGGTCGCGTAGTGTAGCCTGGCCTAACACGCGTCCCTGTCAAGGACGAGACCGCCGGTTCAAATCCGGTCGCGACCGCTTAGTATCTCTGCCTGGAAAGGAGGTAAGCTGTTTAATGGTATAAATTATTTTATGCCATAAAAAGTTATGGATTTAGAAAAAACACTTAAAGACGGACTAAAAAAAATAAAACTCAGCGAACCAACTATCAGCACTGTTCTCGGAGGGTTAGTAATTATCATTGTCGGGGTTTTAATTTTCAACTATTTTAAGGGCAATCAAGCAGAACTAGCTCAAGAAACACCTATTGAAGAATTTGAAGAATTAGATTGGGCAACACCTGAAGAACAAGCAATTCTGGAAGCCATTCCAGAAACATATCAGGTAAAAGAAAATGAATCTCTATGGAAAATCAGTGAAAAATTTTACCAAAGCGGTTATAACTGGTCTGATATTGCCAAAGAAAACAATCTTTCAAATCCCAATTTGCTGGCTGTCGGCCAAGAGCTAAAATTGCCAAAGGTAGCTTTGCGTAAACCGGTTGAGGAAATTGCTCAAGCTGAACCGGTTTTAGGGGAAACTGAAACATCAATCTCCGGAGATAGCTATGTCGTTCAAAAAGGAGATTCCCTTTGGAAAATTGCTATCAGGACTTATGCTGATGGTTATAAGTGGACCGAGATTGCCAAGACTAATAACTTAGCTTACCCGGACTTCTTGGAGGTCGGCCAGGAATTAAAGCTTCCAAGATAAAACAAGAGTTAAGCAAAAGAATTGAGCACGTGCTACACTGGTAAAGTAGTTGGATAAAAATTTACAGTAAACATTTCGTTAAGCTCACTGTAAGTAAGATTTACGCTGAGGGAAGCGAAATGCGGGTGTCACGCTTAGCGTGACAAAGTAGTATGGTTGCGTGATAAATTTGGTACGAAGCAATATTGCCAAGATTATAAATTGCTTGCAGGTAAGGTAGGAGTGAAGACCCTGTAAGCAACTATTTTGGAAAATCGTTGGGAAAAAACCATAGGTTTTGTCCCATGAAGCGGGTGTAGTTCAGTAGTAGAACATCTGGGGACTTTAACCCGTAAATTTGCGGTCATAGTTGAGGGGTTCAACATCACCTTCCCAAGGTGGAGACGCGGGTTCGAATCCCGCTGACCGCTCAATATTAATAAATTTTACGGGCCAAAGAAGGTCGTGGGTGCGATACCCATCACCCGCTCAATTTACACCGAGCGCAACCGCTTACACCGAAGGCAGCGAGGTGTGCCCGCTTAGCTCAATTGGCAGAGCGACGGTATCGTAAACCGTAGGTAGTCAGTTCGACTCTGACAGCGGGCTCCAGATGAAAGACTACTCGCGAAAATATAAAAGAAAAAAAAGCAGATTAACCATGATGGAAGAAAAAAGAAACCTCCGCCAGGCTTTTATTTTTGGCTTTCTTACTATTCTTATGATTATTATTCTTCTCTCTTTTGGCTTCCCAGCCCTAATAAAAATTATTGGCTTTTTTGGCGGAGTCGGTAAAAACAATCAGGAGACAGAAAAAAGCGACACAATTGTTCCTAAGTCGCCAAGTTTTTATCCAGTCGCTGAAGCAACTAATAGCGCCCAAATTTCAATTAAAGGTTATACCGAACCTGAAGTAAAAGTTAAAATAATCCTCAACGGTCAACCTTTAACCGAAACCTTGGCCGATTCTGAAGGTGATTTTACAATCAAAAGGCTTACCTTAACTGAAGGACAAAATAAAATTAAGGCCAAAGTCATTGACAACCAAAATAATGAAAGCGATTTTTCCGAAGAACTCATCATTGCTCTTGATACGGAAAGTCCAATTCTTGAAATATCCTCGCCCCAAGATGGAGATAAATTTTTTGATAAAGACAAAGAGGTAAAAATTGAAGGTTCAACTGAAAAAGAAGCTGCTGTCCTTGTTAATGGCCGATTGGCGGCGGTCGGTTCTCAAGGATCTTTCTCTACTAACCTTGAACTTAAAGAAGGAGAAAATAAGATCATTGTGAAAGCCCGCGATCAGGCCGGGAATGAAAGCGAAAAAGAGATAAAGGTTACTTATTCTCCCTAAGTTCTTGTCCCCAAATAATCCAGCACCAAAGCATAATCCAGGCATAAAATAGGGAATTTGCAAAAAATGAATGGACTAATAAAGCGCAGGTACTGCTGACAACCACAAACAATTTTTTCTTAATCCCGTAAACCAAAACACTACCGATTAACACAAAATAGGTTATCAATCCCAAAACACCCGTTGTACTAAAAACAAAAAATATCGAAGAATCAGCTCCGGCGCCGGCATGCGACTGCTGCCAGTTTTCTGAGTTTAAAAAAGAATAATTTCTCTGCGCGTAACGGTAAGCATTAAAACCGATCCCGAAAAGGGGATTATCCCAGCCAATTTTAAGGCTTTGCTGCCAATTTTCAATTCTTGCCCAAATTGTGCTTCGTCTTTCCAACTTTACTCCTTCTCCGCCCGGTCGGGGAAGAAGCAATAAAGTTAGCGCGCCAATCACTAAAACTTTAAAAAAGAGCTTTTTTGATTTTTTAAGCCAGCTGAAAACGACCATCGCTGTCAGATAAGCCAAATAAGCGCTTCGGCTATATGTCAAAGCTAAAGCCACGTATACAACAAAAAACCCTGTTTTAAGGAAAAAATTCTTTTTTTTCACTTCCCCTATTTTCTGTAAAATCAAAATTAAAGTTAAAACAAAGATCATTCCCGTATATCCCGGGTCAAGATAAGTGCCGACAACCCGATAATAATGCGGGTCCCAATCGTATCTCATTAACATTCTTATGTCAGGAATAAAAATATACTGAATCAAACCAAAAACTGCGGCTGCAATCCCGACGTTTATCATCAAACCAATAATTTTTCGGGATCTTTTCATATCTGAAGAAACAAAAAAAAGCAAGCTATAAAAAAACCAGCGGACAAGGTAAAGAAAAGCAATAAAAATTTCCCTTTTTTCAAAAAAGGGGATAGCCATCAATAAAGAAAAAAGGGCAAAAAAAATAAAACCAAAGATCGGATTTGTCAATTTAGGGCAAAAAAATTTTTCTTTTTTTCTAAATTTCTTAATTAGCCAAACTATGACTATCAACGGAACAATAAAATCATGCAAATAAATCCCTACTTCTCCCCCATTAAATGGTAGGCGAGTCAACTGTCCTAAAGGAAATATCAGCAGCAGTAAAAATAAAAGCAGTTTAACCATGTTTTTTATAAAGATCTTTTAAGGATGGAATTTCAAATTCCTCCTTGCCCTTGTTTTTCCACAAAAGATAAAGCTTCGATCTAACCAGAAAAGAATGAATACTCATCATTACGGCCATGATAAAACCTTCTTTTCCATCTAAAAATCCCAGTTTTAAAAAATAGTTTTGCAGAAATTTTCCCAAGGGATAAGCACTAATAAAAAAAGCGTTAGTTCTAACTTTCTTTTGGTACAATTCCTTTGCCCTTAAGGAAGAATAGTAATTAATCCTTTTTAAAAAGTCGTCAATCGATATTTCCCGATTGTGAATAATTGGGTGTTTTAATTCTCCTAATTTACCTTTAATCTGCCAAACTTCATGAATTGCCCTCTGCCATTTACCTTTCTCTCTTCTGGCTAATCTGAGTAATTTTACTTTAGAAGTTTCCCCAAACCTCAACCATTTTCCCAAAAACTTATCTTTTCTTTTTAATCTAAAACCCTTAGTCCCTTGACTCTGCAATGGACGATCGTCCCTCGTAAAATCAATGTTTTTAAGTATTTCTCTTCTTAATTTTATGCTTACAATTTCGTCTGCATCAATAAATAACACCCAATCACCTTTGGCTTTTCTTAAACCAAAGTTACGTTGACTAGCAAAGTCTCCGTTTAGCCTTCTTCTAAAAATTCTTGCCCCAATTTTTTTGGCAATCTCTGCTGTTTTGTCTTGAGAATAATCGTCTATCACCAAAATCTCATCACACCATCTTAAATTCTTAAGGCAAACTTCAATTTTTTTCTCTTCGTTTTTGGTCAAAACAATAGCAGAAATCATAGGTTTAACAAAAAACTAATTATCATCTTCAAGCCTAAAACAATAAGATATATAAAAGCAAACGGCCAAAAGTAAAACTTAACGTGTTTTTGGATAAATAAAAAGTTAGATGCCAAATTATATCTGATTTTCCTCAAACTAAAGCCCCCTAAACTAAGGCTGATTTTATGGTAAACAATTGATTTCGGCTCAATAAAAATTTCAAATCCTGCTTTACCCGCTCTCAAACAAAAGTCGCTGTCTTCAAAGTATAAAAAAAATCCTTCATCAAAAAGGCCGATTTTTTCAAAAACCTCTTTTTTTACCAGCATAGCGCACCCTGAAACCATTTCCTGTTTGCTTGCATGTAAAGGCCGGGCCTTTACATGAATATGCTTTGTTCGACCTAAAATAGGGTTAAACTTTGCTCCTAAAGCATAAATTGTCTTATCACCAACTTTCTCTTTTAACAAGGGTCCCACAATTCCAATTTTTTTATCTGATTTAGCCAGCTCGACAAGAGGCTTTAAAAATTTTTTATCAACAACAGTGTCCGGATTAAGAAGCATTATATAGTCATAACCTTTTCTTAAAAAAATCCTGATGGCTTTATTGTTACCCCTGGCAAAACCTAAATTTTTTCTATTTTTTATAATCTTAATTTGAGGAAAATTTTTCTTGATTAAAAATACCGACCGGTCTTTTGAATTGTTATCAACTACAATAATTTTGCCTATTTCTGTAACTTCAGACAAAGATTTAAGGCAATCAAAAACATAGGGAAACCCATTAAAATTTAAAACAATAACTGCTACTCTTATTCTATTCATTAACTTAGCCATAACTTTTCAATATTTTTCGCTGATTTTTTGCAAGCAAAAAAATTAACGGCTCTTTGCCGAGATAAAATTCCCAATTTTTTTCTTAAATCAGGGTTACTAATCAGCTTTTTAAGTTCTCTAACTCCTTTATCGCAATCACCAGGGTTAATTAAAATACCTGCATTGCCAATAACTTCGGGAATCGCCCCGCATTTTGTAGTAATGATCGGTAGCCCTGACGCCATGGCCTCTATTAAAGCCATGCCAAAATATTCTTCCCAATGTTTGGTAGGTTTAGACAGCAAGCAAAATATATCAGCTTTATTATACTCGCTAAACATCCTACTATAGGGTACTTTTCTAACTTTAATAACCTTATTTAGCCTGATTTGATTAATTAAACTAATGATATTGTTTTGCTCTTGTCCACCGCCAACAAGGCTTAAATTTATGTTTTTACTTGATTTATAAAGAGAAACAAAGATATTGAGTATATCGTATAAACCCTTCTCTTTAACCAATCTCCCAACAAATAAAATACGAAGGTGCTTTTTACCGCACGCCTGTAAATGATTTTGGGTACTAAATTTGTTCACATGAATTCCGTAGGGAAAGACAATAATTTTTTTAGGATTGCAGCCTTCTTTTATAAGACATTGCCTGGCTTTTTGGGTTAGGCAGTGAAAAACATCAACTTCTTTTATTGCTCTTTGCTTAAAATTTTTCCGATTCCAAATTCCTTCGTGGTTAAAAGGAATTGTTTCCGAACAGGTGCAGACTACTTTTTTAACAAAACCGCGTTCTTTAGCATCTAAAGCTTGTTGGGTAAAATGAAAATATGTTTCTCTGACATGAACCACATCAAAACCTTTTAATTTTTTCTCAAGGCCAAAAAGATACATAGCATCGCCAAAAAATAATCGGTTTAAAACAGGCATTTTAAAAGGAAAATTAGGCAAATCAACAGGCGACGGAAGTTTTACTAAGGGAAAACTGTAATTTTCATGAATTGGTTTTAGGCCGGAAAAGCCTACTATTTTGTGCTTTTTTGCCAAAGGCTCATAGTTTTGCATCTCAAACTTATTAAAGTAAGAACCTCTAATTATAGCGATTTTCCTTGCTCCCATTTGCCGATTTTCCTTTCTCTTAAAATTGGTATTTGTTTCTTTAGGAATAATTTTATCTTATTTTTCCATTTTCTTAATTTTTTGTGTTTTTCCCAACTGCTGGCCTGAAAATGGTAGCTCACACTAGCTAAGCTGGTTTTAAATTCCACGCCTTGCTTTATGGCTTTTTTGACAAACAAAACGTCATTTGGCATACTTTTTACTCCAAAATCACCACCGGTCGGAAACCCGCCTAACCTGAAAAAATCTTTTTTATAAATTGCAAGAGGAATAAAAAACTCGCCATCTGTTAATTTATTCTGCTTAATCTTTCTGGCATACTCTAAAAATTTTTGTTTTTGGAAATTTTCAGCCCTCTCCCCAAAGTCTTTAATAAAAGTCTGAAAAGAAGGAGGCAATACCCCTGGCTCCACAAGCTGACTGCTTATTATGAGATTTTCCCTCATGTATTTCATTATCCCCTCGTCCCAACCAGGTACAAAATATTGGTCGTCAGTTATAAAACAAAGAATATCTTTTTTTGCTTTTTTTGCTCCCGCATTCCAAGATGCATATGGCCCTAAATTTTTATTGTTCAGTAAAAAATTTACCTTTCTCTTGTCTAAAACGTTGATTATATCTCTATTAACTTCTCCCTTTTTATTTCTATCAACAATGACAATTAACTCGTTTGCAAGTTTACTGTTTAGGCTTAAACTTTCTAAACATAAATTTAGTTCTTTATGGGCTTTAATTGTGGAAAGGATTAGGCTAAAACTTTTCATTAATAATTTCTAATTAGCTTGAATTACCAAATGCTTTATCTGTTTGTCATCCTAGCCTGTCATCCTGGAGGGCTTTAGCCCGATAGGATCTCAATTTAAGATTCTATCGCTCACTTGTTCGCTCCAGAATGACAATTACACCCTGTTTAATTTCGTAATTCAGGTTAATTAAATTTTCGGAAATTTTAGTTCTTCGATTAAGTCTGCTATATATCTTAGACTATAAACCGACCAGGTTTTCAACTTTTTCAAACTCATTCTAAAGTAATTTTTGGATAAATCCTCATACTTATTTTGATTTTGTAAAGGTAATTTTTCGTTAACTCTATCTTTCTTTAATTTAATAAAGCCTGCTGGTTTCTCGCAAATACCAATTATGCTTTCTCCTTTTATAGTTGTTCCTTTTTTACTAAAGACCTTAATCTTTATGAAACCGTGGTCTTGAAGCAACCTTTTTAATCTTTCTTTATCGTAGCCTGTTTTATGAAGCTGTCCCTTTATTTCTCCTAAACCATAGATTGTTTGAATCCTGCCATGCTTAAACTCGTTGCGATACTGCTCCCACCTCTCTTGATATGAAAACTTTAAGAATATTTCCATATTCCTTACTAAATCCGGAACTTCTATCAGCAACTTCCCTTTTGGCTTTAAGACTCTGAACCATTCTTTTAAAGCCAAGTCACGCTCATTTCTATCCAAATGCTCAAGTAAATGATAATTTTCTATTCTATCAGCTGAATTGTCTTTATAAGGAAGTTTAGCAGCATCAGCTTTAAGGTCAGCTTTGGTTAAATTATAGCTATCAATATTAATATATCCCTTCTTGTAAACATTACCGCAGCCTATATGTAGTTTTATTTTCTTTTTTCCCATATTTTTATTTTATAGATAAAGTTATAAATAGAGAAAAGTATGGTTACGATTAACCCGATAGTACCATCTAAAAAACTTAATCTTAGGATATAGTATTTAAAAATTACACGTACTGGACTTATTATACAGTGTAAAAAATTAACATCTTTTCTTATTTTATAGTCATATAGGGAATCTAAACTTGTATACGTATTTGTTTTTTTAATAAATTCAAAAATAGATTGTGAATTAAAATGTAAATATTCACCTTCAAGAAAACTAGTTTCCCCACATACTTTAATTTGTTGATGAAATTTTGATGGTTGATAAGTCCATTTATTCCTTTTAAATAGTCGCAATTCGCTGGATTTATTTTCCCTATATCCATGTTTAATCTCTTGGTTAAAAAAGAAAACTTTATTATACAATCTATACCCTGCTAATCCTTCATCTTTTTGAATAGTTCTTTTAATAGATCCTTGCAATCGTTTTGTCAATCTATCATCGCTGTCAAGTTTTAATATCCAATCCCCACTCGCTTCTTGTATGCCAATTTTCCTATTTATATCAAAATTTCCATCTTTCGGAGTATTATGAATAATTTTAGCCTTATATTTTTTACAAATATCTAAAGTGCCATCAGTAGATCCCATGTCTACACAAATAATTTCATCGGCCCCTTTAACCGTTTCTAAGCAGTCATTTAGAATTTTTCCTGAATTAAAGGTAGGGATGATTACGGATATTATTTTTCTCATTGTATAAATTTAAAAAGTTGACTTACATATAAAATACTCTTTATACTAATATATGAAGTCTAAAATAATAGTTAGATTGTTAAATGGTCAAGTTAAGTTTTAAATATTTCTTCATTAAATTATTTAAAATAATTTTCCTAGCTATTATTTATCTCCTATTTTATATCAAACCCGTACAAGCTTCATCTTGGAGTTATGTAGGAACTGACAATAATACAATTGGTGTTATTGCTGTTTCTCCAGCCAATAATTCAATTATGTATTGTAATGGTACACTTAACTCTTCTGTATATGACCTTTTTAAAAGTATTGATAGCGGAGAAACGTGGTCACCGTTAGCCTTGAGTACGTCAGGACTACCAATAAATCCTGAAATAAGATCCATAGCACTTCACCCATCTGACCCGAATACTATATATGTTGGTGTCTTTAATAAAGGGATATATAAATCTACAGATGCTGGAAATCATTGGATATCTATGAATTTTTTAACACCAGCTCATTGGCAAGGAAATGAAGGTTATAGAATAAAAGCGTTATCGATTGATCAAACAAATCCACAAATTCTTTATGCTGGCTTAGGCAACAATAATTGTATTAATGGGGGTGTTTATAAAAGTACCGATGGTGGTATAACATGGCAAGAAAAACCAGTACCCGCTAAATGTGATATATTACTAATCTCATTCGATCCCACAGACTCACGTATTATTTATGCTACCGGTAGTAGGAGTTATAAATCTACAGATAAAGGCGAAACTTGGGTTGAAATTCCCATCATTAGAGTTGGAGAAAATGCTTTTGCTATTGACCCTCAAAATCATGATATTCTTTATGCTTCACAAAGTACCTCTCCTTTCGGTTTTTTTAAAAGCATTAATGCCGGCAGTTCATGGCAAAGAATTGGTCTAATAGATAAAAGAATTCACGAGATAGTGGTTGACAGGGAAAATCCTAATATTATTTATGCGTCAACAAGGGCGCCTGATTTCCCGGGTACCGGTGTATGGAAATCCGAAGATAAGGGAGTTACCTTGTCTCAAATGAATGAGGGCTTACCGACTTTAGAAACGGCAGCTTTAGCTATAAGCTACCAACATCCTAAAAAATTATTTGTCGGTACTATTGGGCATGGTCTTTGGAGCTATGATCTTGAACCAGTAACCCCCATTGTCCTTCTTCCCGGTTTTACAGGTTCATGGAATTTAGAGGCATTTATTACCTCCACCACTTCAGGTCCGTGGAAAAAAATACCTATTTTATGGCCCTATGATAATTTAAGGCTGACATTAACCGAATCGTCACTAAACTATGTGGAAAACCAAGATTACTTTGAATTCTATTATGACTGGCGAAAAAAAATTAGTAACCTGGCTGATGATTTCAATAACTACCTAAATAATATAGTCTTATTGAATAAACCTGAAAAAACAAAAGTTTATTTAATTGGCCACAGTATGGGTGGCTTGGTAGCTAGGGCATATGCTAATAAATACGGCGTTGATAAAATAGAAAAAATCATTACTGTTGGTTCCCCTCACACTGGTGTTCTTAAAAGTTATTATGCCTGGGAGGGCGGCCGAGCAGATGAAGAAAACTCTTATAACCGTATTATTTTTGAGCTCTATTTAGAAACACAAAGAAAAAAATTTCATACCCTAAAAGATTCTATTCAAGAGATGGTACCTTCAATCCGGGACATGATGCCGATTTTTAGCTATTTAAAAAAGGCTGATGGATCAATAATTGACGTCAACAACATGACGGAACAAAATGAGTACCTTACTTCTTTAGTTGACCCGGATTCTTTAAAACAAAAAATGGTAACCATTTATGGCAAAGAGGATAAACCTGAAAAAGATACTACTGAATATTATAAAGTTACAACCAGAAATTCCCTTGATGCATTATTAGGTTTATGGGTTGATGGTTATCCGGTTGGTAAAGAATCAACTGAAGAAGGGGATTTAACCGTTCTTTCCAAAAGTGCAATCATACCCAACGCTTCCTCAAGCCCCAAAGTTATTGGTAGTCATACGGAAATCATTGAGTCGTCCGCTGGGATACAGGAAATATTAAAGGCTTTAGATATTAATGGAGTTACACCTAACACTAGCCACACTTCATCAATAAACTTACCTGCCCTACTTGTCCTTGTTCGTTCTCCTGCTAATATCAAAGTCATCGCCCCAAATGGTGAAGCTGGCCATAATGTTAGTAACCCCCTTACTGGATCAGTTTATAGCCCTGATGATAAATTAATTTTTATTCCTGAGGCTCAAAAAGGCAATTATCAAGTTCAACTTACAGGTACAGGTAACGGCCTTTATGAACTTGATATTGGTCAATTGACTGAAAAGGAAAACAAATGGCAAGAAATTAAAGGAAAAATAAACACCAATGAATCGGTTAATCTTAACCTTGAATTCAACCCTGATTTACTCAAAGAAAATCCCCTCACCGATAACAACGGCGACCTTTTTTTGAAATTGGCCAAACAACAGCTTGAGGCGCTTAATGAGTACACTCAAACTAAAGTAACTCCTAATGCCACAAAAAAAGCCTTAAGCTACCAGGTTAATAAAATCATTAAGATAGTCAACCAGGCGACAGTTTATTTTAATAAAGGAAACTACAACTACGCTTCAAAATATGTTTTTTCTTCACTCGATTATTGCTACAACCTAGAACAGGAAATCAATCAGTATTTTAAACAAAATAGAATAGGTCCTGATAAAGCAATTTATCTTAAAAACGAACTTAATCAAATATCAGAACTTCTCGGTTCTTCGTGGGTAATTTTGTATAAAAAATCAGGCAATTCAATCACTAAAAGCAAAGTTTTAAATTACAAAAATGCTTTGATAAGAATTTTTAGTGGTCTTGAACCAAAGATTAATGATAAAGCCAAAAACGGTAAAAATCAGGATTTAGGTCTTGCCTATTTTTTGGCCTTGGAAAAACAGGAAAATGCACAACCAGCCCTAGATCAATCCAAATTAGAAGAAGCTTATATCAATTTTGTGTTAAGCAGGTTCTACTTACTGGAAACAACTTCCCTTCTCCGCTAGGTGAGCCTGATAAGACACTAATATAAACTAAAAACCCCGAGGCCTGCCTGCCGGCAGGTTCCTTGAGAAATCAACCTCGGAGGTTCAACGATCGAAATATTTGACTCAATGTTTATCAAGAATACCGACCGGGCTCGTTACCTTCAAATTTAGGCAACAAAAAAAATACTTTTAAAGCGATTTTCTTGGAAATCGTTTTATTTTGTCAAAATTCTTTCAACAATAACATTTATTCCTTCTGTTATATTTTTGATGAAATATGGTAACCAGCCCAATACACCGATTAAAAAAGTAAAAAACAAGAAAAAATCACTGACAGACAAACTGCCTAATTGTGCTATATTTGGCCACCTAACTGCTACAAAAAAATATCCTATACCACCTGTTATAAAATAGCTTGCAAAATCACGCCACCATTCAAAAAACCACCAAGACTTACTCTTTTCTTTAAATGCTGCAATTCTGCTAAAAATACCAAATATAAGACTTACTAATCCAAGAATTAACCAAATAGCTATATTATTCATTTTTCACCTCCTTTCTTTTTGTCAAAATTACTATATCTTTTACAGTTTTATCCTACCATGTCATTAAAAATAATTTTTTATGGGCATTCTGAAGCTAGCCCCCCCTAAAAGACTTGTTCTGCAACAGGAAGTTAGTGTTGACTTTACCTTGCAAAATGTCAAAACCGTCTTTGAAACACTCCAACTACAGCTAGTCTTTACCTAATTTTCCTCGCAGACAAGATATTCTTTCAAAGCTTACTTAAATCAATTCAATCTTCACTTCTTTATTTGTAGTCGTAGAGTTAACAAAACTCTTATCAAGATTTGTAACAAGGAAAAAAGTGGTTTTAGTAGCCTCTTTTATATAATAAAATCCTTGAGTATATCCCCCAATTAAACCGCCAGTTTCCGAAACTGAAAGGTTAATCTGACGCTGTGTTTTATTGAAGATTATACAAAAACCTTCCTGAAAATCTAGATCTTCCATGCGCTTATTCACTTGGTTTCTCACTTTTTGAATAGCATTTTTGCTGCCGTTGTATATCTTGCCTTCAATAATTATGGCGTCCGGTAGATTTGCGAGCTCATGTTTGTCTTTGAACCCAATATCAAGTGCGAAGTTGTCAATCTTACCTGAAGGAACCATTGTTTCAGAAAGCGAATACGTAAATCCCTGATCAAACAAGTATCTATTTAGGTGATTCCTTGTTATATCCGGCTCTTTAGCTTTGAATAACTTTTTTCTATCATACCATTCACATAAAATTTTATATCTTTGTAAAATGTATAGAGTATTTTGGGTTTGCTGGATTTGTAATTCTATATATATAAGAATTGGCTCTATGCAATCATTAAAAAACTGAGTGGCAATTTTTTGCTCTTCAGAAATATTATCACCTGTAGTTCGCCGACCAACAAATTTTTCTAGGACTTTGCTGCCAGCATTAGACTTCGTTGCAGCTTGAACATAGAAAAGGCAAAAGGCAACCCACGCTTCAAAAGAAGGAATTTTCCCTTCACCCCTGTATCCTTGGATATTCTGCGATGGATTGTTTATTACTGTTTCCGCTTCTATCTGATATTGGGGATATTTAAGTAAAAGTCTCTGAATAATTGCACCGATTTCGCTATCGTTTTGCACGAAATCGTAAAAGAGTTTTAGATTGTAATTCTGGAAGTAGTACTTACCACTTAACTTAAGAAACCTAGAAATAGAACTTAACTTTTTTAGAGATCTACTTTTTGTTTGCATTACAGGTTAATTTTACTATTCCTGTGGTTAAAAAAAAAGAAAAGCCTAAAAATATAGGATAACTAGAGGAAATCAACCTCGGAGGTTGAACGATTATAGCACTTCTTGATGGATCTAAGCCTAAAAAAGAAAATTTTAACAGGGTCTCGTCAAACTCAGACAGAGGCGTGTTTAACACGGGGTGAGCTAGTGAATAGGGTTAGAATTGAGGTCAAATTTTTTGTTAGCAAAATCGAAACTCGCTTTGAACAAGGATAAAAATTCATCTTGTCCTAGTAATCCAAATGGAAATCTTAGATCATAAGAAAAACCAATTAGACACTTTATTTTCCATCTTTGCTCAATATCTAAAACAACCTCATGCAAATACTGTTTTCCTTCGCCCTCAGTAGCTCCGTAGAATGGTTTTTCTTCCCCTTTCTTAATATTTAGACCTATTAGTTCTCCGATTCCTGCATGAAATATACATGACTGAGCTCCAGTATCAATAATAGCTTTATAATTCTGATACCCTTTCATTAGCTTCGGATTAATAAGCTTAATTGTTAGGGCTGGATACCAAGTGTTTTGAGGCCATGAAGTATAATTAAAGGTAGCTTTCATGAAAAAAAATTTCCGTAATCTTTTACTACATAAGTAAAAACAGGTTTTTTTATTCCGTTAGCTACTGCCTTTTTTAGTGCCTTTTTGGGTGTAGGGGCATATCCCACAACACGATCTTCATTTGGTGTCAATGCAACCCATTTATTTATATGTTCTTTTTTAATAATTTTCGAGAAGTTTTGATTCTTCATAAAAACGATTATACCATACGATGTATTACTGAAGCCATTGACGTGCTGGGGTTGGTAAACTATGTTAGAACCTATGTTATATAACAAAAAGGGGCATTTTTCTCTTTATGCCAGACAATTTATATTAAAAAGTAACCATTTTTCCTTTCCTATTCCTTGGCATTGCAAAATCAGGAAAAAGGCCAATCAGCCCTGACCCAATCTCATTTGGAAAAAGCTTATATCAATTTTGTACTAAGCAGATTCTACTTGCTGGAAACAACTTCCCTTCTCCGTTAAGGTGATGCGTGTAAGATTACATATAGTGTCAAAATATGGTAAAATTCATTTAGTAAAAAACCTGCTTTCATTTTTATATTTAATTTTTAAAGAAACCGAGTTAAAAAATGTCACCTATAAGAAGGTTTGTTTTAGGAGAACGAGAACGAGATTTGGGGGTACTTGAGTCAGGTGCTGTAGTTAAGTTAAGTGATACCCCTGATGGTTTAGAAAGAATTTTAGCAAGTCAAGATGTTGGTGCGGAAATAACTACTTGGGGTGATCCAGAATATAACGTATTAGATCCAAAGAGGGAGCTTTTGACTCCAGGTAATAGTCTTGTAGATGGTAATGTTTTATTTGTAATTATTTAACTTAATTTTCTTATACCTAAGTTTTTACACATTGGGAAATCAACCTTGGAGGTCGAACGACCTGTCTTCCGTAGCTTTAGCGATGAGCCAATAAAAAACCCGTTTTTCTTGTTTGCAGCTTTTTGCAAATTAAAAACGGGTTTAAAATTCAATTTATATAGCTTGATTTTCCTGCGCTTAACGTCCTTAAAGTTAAATTTTTAACTTCAAAGAATTTAAGCGCAGGTTGTGGTTCAGGAAAAAAGATTGGTCCTTTATGAGAGGGAGTCTCCTCGGTCGTGAGGAGGTAATCTTTTTAGCTGAAGCCGTCTGCGCGCTGGTTTTTGTACAGCCTGGTCCATGTGACCACGCCGCTAGCCTAATCGTTGGAATCATAATTCTCCTTGGGAAGGAGATTATTTATCCTAGATCGTGGCTAGGTTGGGAGTCCAGCAAACTCCAAGAGGTAGGAAGGTTGACACCTTCCCTGTCACATCCTCTCAAGTCTTTGTCCACCTTGCTCATCCCAACTCGGGGGACTCGCCAGAAAGCGGCGCGCGGATTCGCGCGGTTTCTCAAGTGGACTTAAGTACTCCGAGTTTTGCCTTACTCGGGGCGAGATGTGACGAGGTTAGCTCGCGCAAGCCAACGGGTTTTGGCGGGGCCCGTGTGTTTGGCCTGCGGCCGGATTTTAAATGCAAGACTGCATTCTGGTCATCCGGAGACGCTCAAGGACGCTTTCGAGGAACTGCTTTCCTCGACCCTCACAAGTTCCTTTCCCCCACTTTCCTGGAGAAAACCTGTAAGAGTTCTGGAAAAACCTCTTAAGCGTCATATATTAGTGAAAGGTCTGCCGTGCTACTGGACCAGGATCACGAGGCTCACGTACTGGTCAAACGGGTTCACCTTCATAGGGAACGCCTGCCGCTCAGGCCATTCACCGTGGGAGCCAACGGACCAGGTACTCAGGACGCTACCCGTCATCCCCTTCGGCCATGCGGTCACAGTCAGACCGGTGATACCCGTGATGGCGAAGTTCCCATCCCTCTGGGTCCAGCCGTTGGCATTGGTGCCGCCCTTCCAGTCGGCGATTTCGCTGCCCGCGGCCATGACGATCTTCACCTGGGCGTTCTCGACGGGATAGTCGCGGTAGGGCGAATCCGGATCGAGGTTCAGGGCACCATCGCCATTGTCCTTGAAGACGGCGACGCTGAACGACCGGCGCCAGTTGGGCTCTGCGTCGTATGCCATCTGGAGTTCATCCGCAGTCCAGGTATGGACGGG
>Ga0307379_10006062_pt1 | contig 16696 bp, 14 predicted proteins | sample UN2MG_FD_202237 | JGI IMG/M metagenome (GOLD analysis project Ga0307379, IMG submission 202237) | Soil microbial communities from Risofladan, Vaasa, Finland - UN-2 | ecosystem: Environmental > Terrestrial > Soil > Coastal area > Acid sulfate soil | place: Finland: Risofladan, Vaasa | collected... | reverse complement strand
GCCCGTGGTGCCGCTCATCGCCAATGTGCTGGCCGCGCCGATCTCCGAGCCCGAGGCGATCAGAGCGCGCCTCGTGGAGCAGGTGACCGGCATGGTGCGCTGGCGCGAGACCATGGGATTCCTCGCCACCAACGGCGTCACCACGGTTTACGAGGTTGGCGCCGGGCGCGTGCTGACCGGCATCGCCAGGCGCTTCGACGGCATCGATGCGAAAAGCGTCGGCACGCCGGACGAGCTTGAGGCCGCCGCGGCGGCGATTCAGAGCTAGAGCGCCTCAGGAAAGGAGAGCGTCATTATGTTCGATATGAGAGGGAAGGGCGCCCTTGTCACCGGCGCGACCGGCGGCATTGGCGGCGAGATTGCCAAGGCCCTGCACGGGCAGGGCGCCACCGTGGCGATCTCCGGCACACGGGCGGAGAAGCTCGAGGCGCTCGCCACCGAGCTCGGCGAGCGCGTGTTCGTACTGCCTTGCGATCTGCGCGACCGTCCGGCGGTGGTGCAGCTGGCGGACAGTGCGGAGAAGGCGCTCGGCCAAGTCGACATTCTCGTAAACAACGCCGGCATCACCCACGACAATCTTTTCATGCGCATGAAGGACGAGGAGTGGGACGACGTCATCAACGTCAACCTGACCTCGGTGTTCGTGCTGACCCGCGGCATATTGCGCGGCATGATGCGGCGCCGCGCCGGGCGCATCGTCAACATCGCCTCGATCTCGGGCGTGCTCGGCAATCCGGGACAGGCCAACTACGCCGCGTCCAAGGCCGGCCTGGTGGGCATGACCAAATCTCTGGCCCGGGAAGTGGCGAGCCGGGGGATCACGGCCAACTGCATCGCGCCAGGGTTCATCTCAACACCGATGACCGATGCCTTGACGCCGAAGCAAACCGAAGCTATTGCCGCCGCCATCCCGACGCAGACCTTCGGCAAGCCCGAGGACATTGCTGCGGCGGTGGTTTTTTTCGGGAGCGACGAGGCGGCCTATGTCACGGGCGAGACGATGCACGTGAACGGCGGCATGGTTATGGTTTAAGTACTGGTTGAACAAGGGGTTGGAGCGACGATTTCAGCAGCGCTGACAAGTCGTTTTCGTAAGTGAGGGCGTCTGGCAAAGCCTCATATAGTGTGCTACCCAAACGGCCGCTCAGTGGGGGCTTGACAAAGGCCAATCCCACCGCGATCAACCCTCCTAACTTACCGCTCGGGGGTGTGTTAGGCCAGGAGCCGCAGCTCGGGGGTACACGAGGCCTAAGGACTTACAAGTAAGGGACGGTGACGAGGACATGAGCGATATCTCGGAGCGCGTAAAGAAAATCGTGGTGGAGCATCTTGGTGTTGAGGCCGACAAGGTCACCGAGAATGCGAGCTTCATCGATGACCTTGGAGCCGACAGTCTCGACACCGTCGAGTTGGTTATGGCGTTCGAGGAGGAATTCGGCTGCGAAATCCCCGACGATGCGGCAGAGACCATTCTCACCGTCGGCGATGCGGTCAAGTTCCTGGAGAAGAACACTGCCGCTTGACGCGACTTCGCGCGGGCGCATCATGCCGTCCGCATGTCGTGACAAACGAAGCCCCTAACGGCTCAACTGATTCTCGTAAGGGTCACGGGAAGGCGCGATGCGACGTGTCGTCATTACAGGCTTGGGTCTTGTCTCGCCGCTTGGCTGCGGTCACGAGACCGTATGGCAGCGCCTGACCGCGGGCGAGAACGCGGCGCGGCGCGTCGAGAATTTCGACGTCTCCGATCTCTCCTGCCAGATCGCCTGCCAGGTTCCGCGCGGGGATGGCAGCGACGGCACTTTCAATCCAAACGATTGGATGGAGCATAAGGAGCAGCGGAAGGTCGACGACTTCATCATCTATGCGATGGGTGCCGCCACGCAGGCGTTGACCGATGCGGGATGGAAGCCGACGGCCTATGAGGATCAGATCCGCACCGGCGTCCTGGTCGGCTCCGGCATTGGCGGTCTTCAGGGTATCGAGAAGACCTCGCTGCTCTTCGCGGAGAAGGGGCCGCGGCGTGTGAGCCCGTTCTTTATTCCCGGCCGTCTCATCAATCTCGCATCCGGGTATATCTCCATTGAGCACGGGCTCAAGGGTCCGAACCATGCGGTGGTCACGGCCTGCTCCACCGGCGCGCATGCCATCGGCGATGCCTCGCGGCTCGTGGCATTTGGGGACGCAGACGTAATGCTGGCGGGCGGCTCGGAGTCGCCGGTCTGCCGTCTTGCGATTGCCGGCTTCGCCGCGTGCCGGGCATTGTCCACCAATTTCAACGATGAGCCGCAGCGCGCGTCGCGGCCCTATGACCGGGATCGCGATGGGTTCGTCATGGGCGAGGGCGCCGGCGTGGTGGTGGTCGAGGAACTCGAACACGCCAAGGCCCGCGGCGCCAAGATCTACGCCGAGATCATCGGCTATGGACTGTCGGGCGACGCCTTCCACATTACCGCCCCGGCCGAGGACGGCGACGGCGCCTTCCGCTGCATGACCGCCGCAGTGAAGCGGGCAAGCATCGATCCGGCCGATATCGACTATATCAACGCGCACGGCACCTCGACGCCCATGGGCGACGAGATCGAGCTGGCGGCGGTGGAGCGGCTGTTCGGCAATGCGGCCGGCAAGGTTTCCATGTCGTCGACAAAGTCGGCGACCGGGCATCTGCTTGGCGCGGCGGGAGCGATCGAGGCGATCTTCTCGGCGCTGGCGATTCGCGACAATCTGGCGCCGCCGACGCTCAATCTCGACAATCCGTCGGTGGCGACGGCCATCGATTTGGTGCCGCATCAGGCGCGCCACCGGACCATCGATACGGTGCTGTCCAATTCGTTTGGCTTCGGCGGGACCAATGCCTCGCTGATCATGCGCCGATACGCCGCTTGATCGTGCGCCGTTTGGCTTGCCAAGCGAACCTCCCTTTGGCCATATTTCGACGCAAAGTGGATATTGTTATCCGCGGTGCGCGTGCGTGTGCGCATTTGGCCATGACATCGGGCGATGACTTTTGACCAGGGACATTCCCCCCAAGGCAGGTAACCCCGGCGGCCCAATGGGCGGTCATGGTGCGGACCGGCCGTCCGTAGGACAGCCGGCGCCGGCACGGCCCGCTCCAGGACGCCCGGTTCCAGGCCATCCAGCTCAAGGCCATCCAGCTCAAGGCTACCCTGCTCAAGGCCATCCAGCTCAAGGCTACCCTGCTCAAGGCCATCCAGCTCAAGGCTACCCTGCTCAAGGCTACCCTGCTCAAGGCCGCCCGGCTCAAGGCCATCCTAGCCATCCGGCCCCGCATGTCGCTGGCCGCCCGGTCGGGGTCGGCCGCCACGATCGGAACGTGTTGCCGCGCAGTCCGACCGAAGCGCTGCAGCCCCAACGTCCGCCCGAACCGCCGGAACGGGAATTGGCGGAAGACGACTCGCATCCCTTCCTCGGCATGCTGGACGGTCTTTTCAACTTCGTCTTCATCATGGCCTGCATAACCGCGGCGGCGTTCTATTTCGTGCGCGTGGAGTTCGACCGGCCGGGACCGCTGCCGGTGTCCACGGTGCTCGTGGTGCCTAAGGGCGAGGGCGCGACGGCGATCGCCGAGCGGCTCGAGCGCGACGGCATCATCGCCGACCGGCGTATCTTCATGACCAGCATTCTCTATTTCATGTACTTGAAGGGCGAAGGCACGCTGAAGGCTGGCGAGTACCAGTTCGACAAACACGCGACCATGCGCCAGGTGCTCGACACGCTGGTCGAAGGCAAGTCCATTCAGTACCGGGTGACGCTGCCGGAAGGCTGGACCAGCGCGCAGATCGTGAAGCGTCTGGCTGCGCATCCCGAACTCAACGGCGAATTGCCCGAGGTTCCCGCCGAGGGATCGTTGTTGCCCGATACGTACAGCTTCGGCACCAAGGATACGCGCAGCGAGATCCTGCAGCGGATGCAGCACGAGCAGAAGAAGTTCCTCGCCAAGATGTGGGAGGAGCGCGACCCCGACATCATGGTGAGCACGCCGGAGGAGGCCGTCATTCTCGCGTCGATCGTGGAGAAGGAGACGGGCAAGGCCGAGGAGCGGCCGCATATCGCTAGCGTCTTCCACAATCGTCTCAAGAAGCGCATGCGGCTGCAATCGGACCCGACCATCATTTACGGTCTGTTCGGCGGCATCCGCGATCACCCCATCACCCAGTCCGATCTCGAGCGGGAGAATCCGTACAACACCTATAAGATCGACGGCCTGCCGCCGACGCCGATCGCCAATCCGGGCCGCGCCGCCATTGAGGCCGTGCTGAAGCCGGCCAAGACCAAAGACCTCTATTTTGTTGCCGACGGCACGGGCGGCCATATCTTTTCCGCGACCCTTGCCGAGCACAATCGGAACGTCGTCAAGTGGCGGAAGATTGAGCGCGAGATCAGGGCAAGGCAGGCTGCGGAGGCCGCCGCCGCGGCAGAGGCTGCCGCGCTGAGCGAACTCGGCGGCCTGATTCCCGAGGGCGAGGTGGCCGCCATCGTTGCCGACGGGCCGGTGCCGCTGCCCAAGCGTAATCCCCAGCGCTAGGCTTGGGCCCTGGGGGCCATGGCTTATTCATCTCAATCTTAGCTTTGGTCGGCTTAGGGCCTGATTTGGCTCGCGACTCGGCTATAACCCAGCAGGCTTCCAATCGATGCAAGGCCACCGCCGATGACCCTCAAGAGCATGACCGGTTTCGCCCGCAGCGACGGGGTGCATGGGGACACGAGCTGGTTCTGGGAGGTGAAAAGCGTCAACGGGCGCTCGCTCGACCTTCGTTTCAGGCTGCCCTCGGGGCTGGAACGGCTCGAAGCCGGCGTGCGGAGCCTGTGCCAGGAGAAGCTGGCGCGAGGCAACTGCACCATCAACCTGACGGTGAAGCGCGAGACCGGCCAGACGGAGATCAGGCTGAACGAGACGGCGCTGGCACAGGCGCAGGCGGTCGCATCCCGGGCGAAAGGCCTGACCGGCCTCAAGCCTGCGCGCGTCGATACGCTGCTCGCCATGCGCGGCGTCGTGGAGACGGCCGAGCCTGAGGAGACAGAGGAACAGCAGGCCGCGTTGGGTCAGGCGCTACTGAGCGGCTTGGCGGTGGCGCTCGATCAGCTGGTCGTAGCGCGCACAGGCGAGGGCGAAAGGTTGCAGCGGGTTATCGAGCAGCAACTCACCGACATCGATGCACTGGTGGTGCGCGCCGCCGCCGCCGTGGCACGCCAGCCGGAAGTGTTTGCCGCACGGTTGCGCGAGCAGATCGCGCGCCTTAGTGAGGCGGGCGCCACGCTCGAGGCCGAGCGGCTTCATCAAGAGGCCTTGCTGCTGGCGGCCAAGGCGGACATTCAAGAGGAGCTCGACCGCCTGCGTGCCCATGTGGCGGCGGCCAAGGAGCTGATCGCGTCCGGCCAGCCGGCCGGGCGTAAGCTTGAGTTTTTGGCGCAGGAGTTCAATCGCGAGGCCAACACGATCTGCTCCAAGGCCGCCGATATAGAGATCAGCCGGACGGGGCTCGAACTCAAGACGGTCATCGATCAGTTGCGCGAGCAGGTCCAGAACATCGAATGAGGCCGGCCATGGACACGATCGCCCGCCGCGGGCTCATGCTGGTGCTATCGTCGCCGTCGGGTGCGGGCAAGACGACGATTGCCAGGCGCATTCTCGATGACGACTCCGGCATCGCGCCGTCGATCTCCCACACCACGCGCGCCAAGCGCAAAGGCGAGACCGACGGCAAGGACTATCATTTCGTCGACAAAGATGCGTTCAGCCAGATGCGCGATGCGGGCGACTTCCTGGAATGGGCGGTCGTGTTCGACAATTACTACGGCACGACGCGCGCGCCGGTCGAAAAGGCCTTGGGCGAAGGCCGCGACGTGCTGTTCGACGTGGACTGGCAAGGCGCCGCGGCGCTGCGCGAGGCCTCCAGCGAGGACGTGGTATCCGTGTTCGTGCTGCCGCCTTCGGCCGGCGCGCTCGAGGAGCGGCTGAAGACCAGGGCGGCGGACGCCGACGAGGTCGTGGTCAGACGCATGCGCGGCGCGAGCAACGAGATCCAGCACTGGGACGAATATGATTATGTGCTCGTCAATTTCGACGTGGACAAGTCGGTCGAGGCGGTGCGCGCCATCCTCGCCGCGGAGCGGTTGCGGCGGGCGCGGCTCGCCGGCCTGAAAGACTTCGTGCAGGGCCTCTTGGCGCAACTCTAGCCGCGCGTCTGCTCCTGATCCAGCGTGTTGGCGATGCGGCAGAAATCGCCCACCTGCAACTCTTCCGCGCGTGCCTTTGGGTCGAGGCCGAGCCGTTCGAGCAACGCTTCGGCGTCCGGCGTGATCTGGCGCAGGCTGGCGCGCAGCATCTTGCGGCGCTGGCCGAACGCGGCGGACGTGACCTTCTCCAATCGCTTTACGTCGCATGCCGGTTCCGGCGTCTGCCGCGGCACGAGTTCGACCACGGCGGAATCGACTTTGGGCTTAGGTGTGAAAGCGTCGGCCGGCACATTGAACAGGATGCGGGGCTGCGTGCGCCATTGGGACAGCACCGCCAGGCGGCCATAGTCCTTGCAGCCCGGCGTGGCCACGATGCGCTCGGCGACCTCGCGCTGGAACATCAGAACCAGCCGGTCGAACCAGGGCGGCCAGGGGTCCGTCTTGAGCCAGCCGATGAAGAGCGGCGTGCCGACGCTATAAGGGAGATTGGCAACGATGCGCGCCGGTGAGGGCATGGCCAGCGCCCCATAGTCGATGGTGCGGGCGTCGGCGGCGACAACATCGAGACGGCCGGGATAGAGCGCGGCAATGTCGTGCAAGGCGGCAAGGCAACGCTCGTCCCGTTCAATGGCGACGACGCGGTCCGCGCCTTCGAGAAACAGTGCGCGGGTGAGGCCGCCGGGACCGGGACCCACCTCGACGATGGTCACGCCCTCGAGCGGGCCGGCGGCGCGGGCGATGCGGCGGGTCAGATTGAAATCGAGCAGGAAGTTCTGGCCGAGGCTTTTCTTGGGCGTGAGGCCGCAGGCGCGGATCACGTCGCGCAGCGGCGGCAGGCCGTCGTCGGTGGCCATGCCGTCAGCCCTCGGCCGAACGGCTCATGGCGTCGGCTAGGCGCAGCGCCTCGATGAGGCTCTTGGGATTTGCCTTGCCAGTGCCGGCGATGTCGAAAGCGGTGCCGTGATCGGGCGAGGTGCGCACGAAGGGAAGCCCGAGGGTCACGTTGACGCCCTCCTCGAAGGCCAGCGTCTTGAACGGCACGAGCGCCTGGTCGTGATACATGCACAGCACGACGTCGTAGGTCTCGCGCGCGGCCGTATGGAACAGCGTGTCGGCCGGGTAGGGGCCTTTGACATCGATCCCTTGGGCCTTTGCTGCTTCGATGGCCGGGGTGATGATTTCGATCTCCTCGCGCCCCAGGCTGCCGTCTTCCCCGGCATGGGGGTTAAGCCCGCTCACGGCAAGACGCGGCCGCACGAAGCCAAAATAGCGGTGCAGATCCTTGTCCGTGGCGACGATGGTCGCCAAGAGCAAATCCGTGGTGAGCCGCGCAGGCACGTCCCGCAGCGGAATGTGGATCGTCACCGGCACCGCCTTGAACGGGCCGGCCACCAGCATCATGACCGGCAGCGGGGCTTCGCCGTTATTGGCGGCGAGGGCGGCCAGGTATTCGGTGTGGCCGGGAAACGGGAATCCCGCCTTGTAGAGCAGGGATTTGGCAATGGGGTTGGTGACGACAGCGCGCGCCGCGCTTTGGCGCACCAAGTCCACGGCGTATTCGATGGACTGCTTGACGGCGGGGGCTGCCGCCACGTCGGGGCGTCCGGCCACGACCGGGCCGGGGACCTCGATTGCCAGGACCGGCAAGGCCTCGGGGAAGACATCGATCGCCTCGCCGGCGGAGGCGACGGTAGCGATGGCAAGAGACAGGCCCAGCGCCTCGGCGCGGGCGTTGAGAACCGCCTCGTCGCCGAGAAGAACGAAAGGTGGAATCGCCTCACGGCTTCGCGCGGCAAAGGCGAGAAGGGTGATGTCGGGCCCGATCCCGGCCGGATCGCCGAGGGTGAGGGCTAAGGGTGTGTCAGCGGAAGCCATGGGCTACAGGGCCTAGCACGAACCGGGGCCAGCGCGAAACGCGGCCCGGCGCGAAACGCAGGTCAGCGATATTCGATGAAGGCGTCCTGGCGGAGGTCCCGCAAGAGCCGCTCGGCGCGGATCATCATCTCGTCGTTCAGTAGCTTGCGCTGGGTTGCTTCGCGCACCTTGGTATCGCCTTTGGTCGAGACCTTGCCGCACACGGCGTAGAGTTCGACGCCGGACCGGGACACGGTCGGCGGCGTCATCTGTCCGACTCTGGCGTTCATGACGAGCAGCCGCGCCGGCTGGGTGAGGGTCGAGGTCTGCTGATCCTGCAGCGTCTTGACGGTCGCGCCCTCGGTGTTCTTGGCAATATCCGTGACATTGGCGCAATTGTTGAACCTGGCGCGTAGCGCTTCGGCCGCGGCGATCTTCGTGGCGATCGTTCTTTGATCGGCGTTACCGTCCAGCGCGAACTTCACCTGGCGGAGCTGCAGGGTGGTTTGAGATTCTCCGCCGCCGGCTTCCCCGGTGTCGGACAGCGCTCGATCCACGTCGACGTCACCGATCTGGATTTCGCGGCGGAACTTGCGGCGGACCACGTCCTGCCAGACGAGCTGAGCCCTAATGCGGTCTTTCAGCGTCTTGATGTTGACGCCGGTGCGGCCCAGCGCCGTGGTGAGGCCGTCGACGTCGAGATTGTTCTTCCCCGCCATGTTGGCGAGGATCTTGGTGACCTCATCCTCATCGGGCGTTGAACCAAGTTTTTGGCCCTCCAGAATCTGAAGGCGCTCGTCGATGAGCATATCGGTCGCCTTCTTCTTCAACTCGGGGCCGGGCTTGTCCTGGGTCGTGATGGCAAGAAAGCGTTCGCGCTGATCAATGTCGTAGTCGGAAATCGGGTTGTCGTTGACCAGGACCTTGATCGACGTTTCCTGGGTCAGCGCTAGCCCGGACCCGAACGCAATGACGGCGATGAGCAGCACGGCAAGCAACCCAAGGCCGCGGGCGTGGCGCCAGACCGTCTTAATCATTAGAATCAGATCCGTCGGTGCCGAACCCGCCAATGGCGCTGGACGATACCGAGTAGGCGCCCAGATATTTCAGGGCGAAGTTCACGAGGAAGCGCTCATCCGGTTCGATGTCCTGATCGCGGATGAAGGATCGCTGATAAGTCACGTCGAGCCTGAAGCAGTCATCTTGATACCGCAGTCCGAGACCGTCGGTGATCGTTTGATCACCCTGGAGGTCGTAGCGAAGATTGGCGAGCAGCGACCAGTCTTCGGTGATGGCGAGCGCGCCTCCCGCCAGGATCTCTTCGCTGTCGGTCTGTGTGACGATTCCCGCGGGTGCTGCGGTAGGAAGGTTGGCTGGCACGTCGGCATAATTCACTTGCGCCTGCAGTGGCCCGTAGCGCATCCAGGAGCCAAGATCCGTGCGCTGGACGGTGAGGTCGTTTTGGTCGAAGCGCTGCTGTGCGGAGAAGGAAATGTTGCTCGTGGCCTGGAAGTAGACGCCGGTCACGTAGTCGGACGCATCGGCCGCAAGTCCGCTCGTTTGGTAGAACGCGGTGTCGAACTCGTTCTGTCCGGCGATCTGGTAGCTCTGGCCGGCCACGGCGCGCAGATAAGCGCCGGACACGAACTGCGCCGTGTAGCCGAAGCCGTAATTGGCCCGCGTGCCGGTCTCGATTCGGTCATAGCCAGAGAACTTGTCGATATCGAACAGCAGCGTGTCGTCGAACACGAGGCTCAAGGCGTCCTCGTTGGGGATGTCCTGCTGATCGCCGAGCGTGTCGGGACGGGCGATGATTTGCCCAATGGGCTCCACGGTATGGGTGACCGAGCCGGTGGTGGTGATGAACGGGTAGCGATAGTCGAGGCCGGCCACGGCGTTGCCGCGCCAGATGGCGCCGTCTTCCGGATCCTCGCTCATGATGTCGTCACTGCCGGTCAGATCAAGTTCCGGCGGCTGGTTGATGCCGTAGACATCTCCACGCAAACGGCCAAACGGCGTGAACACCTGACCGATGGGATCGATCATCTTGCGCCGCCAATTTGCTTCCAGGATGAGGCGATTGGAATCAGTGCCGTCCTGGCTCGAGAACACCATGGCGTTGGAGTTGAAGCTGAGTTCGCCGCCGAGGACCGGCTGCCCGACGATATAATCGTAGTCGATGATCGGGTAGACAGTCCCCTCTGAGAAGTCCTCGTCGTTGAACAGCAGGCTCTGCGTATTGTAGAAGCGCGTCGAAATGTAATTCCTATCGTGCAGACCCTCCAGGTAGACCTGGGAGACGCGGTCGGTCTTGAGCCTGGAATCGAGATTGTAGTATCGGCGGAAGGTCTCGTCGGTCTCGGCGAGAATGTCCCAACCCCAGGAATAATATGGATCTAGGGCAAACTTGCCTTGCGTCTTGATGCTGCCGCGGAAGTTGTCGCCTTCGGCCGGGCTGCTCGGATCGTTGGGATTGTCGAACACGCCTGCCATCTCGATGCGGTAGCCGCCGGTTGCCGTGCGCTGCCGCCAGTCGCCGACCAGCAACGTTCCCGCCTTCTCGGTATACATCGGCGCGAAGGTAAAGTCGTAGTGATCGGACAGCGCGAAATAGTAGGGAACCTGAAACGTGCTGCCGAGCTGGTCGGAATGGCTGTAGCTCGGCATCAGGAAGCCTGACTTCCTTTTCACCGTCGGATCGGCGGTCTGGAAGTAGGGCAACCACAGGACCGGCACGCCGAACAAATCGAATTTCGCGTCTTGGAAAGTAATGGTTGCCTCGTCGCGCTTGTTCGTGATCTTGCCCGCGCGAATGCGCCAGGTCGGCGGCTTGGTCGGGTCTTCCTCACAGAGCTTACAAGGCGTGAACCAGCCTTTGCGGAACACGGTGACGTTGCCGGCTTCGCGGGACGCGGACTGTGCGACGATGCGAGTTTCGTCTTTAGTGACGAGCTTTAGGGCGTCGACAAAGCCGTCGCGGAAGTCGTCGGTCAGGGTGAGCTGGTCCGCGGTGATGACCGCACCGTCGGGGTCCTTCATGCGGACATTGCCCTCGGCGGCCAGCGTATTGGTATTGCGGTTATAGACCACGCTGTCGGCGAGCAGGGTGTAGCTGCCGTAGTAGATCTCGACATTGCCCTTGGCGCGGATCCTCGCGTTGTCGTTCTCGTAGATCATCTCGTCGGCCTGCAGCAGCATGGGCTCGGCGGCGTTTATTTGCGGCGGCTGGATGATCTGCTCTAGGTCCGTCTGGGCTTGCGCTAAGGCCTCGTTCGAGGGCGTGAAGAGCACGGCAACGGTGGCGAGAAAGACCGCCGACACAGCCCCATGGTTGCACGCGAGCGCACGCCCATAAGACGCGGCGAAGCCGGGCAAAGCCCGGCACATCGAAAACAGGATGGTTGCCGCGCGCGCCATCACCCGTCCTCTTTGTACAAGAGCACGGTGAGCGCGAGCGAGGCCGCGACGATCACCGGAATCCAGGCTGCAGCAACGGCGGACGTGAGTCCCGCCATGGCGAAGTTGCGCGACACCTCCGAGAACACGAAAAAGCCGAAGCCGGCCGCGAGTCCGAAGATCGCGTTGATCTGGACGTTGCCGAAACGGAAGCCCTTGAGGGAGCAGGTCGCGGCGATGAGCACCATGGTGACGAGCAGGAACGGCCGCGACAACAGAAGTTGGTACTGCACGCGGTACTGGGTTGCGGGCAAGCCGGCGCGTTCGGCGATCTGAATGAAGTTCGGCAGATCCCAGAAGGAAATCGAGAACACCGTACCGAGCGTGTCGCGCACCTGGGTCGGGGTCAGATAGGTGCTGAGCATGTAGCGCGTGTAGAACGCGGGCTCTTGCCCCACGGCGCTCACCCAGGCGTCCTGCAACTCCCACCGCCCGTCCTTGAGCACGGCGCGCTTGGCTTCGACCCGCTCGGTCAGGGCATGGTTGGCGTCGTACTGGAACACGGTGACGCCGTTCAGCTCGAGGCCTTGATTCAGAACTTGAAGGGCATGCACCACGGACGGTCCGTCGGTGCCGTCCTCGCGCAGCCATGCGCCGGCCTTCTTGCTCGTCTTGAGCAGGGACTCGTCCTTGCCGAAGGCGGAGGCGTAAAGGCGCTCGGCCTCGCCGCGCGCCACCGCTGCGATCGGATTGTAGACCAGCACGAAGATCACCCCGAGCACGAAGGCGACGATCATCGCCGGCAGCGTGAACTGCCACACCGAGATTCCCGCGGCGCGCAACACCACGAGTTCCGAGGAGCGGCTCAACATCAGGAAGACCGCGATGGTGCCGATCAGCACGGCGAAGGGCAGGATGAGTTCGGAGAAGGAGGGCAAGCGCAAGATCGTCATCCAGGCCAGAAGGAAGCCCGGAACGTCGCCGGAGAAGTTGCCCGCGCGGCGGAGCATCTCGATGAAATCGACGAAGAAGATCAGCACGCAGCAAATGGCGAACATCGCCACCATCGCCACGAGAAATCGTGCCGAAAAATAGCGCGCAAGTGTTCCCCCTGCACTGATGCCACGCATCTGCGCCATCACCCCGTCTGCATCCCTCTAGCGGTCCAAAACTTTATGTTTTTTGGCCGAATCTTGAGCTCAAAGTTCAGCTTGGCCCGCAGTTCTGGCGACATTCTAACGTGCGCCGTCCATGCCGCAACGAGAATCGCCCCCATCGGAATAGCATATACCAGCAGTACGGCCCACGCACTCAGAGCGACGAGATTCCCGGCAGCTAGCCCTGCCATTCTAAGGCCTAGCGCGATGGCGAATGCGGTCAGAATCTGCCCCCAGCGACTCTCTCTGGTGGTGCGCGCATGGGCCATCAGGGCTATTGCGACAAAGACGAACACAAGTGGATAGAGTGGTGTGACGAGGCGCTCATGTAACTCTGAGCGCAATTGTCCGTAATTCTGGTTCGCTTTCTTGTCCTCTATGTCAGGACTGATGAGTTCTCCAATGGAACGCTCCCGCGCCCTAAGCTCTTTGCTGCCACCATCCTTGGAGCCAAACTCAGATATATCGAGCATATTTTGATCAAAGGCGATGATTTGTACGGTTTTTTCCTTATCTTCTGTATTGAAGCGATGGACGTAGCCGTCGAACATGACGAGATAGGAGCCGTCGTCATTGCTGAATATGCGGCCCCGCTCGGCGAGATAGCTCATCACCTGCTTGGGATCGCGCTCGTCATGGACGAGAAGCCCAAGGAGCTCGCCGGCCGGGCTGCGGTCGCGAATGTGGAAGGTGAGGCCCGCCTCGGCGCTAGAAAATCGTCCTGGTTGAAGGACTTGCGAGATCAGGTCGGCGCGGACCTCAGTGATGAGGCCACGCAGCGCGCGCATGCAGGCCGGGTTCAGGAACACGTTGGCCAGGAGGATTACGGCGGCGACGACCGAGGCGAGCGCCACGAGGGGGACGCCGATGCGCCAAACCGGCGCACCCGCCGCCGTCATGACGATCAGCTCGCTGTCGCCGTTCATGCGATCGAGAGTGTAGAGCACGGCCATGAGCACGGCGTTGGGGGCGATCAGCGCGATGAGGCTCGGCAGGCTGAGCATCGTCATCTGCATAAAGAGCCACAGGCCCTGACCCTGTGAGGTAATAAGATCAAGCTCTTTCAAGGCTGTAGCGAGCCAGACGACGGATGTCAGGGTGAGCAGAATGACGAGGAAGGCGTTCGTCACCTGCCGAAACATGTAGCGGTTAAAGAGCGACATGACCGTTTGGACGTCCCCCGTGCGGCCCTGATGCCGTCCCCCTCGAGCGCGCCCGGAAAAGGGGCCCTCAAACGACCGGTGCCAAACACCATTCCCACCAGCCCAAGATGGCGGAATTTCGGCCATTTGGAATGACTTGCTTTCCCCTCACGCACGACTTACGTAGGTCGACTGTATTCCCAGCCGCTGTTGCAAAACTGCACCAGGGGGCGCGCGGGCGGCTCCTTGTCCGGCGTGCTTTGGTCGGCTGAAAAAGCCGGACGGCGCGACTCAGCGATGGAGCTTGCCGTGACCGATCAGACCGCCGTGTCCTTTGTCAGTAAGACCGCCGCCGGCGATGGCGTCGCCGTGGTGTTTGCCGAGGAGGGGCCGAAGCTCACGCCTCAAGCCCAGGAGCTCGACAAGGCCGCCAAGGTTCTTTTGACGAAGGTGGCGCGGATCGCCGAGTTCAAAGGCAAGAAGGGCACCTCGATCGACGTGCTCGCGCCGCAAGGGCTCAAATTTGCGCGCGTCTGTGTGGTCGGACTGGGCAAGCCCGCCACGTTCAGCCATGAGGATTGGCTCAATCTCGGCGGCACGGTGCGCGGGCTGTTGAGCGGCCGGGAAGGGGCGGCGGCCCATGTCTATCTCGAGACCGCGAAGGGCGACGTCAAGCCGGCGGATCTGGCAGCGTTCGCACTCGGCGCGCAGCTGCGCGGCTACACGTTCGAAAAGTACAAATCAAAGTCAGCGAAGAAGAACGGTAACGGCAACGACAACAGCGCCAAGACGCTGAAGAAGATTGTCTACCACTGCGCCGACCCGCGTGCGGCGGGGCAAGCCTTTGCGCCGGACCGCGCCATCGTCGACGGCGTCAACTTGGCGCGCGATCTCGTCAACGAGCCGGCGAATGTGCTCGGCCCGGCCGAGTTCGCCACTCGCGCCAAAGCGCTTACCAAGGCCGGCGTGCAGGTCGAGGTGCTGAGCGAGGCGGCGATGAAGAAGCTCGGCATGGGATCGTTGCTCGCCGTCGGGCAGGGCAGCGACAAGCCGAGCCACGTGGTGGTGATGCAATGGAAGGGGAAGGGGGCCGGGCCGAAGGGCGGGGCTCCCATCGCCATCGTCGGCAAAGGCGTGACCTTCGACACCGGGGGCATCTCGCTGAAGCCCGCCGGCGGCATGGAAGAGATGAAGGGCGACATGGCGGGCGCCGCTTGCGTCGTCGGCCTCATGCAGGCGCTCGCCGAACGCAAGGCCAAGGTCAACGCTGTGGGCGTCATCGGCCTCGTCGAGAACATGCCGGGCGGCGGCGCCACGCGTCCTGGCGATGTGGTCACCGCCATGTCGGGAACGACGATAGAGGTACTCAACACCGACGCCGAGGGGCGCATGGTGCTGGCCGATTGTCTCTGGTACACGCAGCACCGCTTCAAGCCGAAGGCCGTGATCAACCTGGCCACGTTGACCGGCGCCGTCATGGTGGCGCTCGGCAAGGAGCACGCCGGTCTCTTCAGCAACAATGACGAGCTCTCCGAGCGGCTCACGGCCGCGGGCAAGGAGACAGGGGAGCAGCTGTGGCGGCTGCCGCTCGGACCCAAATACGACAAGATGATCGAGTCGAAGGTGGCCGACATCAAGAACACCGGCGGCAAGTGGGGTGGCTCGATCTCGGCCGCGCAGTTCCTGCAGCGCTTCATCAAGGAAGGCACGCCGTGGGCGCATCTCGATATCGCCGGCACGGCCATGTCGTCGGTCGACAGCGACATCAACCGGAGCTGGGGTTCCGGCTTTGGCGTGCGGCTGCTCGACCGGCTGATCAAGGATCATTACGAGCGCCGTTAAGCACGGCAGCGCGACGGATCATGCCCACGCAGGCTCTCGCGCCTAGTCACCCCACATCGTATATTTTCCATAATATACCTTATGCGAATCTAGGACGTGGGGCCGCGCCATGGTAGGTTTCCGCTATCTCACTGATTTAGAGACAATTATTCTTGTTTTGACGATTGCGTCAGGCAGCCCCGCTCATGGCTGACAGGACGCCAAAGAAGCACGATCTCGCCGACCTGCTGGCCGTGATGGTGCGGTTGCGCGATCCCGACACGGGCTGTCCGTGGGACGTCAAACAGAGCTTCTCGACGATCGCGCCCTACACCATCGAGGAAGCTTACGAGGTCGCCGACGCCATCGCGCGCAAGGACGTGGATGGCCTCAAGGACGAACTGGGCGATCTCCTCCTGCAGGTCGTCTATCACGCGCAGATGGCGTCGGAGGATGGCGCGTTTTGCTTCGCCGATGTGGTGGACGCCATCACGCGGAAGATGATCCGGCGGCACCCTCATGTGTTCGAGGATGCCTCGCGGCGCGAGGAGTTCATGTCGACGGATCTGTGGGACCGCATCAAGGGGGAAGAGAAAGCCGAACGCGGTGGGAGCGGCGGCGGGACGCTGGACGACGTGCCGGTCGGCCTGCCGGGTTTGACCCGCGCGGTGAAATTGCAAAAGCGTGCGGCGAAGGTCGGATTCGATTGGCCGCATCTCGCGCCCGTCTTGGCGAAGGCCGAAGAAGAGATCGCCGAGCTGAAGGACGCAATCGCCGAGGATGGGGCTGGCGGGCCCAACGCGCATATCGCCGAGGAGTTCGGCGACCTTCTCTTCGTCATGGCGAATTTGGCGCGGCGTCTGGGCGTCGATCCGGAGGCCGCGCTGCGGGGCGCAAACGCAAAGTTTGTGCGCCGGTTCGAAAGCATCGAGGCCGCCCTCGCCGGTGATGGCCGCAAGCCCGAGGACGCGACGCTTGATGAGATGGACCAGCTTTGGGATGCGGCCAAAGCGGCGGAGCGAAAGACGGACGCGTCGGGAAAAGAGTAGGCGGGCCCCTACTCGGTCGAAGCCTGGAGGCGCAGGGCGCCGGCCAAGCGCGCGAGTTTGTCGCGCTTCTCTGGCGCAA